>ODAI012160540.1_pt1 | contig 21934 bp, 14 predicted proteins | sample 1539321 | NCBI WGS metagenome assembly ODAI01 (sample SAMN02144231, study PRJEB22623) | gut metagenome | biome: sheep rumen | host: Ovis aries | place: New Zealand | reverse complement strand
CGTACCTGTGGTAAAGCGGCAGGATGATCTCGCAGTCGGAATCGCTCTGAAAGACACAGCCCTCATCCTCCAGCTCCTTTTTGAGCGGCCGGAAGAGGTACAGCTCGCCGTTGCAGACGCACATATCTCCCTTGAGATGAAAGGGCTGCATGCCTTCTTCGTGCAGGCCCATGATGGCAAGGCGATGGAAGCAGAGATAGCCGTTTCCGGCTTTTTCCACACGGGACATATCCGGTCCGCGGGAAACCGTGCGTTCAAAAAACGGCAGGAATTGCTCCGGCGTCAATGTACCGGACGTGAAGCCCATAATCGAACACATGATGATTCTCCTATCTGTTGTATTGATACGCGCGCAGGAAATCCTTATTCTACATCCTGCAGGGCGTCATATCCTTCTTCACCGGTGCGCACCTTCACGACGTTCTCTACATCGTAGACAAAGATCTTGCCGTCACCGATATGTCCGGTGTACAGCACCTTCTTGGCGGTTTCGATCACATCTCGCACCGGGATGGCGCTGACCACAATATCCACCTGCACCTTGGGCCGCAGGTCGGTTTCCACCGCAACGCCGCGGTAATACTCCACCTGTCCTTTCTGGATACCGTAGCCCATGACATGGGAAACTGTCATGCCGGTGATGCCGAGCCTGCTCATGGCATCCTTGAGGGCATAGAGCTTTTCTTCCTTGAAGACGATTTCAACCTTGGTAAGCTTATGACCGTCCGGGCGCAAAGCGGTTTCACGCCGGACCGGAATGGCCTCTGCCGGAGGAACAGTCCCGGTTACGACGCTGTCCGTACCGGTCACGCCATACTCTGCATATTTGTTCACAGCGGGCATGAAGTCCGCATAAGCGCTGGGCAAACCATGTTCACTCACGTCCAGGCCGATCAGTTCATCCGCGGGATCGGCACGCAGGCCGTTTGTCTTTTCAATGAGTCTGAACGTAATAAACAGCAGCACAGTCGTATAAACAGCGACTGTCACAAGTCCAAGGGTCTGGATGCCAAGCTGTGTAAAAGAACCGGTATAGAAAAGTCCCTTCAGTCCGGCAGGGGCATCGGGATTTGCAAGCAGCCCGACCGCAAGCGTACCCCACATGCCGTTTGCCATATGGACACCCACAGCGCCGACAGGATCATCAACATGCAGCTTCAAATCCAGAGTTTCCACAACCACAACGACCAGAATGCCCGAAACAATGCCCACGACGATTGCACCCAGGGCGTCCATCGCGTCACAGCCCGCCGTAATGGCAACAAGGCCGGCAAGAGAAGCGTTGAGGCACATGGACACATCCGGTTTCCCGTTCTTCTTCCAGGTGTAGATCATGGTAGTGCAGGTTGCGACAGCCGGGGCGATGGTCGTCGTGAGGAAGATGGACGAGAGCTCCGAGGGCGAGGTCGCCGCCGCCCCGTTGAACCCATACCAGCCGAGCCAGAGGATAAACACGCCCAGAGCTCCGAGCGGGATGGAGTGGCCGGGAATAGCGTTGACCTTGACAACCTTACCGTCCGGGCCCTTCACATATTTCCCGATTCTTGCGCCCAGTAGGATGGCGCCGATCAGTGCTGCGATACCACCGACCATATGGATCGCACAGGAGCCCGCGTAATCGTGAAAGCCAAGCTGACTGAGCCAGCCGCCGCCCCAGATCCAGTGCGCCTCGATTGGGTATACCACGAGGCTGATGACGCCGGAATAGATGCAGTAGGCGGAAAACTTTGTGCGCTCCGCCATTGCGCCGGAGACGATCGTCGCGGTCGTGGCGCAGAACACGAGGTTAAACACGAAAGTGCTTGCGCCGGTGAATCCCTCTGCCGGGGAGGCAATGAACTCCTTATAATGCGTGAATAACTGGAGATTCGGTTTGCCGATGAGGCCGAAAAAAGCATCCTCCCCCATCATCAGCGTATATCCCAACAGGGAAAACACCACGGTACCGATGCAGAAATCCATCAGGTTTTTCATGATGATGTTTCCCGCGTTCTTCGCACGGGTAAATCCTGTCTCGACCATTGCAAAGCCGGCCTGCATCCAGAAGACCAGTGCCGCGCCTATCAGATACCAAAACTCAACAGACATAGAAAGCCCTCCTTGACTTCTCCGTATTTATTTGTTAAAGTGGAGGGCGGTGATGAGTGCTTTTGCCCTCCATTACCTCTATAAAGGCAGCCGTGACTTTTCCAGGGTGGCGGCTGTCTTTTTTGTTGCCTGTTTTATTCCCATTCCACCGTAGCGGGCGGCTTTGACGTGATGTCATATACCACGCGGCTGACAGAACAGACCTCGTTTGTAATGCGGGAGGACGCTCTTGCCAAGAGCTCCCACGGCAGGCGCGACCAGTCGGCAGTCATGAAGTCGTCGGTGGACACCGCACGCAGGGCAATGACCCAGCCGTAGGTGCGCTCGTCACCCATGACGCCGACGCTGCGGTTACCGGTCAGCACGGTGAAATACTGATTCGGCGCATCCGCAAGTCCGGCCCTCATGATCTCCTCCCGGAAAATGGCGTCCGCCTCTCTGAGCACCGTAAGCTTTTCCTCCGTGATCTCGCCCATCACGCGGATGGCGAGGCCCGGTCCCGGAAACGGCTGACGCATGACCATCTCTTCCGGGATACCAAGCTCCAATCCGACGGCTCGAACTTCATCCTTGAAAAGTTCCCGCAGGGGCTCAACGATGCGCTCAAAGCCGATCTTCTCCGGCAGGCCACCTACATTGTGGTGGCTCTTGATCACAGCTGCGCTGCCCGCGCCGGATTCCACCACGTCGGGGTAGATGGTGCCCTGCACCAGCACGTCCTGTTTGCCGAGCTTTTTCGCTTCTTCCTCAAAGACACGGATAAACTCTTCGCCGATGATCTTTCTCTTTCGCTCCGGCTCAGTGACGCCCTTGAGCCTTGTGAGAAAGCGCTCACGCGCGTCAGCAACGATCAGATTCATCTGAAAGCGACGTCGGAACACCTGCTCCACCTGCTCGCGCTCTCCTTTGCGCAGCAGGCCGTGATCCACGAAAACGCAGGTCAGGCGATCCCCGATGGCCCGATGCAGCAGCACCGCGGCCACGGCGGAATCCACGCCGCCGGACAGAGCGCACAGAGCATTCTTGCCGGATAATTCGTGACGGTATCGCGCTATGGATGCGGAGACAAAATCGTCCATCGTCCAGTTACCGTGACAGCCGCAGACCGCAAAAAGAAAGTTCCAAAGCAGACGGTTTCCATATTCCGTGTGCGTGACCTCCGGATGAAACTGCACGCCGTAGAGTTTTCGCGAGTCGTCTGCCATGGCGGCACAGGAACAGTTCTCCGTAGAAGCGGTAACGGTAAAACCGCCGGGTACAGTCTTCACATAATCTGTGTGACTCATCCAGCAGACGCTGTCCGATGGAATCCCTTCGAACAAGGTGCCGCCTGTATGCTCGAGAGCGACCCTGCCGTACTCGCTGGCGCTTTCGGCTGGTCGGATCTCGCCGCCCGCCATCCATGCCAGAAGCTGATGCCCGTAGCAGATGCCGAGGATCGGGATACCGAGTCTGAGGATTCCGGGGTCGAAGTGCGGCGAGGCCGGATCATAGACACTGTTCGGCCCGCCGGTAAAGACAATGCCGCGATAGCCTTCCCGCTCTATCTGCTCTAAGGTGATGCTGTTCCAGGCTTTCACCTCGGCGTAGACATGCTGCTGCCGGATCCGCCGGGCGATCAGCAGATTGTACTGACCGCCAAAATCCAAAACGAGAATCTTTTCCTGCATGGGCATTACTCCACGGTCACGGACTTTGCCAGATTCTTCGGCTTGTCGATATCGCAGCCCTTTTCCTTTGCCGCATAGTAGGCCAGCAGCTGCAGCGGCACGACCGCGAGACAGGCGGAGAAAACCGTTTCGGTGCGGGGAATGAAGATCACGTCGTCCGCCTGAGAGACGATTTTTTTATTGCCCTTGAAGGAGAGCGCCAGTACCTTGGCCCCGCGGGCCTTGACCTCCACGATGTTGGAGAGCGTTTTATCCATGAGCGCTTCGTTGCAGCAGACGGCGATGACCGGCTGGTTTTCCTCGATGAGAGCGATGGTGCCGTGCTTGAGCTCGCCGGCCGCGTAAGATTCGGCGTGGAGATAGGAGATTTCCTTCATTTTGAGCGCGCCCTCCAAAGCTACGGCGTAGTCTGTATTGCGCCCGATAAAGAAGAGAGACTGGCTGGCATAGCGGCTGGCCAAGGCCGGCAGCTGCCAGTTCATGTCGATGGTCTGCTGGATGCGCCGCGGCAGATGCTGAAGCTCGCGCACGAGAGCTGCGTATCTGTCAGCGTCAATGCGTCCAAGCTTCCCGGCAGCATAGAGGGCGAAGAGATACAGCACAGTCAGCTGGGTAGTGTAGCCCTTGGTGGTGGCGACAGCGATCTCAGGCCCTGCAAAGGTGTAGAGCACATGGTCGGAGAGCTTGGCAATGGTGCTGCCCACCACATTTACGATACCGATCACCTTCGCGCCTCTTGATTTGCACTCCCGGAGCGCGGCAATGGTGTCCGCCGTCTCGCCCGACTGGGAGATGACAAGGACAAGCGTGTGTTCATCCACCATGGGATCCGCATAGCGCAGCTCACTGGCGAGCTCCACCTCAACCGGAATGCGGCAAAGGCGTTCGATGGCGTATCGCCCCGAGCAGCCCGCGTAATACGCGGAGCCGCAGGCGGTAATGATGATCTTGTGTATGTCCCGCAGCTGCTCGCCGGTCAGCTCGAAGCCGTCAAGCTGAACCTTTCCGTCGTGGATTCTCGGCGCGAGGGCAGCCTTGACGGCGGCGGGCTGTTCCATGATCTCCTTGAGCATAAAGTGTTCATAACCGCCCTTTTCTGCGGCCTCCACACTCCAGGTCACGCGGCTGATGGGCTTTTGCAGCTCCCGTCCCGTGCAGTCATAGACGGTGATGGCCCCCGGGGTGAGACGCGCGAACTCGCCGTCCTCCATATAGATGACATTCTTGGTGTGAGACACCAGCGCCGTCACGTCCGACGCAAAATAATTCTCGCCTACACCGACGCCAAGGATCAAAGGGCTGGCCTCCCGCACGACATAGAGGGCGTCCGGCGTGTCGGTACAGACGATGCCGAGCGCGTAGGAGCCCTCCAGACGTGCGGCGGTCTTCATGACGGCGGCCTTGATGTCCCCGTCATAATAGTGCTCCAGCAGATGGACGATGGTCTCCGTGTCCGTCTCGCTCTGAAAGGTATAGCCATCCCGGATCAGCTCTTTGCGAAGCTCCAGATAGTTTTCAATGATGCCGTTGTGTACGACGGCAAAACGCCCGTCATTCGATAAATGCGGATGCGCATTCTGATCTGTCGGCGCGCCGTGGGTCGCCCAGCGCGTGTGACCGATGCCGGCCGCGCCCGGAACCAGAGCGCCGTTCCCGGTTTTTTCACAGAGCTTTGCAATACGCCCGCTGACTTTCTCCACACGGATCGCTCCGTCATGGAGCACAGCGATCCCGGCCGAGTCATAGCCCCGATATTCCAGTCTCTCCAGCCCCTGCAGCAGCACGGGGGCCGCGGCAAGCTTTCCGGTAAATCCAACAATTCCACACATAACGCGTCTCCTTTACATGTAAAACAGCAGGTCGCCGTAAGTCGGGAAAGGCCAGTATTCTCTCGCTGTCATGACCTCGGCCTCATCCGCCACGGCGCGGAGCTCCGCCATCTTTGGCAGCAGCTGATCCCGGATCGCCTCTGAAAGAGCGGTGATCTCCGTCACGGTAGAGAGCTTCACAAGCGTGCCCTCCAGCGTCTCCATGCTCTTTTCGATCTGATCGGAGAGTATAGAGAGCTTTTCCACAAGTCCTGTCTCATAGGCGCAGGGCAGCGTCGGCACAATGGCACGCTTCTTGCCTGCGCCCTCCGCCACGGCCGCGCAGTACTTTGTTACGGCGGGCAGGATCTCCTTGCGCGTCATCTCCGCCATGGTGTTGGCCTCGATGACAATGGTCTTGCAGTAGTTTTCCAGCATGATCTCGTAGCGCGAGCGCAGCTCTGTCTCGGAATAGACCTTCTGCCGCAGCAGCATCTCCATATTCCTGGGCTCCAGCAGGGCTTTCATCGCGTCGGGCGTGGTGCGCAGATTGTGCAGGCCGCGCACCTTTGTCGCCTCCTCGATCCAGGCGTCGTCATAGCCGTTGCCGTTGAAGAGAATGCGCTTGTGGGCCTTCAGGCTCCCGATCAGCAGGGCATGAAGCGTCGCGTCAAAGTCGGTGCCCTTCTCAAGCTCGTCGGCAAATCTCCGCAGCGTGTCCGCCACGGCGGCGTTGAGCATGATGTTGGCGCAGGCGATCGAGTTGGACGAGCCCACCATACGGAACTCAAACTTGTTGCCCGTGAAGGCGAAGGGCGAGGTGCGGTTGCGGTCGGTGGTATCGCGCAGGAAGCGCGGCAGCGTCAGCACGCCCAGCATCATTTCGGACTTTTCCGTTCCGGCGTACGGTTTTTCCTTCTCAAGCGCTTCCAATACCGCGGTCAGCTCATCCCCGAGAAAGACCGACACCACGGCGGGCGGCGCTTCGTTGGCGCCCAGCCGGTGATCGTTCCCGGCAGTGGCGACGCTTGCTCGCAGAAGATCGGCGTATTCGTCGACGGCCTCGATGACCGCGATAAGGAACAGCAGAAACTGTGCGTTTTCGTAGGGAGATTCCCCCGGAGAAAGCAGGTTTACTCCGGTATCCGTGGCGATGGACCAGTTGTTGTGCTTGCCCGAGCCATTGACGCCCGCAAAGGGCTTTTCATGCAGCAGGCACACCAGTCCGTGCTTTTCCGCCACCTTCTGCATGATCTCCATGGTGAGCTGGTTGTGATCGGTGGCGATATTTGTGGTGGAATAGATCGGCGCCAGCTCGTGCTGACAGGGGGCAACCTCGTTGTGTTCGGTCTTGGCAAGAATGCCGAGCTTCCACAGCTCCTCGTTCAGTTCCTCCATATATGCCTGCACCCGCGGCTTGATGACGCCGAAGTAATGGTCGTCAAGCTCCTGCCCCTTTGGCGGCTTTGCGCCAAAGAGCGTCCGCCCGGTATAGATCAGATCGCGGCGTTTTTTATACAGCTCCCTGTCAACAAGAAAATACTCCTGTTCCGGCCCGACCGAACAGCTGACGTGCGTGACATCGTTGTTGCCGAAGAGACGCAGGATGCGCAGCGCCTCGCGATTCAGGGCCTCCATGGATCGAAGCAGAGGGGTCTTTTTATCCAGGGCTTCGCCGCCGTAAGAGCAGAAGGCCGTCGGGATGCACAGCACCCGGCCCTTGATAAAGGCGTAGGACGTGGGATCCCAGGCCGTATAGCCTCTCGCCTCGAAGGTGGCGCGAAGGCCGCCGGAGGGGAAAGAACTGGCATCCGGCTCGCCGCGTATCAGCTCCTTGCCGGAGAATTCCATGATGACGCCGCCGTCGGGCGCCGGGGAGATGAAACTGTCGTGCTTCTCGGCCGTGACGCCGTTGAGGGGCTGGAACCAATGGGTAAAATGGGTAGCTCCATGCTCCACGGCCCAGTCGCGCATGCTGCTCGCGACAGCGTTTGCAACCTTGGGATCAAGGGGCTGTCCCTTCTTCATGGTCTGCTTCATGGCGCGGTAAACCTCGCCGGAGAGACGGGCTTTCATCGTGCGATCGTCAAAAACGAGACTGCCAAAGGTTTCCGACATGGATTTCATATACTTCACCCTTTCAAAATAAAAAGAGACAACGACGTACAGGGGCACTTAGCCCACTGAGACGTCGTTGTCTCAAGACGAGTGCGAGTATAGACCGGTTTGGGACCTTTGTCAAGCTTCTTCAAAAGATTTCACTGATTTGCATTGACAAAGGACACAGCCAGGTGTTATCTTTCAGCATATTGAACGAAGAGCGATTGCAATAGTCGCCAGCAAGACAGGATATATTCCCCGGAGGAAATCAAATCTGTTTTTGAGGCAGCTTTGCCGCTTCAAAAACACCCTGAGCCGAGCTTAGCGAGGCCTCGCGCCGACCAAATGCGGCGTATTTCGCATCGCCGCATGCGATAAGCGCGAGTATTCAATTGCGAAACCAGAGTTTCGCAATTGATAAAAAACGAATCGTAAAGGAGCCGATCACGATGGACTTTACCGAACAGGAAGTACGCCAATACGTCGAGCAGGAGGATGTACGCTTTATCCGTCTGGCGTTCTGTGATGTATTCGGAACGCAGAAAAATATTGCCGTTTTGCCGACGGAGCTGGCACGCGCCTTTCAGCATGGCATAGCCGTAGATGCCTCTGCCATTGCCGGCTTTGGCGGTGAGGTGCGCTCGGATCTTTTCCTGCACCCCGATCCCGCCACACTCTCTGCCCTGCCGTGGAGGGGCGAAAACGGCCAGGTGGTGCGCATGTTCTGCCGTGTGGCGCACCCGGACGGGACCCCTCTGAAAACGGATTCGCGCGCGATACTGCAAAAGGCTGTGGAGCATGCGGCAAAACAGGGGATATCCTTTGCCTTTGGCACAGAAATGGAATTCTATCTGTTCAAAATCGATGAGAACGGCGAGCCGACAAAGATTCCCTTTGATCGGGCGGGCTACATGGATATCGCGCCGATGGACAAGGGGGAGAATGTGCGCCGCGAGATCTGCCTGACACTCAGCCAGATGGGCATTCAGCCGGAATGCTCCCACCATGAGGAGGGCCCCGGACAAAACGAGATCGACTTCCGGTATTCCGATCCGCTTGCCGCCGCCGACAATGCGATCACCTTCCGCGCCGTGGTTGAGGCGATCGTCGCCAGAAACGGTCTGACGGCGGACTTCTCGCCCAAACCGCTGCCCGATCAGCCCGGCAACGGGATGCACATCAATATTTCTGTGGAAAGCCGCGACGGTCGTGATCTTCTGGGGGCGGTGATCGCGGGCATCATGGCGCACATCCGGGAAATCACAGCCTTCTTAAACCCCACGGACGGCTCCTATCTCCGGCTCGGCAACCGGAAGGCGCCGGGCTACATCTCCTGGTCGAGTGAAAATCGATCCCAGCTCATCCGTATCCCGGCTTCTCCCGGTCTCAGCAAACGCGCCGAGCTGCGCTCGGCCGATCCCGGCATAAACCCCTATCTGGCATTTGCACTGTTGATCTATGCCGGGCTGGACGGGATCGAAAGGGGATTGCCGCTTCCGCCGAGTGCCGATCTCAATCTGTTTACGGCGCCGGAGGAAATCCTGCGCGGCTTTGAGCAGCTGCCGACTTCACGCGGCGAGGCAAACGCGCTGGCGAAAAACAGCGACTTTGTGCGGCAATATGTCCCCGGAGAGATCATTGCCGCATACTGCGAAAGATAGTAGGGGACGGCCTCCGGACGTCCCGTGTCCGCTGACGCATAAAGTGACGTCGGGATGCCACCAACTCGTACAGGGGAAAGGAGGGAACGCGCATGATCTTTCAGGAACGGACGTATGCTGTCCTGATCGTTACCGCGTCCGAAAAAATGGACAATCAGCTGCGCGCCCTCCTTCCCGGAGCGGAGTATTATCCGGTGCAGCGCGCGAAAAGCGTAGGAGAGGCAAGACGCCTGCTGCTGGGGGCAAGCTTTGATCTGGTACTGATCCACACGCCGCTGAAGGACGACTTCGGCACACAGTTGGCCATCGACGTCTGCGTCGACAGTGCGGCGGGAGCGCTGCTCTTCGTCAAGTCCGAGCTATACGACAGCGTGAATGCCCGCGTGATGGAATACGGGGTAGTAACGCTCTCCATGCCCAGCTCCAGCGCGCTTGTCAGCCAGAGCCTGCACATGCTCTGCGCACAGCGCGAGCGTTTGCGCCGTATGGAGCTCAAGCAGCAAAGCGTGCAGAATACGATCGAAGAGATCCGCCTTGTGAATCGTGCCAAATGGCTGCTGATCGAATGCCTGAACATGACGGAAGCCGACGCCCAGCGCTATATTGAAAAGCAGAGCATGGATCAGCGGATTACCAAGCGCCGGGCGGCGGAGAATGTTATCAAAACCTATTCTTGACAAACGCTGGCCTTCGGTGTATTCTTTCAGCGTTGAACAAAGACGTTCATCTGGGTTTTTGCGCCCAGATGGGCGTTTTTTCTGTTTTCGGAGGAATACATCATGACAAAGTATATTTTTGTCACCGGCGGTGTCGTGTCGGGACTTGGCAAAGGGATCACGGCGGCGTCTCTCGGCCGGCTTCTGAAGGCGCGCGGATTAAAGGTCGCGGCGCAGAAGCTCGACCCGTATATCAACGTCGACCCCGGCACCATGAGTCCTTACCAGCACGGTGAGGTCTATGTTACCGAGGACGGAGCGGAGACCGACCTGGATCTCGGCCACTATGAGCGCTTCATTGACGAGAATCTCAACCGTTTCTCGAATCTTACCACCGGCAAGGTCTATTGGAATGTACTCAATAAGGAGCGGCGAGGCGAATACCTCGGCTCCACGGTACAGGTCATCCCGCATATCACCAACGAAATCAAGGATTTTGTCTATCGCGTGGGACGGGAAACCCTGGCCGATGTCGTCATCACCGAGATCGGCGGCACCATCGGCGATATCGAGAGCCAGCCCTTTCTGGAGGCAGCGCGGCAGGTCTCACTGGAGGTTGGACGGGAGAACTGTCTCTTTATCCATGTTACGCTCGTACCCTATCTCTCTGGCTCGAACGAGCACAAATCCAAGCCTACCCAGCACTCCGTCAAGGAACTGCAGGGCATGGGCATCCACCCGGATCTCATCGTCCTGCGCTGCGACGAGCCGCTGGAGAGCGCGATCTTTCAGAAGATTGCGCTGTTTTGCAACGTGCGCCCTGACTGCGTGATCGAAAACCGCACGCTGGAATGCCTCTATGAGGCGCCGCTGATGCTGGAGCGCGAGGGCTTTTCCGACGTTGTCTGCCGACGGCTGGGACTGGATTGCCCTGTGCCGGATCTCCGGGAGTGGGAGAGGATGGTTGAGAAGATCAAGGCCGCCCGCCGCGAGGTCACCATCGCCCTGGTGGGGAAATATGTGCAGCTGCAGGACGCCTATCTCTCTGTGGCCGAGGCGCTGCGACACGCGGGTTACGCAAACGATGCACACGTTCTGATCTGTTGGGTCGACTCTGAGACGCTGACGCCGGAAACGGTCGGCGAGCAGCTTGCCGGCGTGTCGGGTATCCTTATCCCGGGCGGCTTTGGCAGCCGCGGGGTGGAAGGGATGATCCTCGCCGCCCGGTACGCCCGTGAGCACACTGTTCCATTTCTCGGCATCTGTCTTGGCATGCAGGTGGCGGTGATCGAGTTTGCCCGCCATGTCGCCGACATCACGGATGCCAACTCCGGCGAGTTTGATGAGAACTGCTGCAACAAGGTCATCGACTTCATGCCCGGTCAGAGCGAGGAGATCGATAAAGGCGGTACGCTGCGGCTTGGCGCTTATCCCTGCCGGATTGCGGCAGGCACGACCATGGACCGCTGCTATGGGCAGGTGCTGATTCACGAACGCCATCGCCACCGCTATGAATTCAACAATGCTTTCCGCGGCCGGCTCACAAGGGCGGGACTGTCGCTCTCCGGCCTGTCGCCGGACGGACAGCTGGTGGAAGCCGTGGAGCTGAGCGATCAGTCCTTTTTCGTCGGCGTCCAGTACCACCCGGAATTCAAGAGCCGTCCAAACAGACCGCACCCGCTGTTTTGCGGCTTGATCGGCGCAGCATTGGAGAAGGAGGAAGCATATGAAAAATGAGCAGTTTCCGCTTTATGATGCGCGTTTTGAACACGACTCCTGCGGGATCGGCGCGGTCATCAGCATTCAGGGTGTCCAGTCCCACCGGACGGTGGACGACGCTCTCAAGATCGTGGAAAAGCTGCAGCACCGCGCGGGACGGGATGCTTCCGGGGAGACCGGAGACGGCGTTGGCCTCCTGATGCAGATTCCCCACAAGCTGCTGTGCCGGGAGGCGCTCAAGGCGGGGCTGCCCGAGCTGGGAGCGCCAAGAAGCTACGGCGTGGGCATGTTTTTCTTCCCACAGGATGTGCTCTCACGCCTGCAGGCACAGAAGATGCTGGAAATCATCGTGAGCCGAAACAGGCTGGAGTTTCTCGGCTGGCGAAAAGTGCCTGTCAATCCGGACGTTCTCGGCAAAGCCGCGCGTGACGCCATGCCATGCATTATGCAGTGCTTTGTGCGGAGACCGGAGAATTGCAGGGAGGACCTGGAGTTTGACCGGCTGCTCTACATTATCCGGCGCGAATTTGAACAGAGCGGCATCGGCACTTACATTCCCTCCTTTTCCAGCCGTACGATCGTCTACAAGGGCATGTTTCTCGTCGATCAGCTCCGCGCCTTTTATTCTGATCTGCAGGACCCGGACTGCATGAGCGCCATGGCGATGGTGCACTCCCGCTTCTCCACGAACACCAATCCCAGCTGGGATCGCGCGCATCCGAATCGGCTTCTGATGCATAATGGGGAAATCAACACCATCCGCGGAAACGTCGACCGGATGCTGGCACGGGAGGAGACCCTGCATTCTCCCGTCCTCTCTGACGAGGATATGGATCGTATTCTGCCCGTGATCGACACGGCGGGATCGGATTCCGCCATGCTGGATAATACGCTGGAATTCCTGATGATGAACGGCATGCCCCTTGCACAGGCGGTCATGATCACGATTCCTGAGCCGTGGGCTAACGACCGCAAAATGAACCAGCAGAAGAAGGACTTCTACCGGTATTACGCCACCATGATGGAGGCCTGGGACGGCCCGGCCGCGATCGTCTTTTCCGACGGTGACGTGGTAGGCGCGGTGCTCGACCGCAACGGACTGCGCCCCTGCCGCTGGTATCAGACAAGCGACGACTATCTCATTCTCTCCTCTGAGGTGGGCGTGCTGGACATTCCCACAGAGAAGATCCTGAAAAAGTCTCGCCTGCGGCCGGGACATATGCTGCTGGTGGATACCGTCAGGCGGCAAATTGTGGAGGATGAGGAGTTAAAACAAAAGCTCGCCGCGCAGAGCCCTTACGGAGAGTGGCTGGACAGCTGTCTTCTGCATCTGGAGGAGCTGCCCGTTCCGAACCGCGCTGTGGAGAAGCACGACCAGGCGCTGCGCGATAAGCTCTATAAGGCTTTCGGGTATACCTACGAGGAGGTCATGGATTTTATTCTCCCGATGGCCAAAACCGGCGCAGAACCTACGGCCTCGATGGGGACGGATATTCCGCTGGCCGTGCTGTCCGAGGCGAGGCAGCCGTTATTCAGCTACTTCAAGCAGATGTTCGCCCAGGTGACGAACCCGCCCATTGACGCGATCCGGGAGCAGATCGTGACTGACACCTCGGTCTTTCTCGGCGCAAGCGGCAACCTTCTGGAGGAGCAGGCGGAAAACTGCGCGGTTTTGCAGATCGATAATCCCATCCTCACCAGTGTGGATATGCTCAAGATCCGCTATCTCGATAACCCGGAGTTTCATGTGGAGACGATTTCTCTTCTGTACTATAAGCGTACACCGCTGGAGCGGGCGCTGGATCGACTTTTCGTCTCCTGCGACAGGGCGTATAAAAACGGGGCAAACATTCTGATTCTCTCAGACCGCGGCGTTGATGAAAACCATGTGGCAATACCGTCGCTGCTGGCGGTGTCAGCGGTGCAGCAGTATCTGGTGCGCACCAAAAAGCGTACCGCCGTGTCTCTGATACTGGAGAGCGCCGAGCCGCGCACGGTACATCATTTTGCAGTGCTGCTTGGCTACGGTGCGCAGGCCATCAATCCCTATCTTGCGCAGGAGTGTATCGAGGAGCTTGCGTCGCGCGGTATGCTGTGCAAGGATGTGGGCGTGGCTGTGGACGACTACAACCATGCTGTCTTGAAAGGTCTTGTAACGATCGCGGCAAAGATGGGCATCTCGACGATCCAGTCCTACCAGGCAGCGCAGATCTTTGAGTGCGTCGGCATCAGCAAAAGCGTGGTTGACCGCTATTTTACCAACACGGTCAGCCGCGTGGAGGGCATCGGCCTTGCGGAGATCGATGAGAATGTGGAGTGGCAGCACGATCAGGCTTTTGAACCGCTGGGTCTGGGTATCGACGAGACGCTCCCTTCCGTCGGATCGCACAAGCTGCGTTCCGGAGCGGGGAGGGAAGATCACATGTATAATCCCCTCACCATCAAGCTGCTCCAGAAGGCGGTCAGAGAGGATGATTACGAGGTGTTCAAGCAGTACTCCGCGCTTGTGGACGACCAGACGGTCCCGCACACCCTGCGCGGACTCCTGGGAATGCGCTTTGCCCCCGACAGCGCTGTCCCGCTGGAGAGGGTCGAAAGTGCGGACAGTATCGTCAGGCGCTTTAAGACCGGCGCCATGAGCTATGGCTCCATCTCTGAAGAGGCGCACAGCTGCCTTGCCATTGCCATGAACACGCTTGGCGGCAAATCCAATTCCGGCGAAGGCGGGGAGAATCCCGACCGCCTGGCCGACCCTCTGCGCTGCTCAGCCATCAAGCAGATCGCTTCCGGCCGCTTCGGGGTGACCAGCGCCTATCTGACGAGTGCGAAGGAGCTGCAGATCAAGATGGCACAGGGGGCAAAACCCGGCGAAGGCGGACATCTGCCTGGCAGCAAGGTCTATCCGTGGATCGCCCGCACAAGGCTCTCCACGCCCGGCGTCACGCTGATCAGTCCGCCGCCGCACCATGACATTTATTCCATTGAGGATCTGGCGCAGCTGATCTATGACCTCAAGAATGCGAACCGGCACGCCCGCATCAGTGTCAAGCTGGTGTCTGAGGCCGGCGTTGGCACTATAGCCAGCGGTGTCGCCAAGGCTGGCGCCCATGTCGTGCTGATTTCCGGCTATGACGGCGGTACCGGCGCGGCACCGGCCTCATCCATCCACAACGCGGGCCTGCCCTGGGAACTGGGGCTTGCCGAGACCCACCAGACGCTCATCAAAAACGGCCTTCGCGAGCAGGTCGTCCTTGAAACCGACGGCAAGCTCATGACCGGGTGGGATGTTGCCATTGCCTGTATGCTCGGTGCGGAAGAATTCGGTTTTGCTACCGCGCCGCTGGTCTGCCTGGGGTGCTGTATGATGCGCGTCTGCAACCTGGACACCTGCCCGGCCGGTATAGCCACACAGAATCCGCAGCTGAGAAAGCGGTTCTCGGGTAAACCGGAATATGTCATACGCTTCATGCGCTTTGTGGCGCAGGAGCTCAGGGAAATCATGGCAAAGCTCGGCGTGTGCAGCGTCGATGAACTGGTAGGCCGGACAGATCTGCTGGTTGAACGTGAAAAACGCATCACCCACCGGGCCGAGACGGTGGATCTCTCCGCTCTGCTCTCGATGCCGTGTCCGCATCCGGTGCCTCATTTCAAAGCCGAGGCGGTCCATGACTTTCATCTGGAACGGACAAAGGATCAAAGCGTGCTCATGAAGGAGCTGGGATCAAAACTCAAGACAAAGAAACCCGGTAGCGTGTGTGTTTCGGTCTCGAGTCCCGACCGCGCGTTCGGTACGCTTTTCGGCTCGGAGATCACACGGCTATACGGCAACACGCTGGAGGACGACTGTTATACCGTCTGCTGCCGGGGCGGCGGCGGTCAGTCCTTTGGGGCGTTTATTCCCAAAGGTCTCACCCTGCGCCTGGAAGGCGACTCCAACGACGGCTTCGGCAAAGGACTCTCCGGCGGAAAGCTGATCCTGGTCCCGCCGAAAGACTCACAGCTCCCGGCAGATGAAAACATTATCGTCGGGAATGTGGCGCTCTACGGCGCAAGCTCCGGAACGGCGTTTATCTGCGGCGTTGCAGGGGAGCGCTTCTGTGTGCGAAATTCCGGCGCCACGGCCGTGGTGGAGGGCGTAGGAGATCATGGCTGCGAGTACATGACCGGCGGCAGAGTGCTCATATTGGGCCAGACCGGCAAAAACTTTGCAGCCGGGATGTCCGGCGGCGTGGCCTATGTGCTGGACGAGGCGCATGATCTCTACACCCGCATGAACAAGAGCGGCCTGCATGTCACGCCGGTCAAGGACCCGAACGATGTGCAGGAGCTGCGAGAGCTCCTTCAGGCCCATCTGGATGCGACCGGATCGAAAAAGGCCGCTGCGATCCTGAAGGATTTCAAGACGGTTCTGCCCGCATTCAAAAAAATCATCCCCGTAGATTATGAGCGCATGCGTAAGGCAATCAAGGACTTCGAAAGCCGCGGTGAGACGCAGGAACAGGCGGAGATCAAGGCATTTTATGCCGCGGTGAATGAATAAAGGAGGCGGACAACGTGGGAAAACCAACCGGTTTCATGGAGTATGAACGCATGGCGAATCCCGTGCGGGCGCCTCTTGAACGGATCGGGGACTGGGAGGAGTTTCACCTTCCCTGTCCGGCGGAACAGCGGCGCGAGCAGAGTGCACGGTGCATGAACTGCGGCGTGCCATTCTGCCAGGCCGGTGTACAGTTTGAAGGCAGGCAGCTTGGCTGCCCGCTGCATAACCTGATCCCGGAGTGGAACGACAGTATCATGAACGGGAATTATGTCCATGCCCTTGCCAGATTGCTGAAAACAAACAACTTTCCGGAGTTTACAGGTCGCGTCTGTCCGGCCTTCTGTGAGCAGGCCTGTACCTGCGGATTGTACGGTGATTCCGTCACCGTACACGATAATGAGCTGAGCATCATCGAATACGCCTATGCCCATCAGCTGATGCAGCCGCGCTTTTCTCCGCACAGCTCCGGAAAAAAAGTGGCGGTAGTGGGCTCCGGCCCGGCCGGGCTGGCAGTGGCTGACCAGCTCAACCATCGGGGACACTGTGTCACCGTGATCGAAAAGCGCCAGCAGCCGGGCGGAATTCTGATGTACGGTATCCCGAATATGAAGCTGCCCAAATCTGTCGTCCGCCGCCGCATCGAACTCATGACGCGCGAGGGCGTGAGCTTTGTGACAGGCCTCAACGCGGCCGATCCCTCCGTCGCAAAGCGCCTGTCAGCGGAGTATGACGCGGTGGTGCTCTGCTGCGGAGCTGAAAAGCCGAGGCCACTCGGAATCGAGACGGAGGGCGTCCGTGGCGTATACTTTGCCATGGACTTTCTGTCAGCCGCTGTCGAACGGCAGCAGCTGTCTCTCTCTCCAGCCATACCCTCCGCCAAAGGCAAAAATGTGGTCATCATAGGAACCGGCAATACTGCCAGCGACTGTGCGGCGACGAGTATCCGACAGGGCTGCAAAAGCCTTGTGCAGCTTGTGCGCAGGCCGATGGAGGACTATCTTTTCCCGGACGGTATTCTCCCGCAGGACTACGCGCAGGAGGAGGCCGAGGCACTGTTCGGCCATGACCCGCGCCTGTTTTCGCAGAGCCTTGCGGCATTGGAAACCGATGAAGCCGGAAAGCTCAAGGCTGTCGTTACGAAGGACGGGACGCGGTTGCCCTGTGAACTGCTGATCGCCGCGACGGGCTTTGCCGGATGCCGCGAGGATATTTGCGCCGCCTTCGGTGTAGCGCTTGACCGCACGGTGAAAACGGAAGCCGGTTCTTTCCGGACCAGCGTTCCGCATGTTTTTACAGCCGGCGATATGCATCGCGGCCAGTCGCTGGTGGTTTACGCCATCGCGGAGGGGCGCGCCTGTGCGGCCGAGGTCGATCGCTGTCTCATGGGGTATACGAATCTCATCTGAAGGATTGTCCACGGACTTGGAGCAGTGCTTGCGATCAGGCTGCGATCAATATGAAAAAACGTGTCTCACCGTGAGGCACGTTTTTTTGACAGATTGATATGGAAAGGAACACAGTGTAACTATGGGAAAACTTTTTGGATTTCATTCCAAAAACAATTGATTTTCCTGTTCTTTTTGGATATACTCATGGTAAGGAAGAATGGAGGTGCGCGATGGCCATGCAGCGATTGGAACGGAAAGAGTATCTGGATAAACTGATCGGTTTTCGGGATAAGCAATTGATCAAAGTGGTAACAGGTGTTCGGCGCTGCGGGAAGTCGACATTGCTGGAAATCTACCAGGATTATCTGCGTGCGAATGGAGTGGAAGAAGCTCAGATTGTTGCGATCAATCTGGAGGATTTTGATTTCTTTTCTCTTCGCGAGCCAGCGGCTCTGCATGCCTATGTCAAAGAGCGCCTCGTGCCGGGGAAGATGACCTATGTTTTTATTGATGAGATTCAGCACTGCGCGGACTTTCCGGCAGTTGTCGACAGTCTGTATATCCGAAAGAATGTAGATGTGTATCTCACCGGCTCCAATGCCTATATGCTGTCCAGTGAAATTGCGACTTTGATTTCGGGCAGAACTATCGAGATCAGAATGCTGCCTTTGTCGTTCCGTGAATATGTACTCTCTACCGGCAGTGAAGATAATCTCGCAGCGAAGTATCGGGAGTATATTCAAGGCAGTTCTTTCCCCTATGCGCTGGAGCTGAAAGAACAGCCAAGCGCTGTGCGCGATTACCTGGAGGGTGTCTACAACACCATCGTGGTGAAAGATATTGCCGCGCGCAAAAAGATTGCGGATACCATGATGCTCGAGAGTGTGACCCGATTTGTGTTTGACAGCATCGGCAGTCAGCTTTCAACCAAAAAGATCGCGGATACCATGACCTCATCCGGCAGAAAGATCGATGTCAAGACGGTGGAACGATATCTGGAGGGCTTGATGGAGAGCTTTATCATCTATCAGGCCAAACGCTATAACATTCGGGGCAAGCAGTACCTGAAGACCCTGGAAAAATATTATGTGGTAGATATCGGCATGCGTTACATGCTGCTGGGCACGAGCGGCACGGATGTGGGGCATATTCTGGAGAACATCATCTATCTGGAGCTTATCCGCAGAGGCTACAATGTGTATATCGGAAAGATCGACGAGCTGGAAGTAGATTTTGTTGCCCGCGGACAGAAGGGAATCCGGTATATCCAGGTTGCCGCCAGTGTCCGGGATGAAAAAACGCTGACGAGAGAGCTTGCATCGCTGCAAATGATCGCTGACAATTATCCCAAAGTGATCCTGACGCTGGATGAAGACCCCGAGGCAGATTATGAAGGCATCCGCCGGATCAACGCGCTGGACTGGCTGGTGGGGAGAGCGAGCATATAATAAACAACCGTAAAACACAGACGGAGGGCCCTGTGACTTACTTCCGGAGGAGACAGAGCGATGATAAAAGCGGTACGCGATTTCTCCGGCTATATGCCAATGAACAGTATGAATTTCATCATATTCTGAATGATCAGTTCATCGAAAATAGAAAATATCGCAGCAGGTTATTCTCAACCAAAAACCTGCTGCGATAATTGTTTTCAAGTGAAAATGGCAGCCCCGATTAGATGAACGGGATCAGTATGCAAGAGCCGGTGAATTAACACTATTTTTCTTAAAAAAATATAAGTATTCCTCATCTGAATCGGAAGAGAGGTAACCGTTGTCAGGGCATCTTGTTATTCAACCATTTGAATATAGCCCCGAATGAAACTATTCTTTTCCGTATTTGTGTCTCATGATGTAATATGAGAAGGGGGATTTTTGACACCCACCAAATTACATCACGACTGCGGCTCACTTGTGGCAAAGTTGATTTGCAGTTGTGGGAAAGGAGGATAACAGGCCCACAGGGGTTCTTCCCACCTGCTGCAAGTATATCTTTACCACGAAAGGAGCCGTTTAAAAATGGAAATCTCATATTCCCAATGTGGGGACTATCTCATCCCCAACCTCGTTCTATGCAAAGAAGAACAGCAGCCCATCGGCAAATATGACCGGATGCGGAAACGCTATCTGAAAGAGAGGCATTCTGTACTCTATTCGGAACTCTTGCTGTCCGGAAAACTGTATTCGCATCTGCTGGAGATAGACGAAGCCTGCGAGGCACGTATGGAACTGCTTGTCCTACAAATGGCAAAGCTGGAAGGCGTAACTGAGGCGCTCAAAGCCGCCGATCAGATGGAGTGGGTCCGCCGTATGAACAGCATCCAGAACCGAGCGGAAGAGATTGTGCTGAACGAGTTGGTTCATCCCGAGGAGGCCGAAGATGCAAATACTTGAAGACCTCTACCTCGGCGATGTTCGGTCCAGTGATCGCAGCTTCAAGCGCAACAGTCAGTATGCGAAGGCATTAGATGAAGTCGTCAAAGCGGGCGATGCGTTGACATCAGGGCTCTCTGACGAACAGAAAGAGCTCTTTGAGGACTATATGACCGCTCAGCGAGAGGTCAATGTACTGACAGATTGCGAGACATTTTGCACGGCGTTCAAGCTCAGCGCGAAAATCATGATGGATGTGCTGACTAAGGGGCAAATGGGAGAAATCTAAAATCTTACGACAAACGGGTGGGCTTCCAGCCCACCCGTAGTTTTCATGTCTTCACTTCAGGAGCCGCACTCAGAAATGCTTTCCGGCGTGTGCTCAAGACCGGCCTTTTCCGCGATCGCGCGAGCGTCCGTCTTCCGCAGCTCCCCCAGCGGAAATCACAGGTGCGCCAGCTGCTGTTGAGAGAGCATAAAGAGCACATAGCTTTGATCTTTGCTCCCGTCCAGCGCCTTGCGAAGCTGCCAGCGCCCGGTATCCCGATCCTGCGTGATCCGGGCGTAATGGCCGGTCACGAGGCAGTCAAAGCCCTTTTCCAGCGCCAGCGATAGCAGCCGATCGAATTTCAGGCAGCGATTGCAGACGATGCAGGGATTCGGCGTCCGTCCGGTTTCATACTCCCGGATAAAGTTTTGAATGACTGTTTTTTCAAACTCTTTGGTACAGCAGAGAGACTCAAACGGGATGCCCAGCTGCCAGCATACATGAGCGGCGTCATTCTCATCCGCGTCGCTGCAGCAGCTTTTCTGTGACGAACGCTCCATTCCCGGCGCGCGGAACAGCCGCATGGTGACGCCTGTGCAGTCATAACCCGCCTGCTTCATCAGAAGCGCGGCGACCGAACTGTCCACCCCGCCGCTCATGGCGATCATGGCACGCTTCATTTTGCTTTTCCTTTGGAAAGCGCGTGATCGTAATCGGCAAAGAAGTCCTTCGTATCCTTTACCACGATCCCTCCGAACAGGATCAAAGAGAACAGGTTGGGAATGGCCATGAGACCGTTGCAGACGTCCGCCGCGTCCCAGAGGAGCTGAACGCTGATGAGCGCGCCGAGCGCGCAGATGACCATATGCAGCACCCGATAAATCTTCACTTTATGTGTGCCGAACAGGAAGGCAAAGGCGGATTCCCCGTAGGTATACCAGCCCAGTACCGTAGAGAGGCAGAACAAGATCAGGGAAATGACGATTACAACTTGTCCAAGCCCACCCAGATTCTGACGGAAAGCTGTGGTGGCCAGCACCGTGCCGTCTGTCATACCATTGTTCCACACGCCGCTGACCATGATGATAAGCGCAGTAAAGGTGCAGATGACGAAGGTATCGAAAAAGACCTCGATGATGCCGTAGAGCGCCTGCTTGACGGGAACGTCCACCTTGGCCGTGGCGTGGACCATGGCAGAGGAACCGGTGCCCGCTTCGTTGGAGAACACGCCGCGCTGTACGCCGCGCCGGATGGCTATGCCCATCGTGGCGCCGGCCACGCCGCCGATCATCGCATCGCCGGTAAAGGCGGACTTGACGATGAACCACAGCGCCTGCGGGATCAGCGTGATATTCATAATGAGGATCACGAGCCCAAAGCCCAGATAGATCAGCGCCATGATCGGTGTGAGATAGGTGGTGACATCCGCGATTTTCTTCACGCCGCCGAAGATGACCAACCCGTCAATAGCCAAGATCAGGATCGCGATGACCCAGGGGATCACCGTGCCGTCGCCCGCAAGTCCGCTGACAGCGCTGCTGATGGTGTTTACCTGCAGAGCGCCGCAGGAGACAAAGGAGACGAAAACAGTGAAGACGGCAAAGGCTCCGCCCAGGATCTTTGCAATGGTTTTCTGCTTCATGCCCTGTGTCAGAATGTACATG
>ODAI011962651.1_pt1 | contig 21936 bp, 13 predicted proteins | sample 1539321 | NCBI WGS metagenome assembly ODAI01 (sample SAMN02144231, study PRJEB22623) | gut metagenome | biome: sheep rumen | host: Ovis aries | place: New Zealand | reverse complement strand
CTCCAGCTCCCGCTGCACCAGCATACGTCGGTTGATATCGGGGTCCTTCAGATTCACATCCGAACAGGCCTCGTCAAGGAGATCGATGGCCTTGTCCGGCAGAAAGCGGTCCGTGATGTAGCGCTCACTGAGGATAACGGCCTTCTCACACATCTCATCCGAGATCTCTACGCCGTGGTAGTCTTCGTAATAATGGGCGATGCCCCGGAGAATGGCGACACTCTCCTGGATGGACGGTTCGTTGACCGTGACAGGCTGGAAACGGCGCTCAAGAGCCGAGTCCTTTTCAATGTGCTTACGGTATTCCGCAAAGGTGGTGGCACCGATGACCTGGATCTCTCCGCGGGAGAGGGCAGGCTTGAGAATGTTGGCGGCGTTCATGCTGCCTTCCGCGTCCCCTGCGCCGACGATGGTATGAATCTCATCGATCACGAGGATAATGTTCCCCTGGGTGCGAACCTCTTCGATCAGCCCTTTCATCCGGCTCTCAAACTGCCCGCGAAACTGAGTCCCGGCCACAAGAGAGGTGAGATCCAGCAGGAAGACCTGCTTATCCTGTAGCTTGTAGGGCACATTGCCCGCAGCGATGCGCTGGGCGAGGCCTTCGGCTATGGCGGTTTTTCCGACCCCCGGCTCGCCGATGAGGCAGGGGGTGTTCTTCTGACGGCGATTCAGAATCTGGATCACCCGTTCCAGTTCCTCCTCTCGGCCGATCATGGAATCCAGCTCGCCGCACTTTGCTCTGCCGGTGAGGTCGATGCAGTAGTTGTCCAGAAATTTTCTCTTTTTGCCGGGAGCGGGCCGTGGCGCCGGGCCGCGGCCGGAGGAATCCTGTGCCCCGGAGCCGGAGGGAGAGGGGACGGAGCCGGAGTTTGAAGCCGCATTCGGCCCGCCCATGGAGCCGCGGATGGAGTCCAGCAGTTTTCCGAACAGCGGAGGAAAGGTGGCGGTCTTTCCGTCTTCATCCTCGGGGGAGCCTTCGTCGCTCAGTCCCGCCAGATCCTCCGCTCCACTGAGGGCGCCCATCATGTCCTCCGTCAGACTGTCCAGATCCTCATCGGAGATGCCCATCCGGTTCATGATGTCTTCCACGGGCTTGATGTGAAGTTCACGGGCACACTTCAGGCAGAGCCCCTCGCTCTTCGTCTGACTGCCTTCTATCTTGGTAATGAATACAACCGCGGGATTCTTCCCGCAGCGCGAACAGATATTTGCCTGCATTCAGATACTCCAATCGATCATAATTTACACCGTCAAAATTACACCGTCCCGCATCCATCAGAGAAAGCCCCTGGTGAGGAAGCGGAAGGTCATGAAAAAGCGGGCCAGCAGCGTGCGGTCAAGAGTCTCCCTGCCGATCACAAGCCCGAGAAAGCTCAGCAGCCAGCAGAGGAGAATACAATACAGAAAGCCCTTCAGAAACCCGATGACGGCGCCCCCCAGTTCATCAAGAAGCTGCATATGATCCGGAAGACGGAAGGCCATATACCCGATGTTGCTGATTGCCGTCAGGAAAATGAGAATCAGGAGAAAGCAGAGCGTGAGCCCGGCAACATAGCATATGGCGTCGCAGAGGGTATCAATGATGGCTCTGGTCATACCGACGTCATTCTGATTGGCATAGCGGACAGCCAGTTGGGCGATCTCCTGTGCGCGTTCCTCATGAAAGCCGAGCTCTTCGGTGCTGAGCATGGCATAATCATAGCGAAGAGAGCTGTCAGACTCCAGCACGTCCTCCAGGGAGAGGTCAGTCCCGCCGTAGCCCATCTCCTGCAGGACGGTAGATTTGGTTTTCTGAGAATCGACATATCCGTCTATGAATGGTTCCAGCACGGGCACAGCCTGTACGGAGTAACTGCCGGAGAGGTAATTTGCTCCGGCAAGAGAGAGCATCACGATCAAAATGCCGATCAGACCACCGATCAGGCCTCTTTTATATCCGTCCCAGATACAGGCACCGACAATCAGAAGAAGAGCGATGTCAAGAAAAATACGCATGATTCACCCTCTTTCAGCAGATTTCAAATTCAGGATACCACAGATGATTGAGATACAGCCCCTGGGGAGGCATGGTAGGACCGGTCAGCCGGCGGTCGCCCTTTTCCAGCAGAAGCGGAATGTCCGCGGGATGGAGCTTCCCATAGGAGGCATAGACCATCGTCCCGACCATCGCACGGCACATGTTGTAGAGAAAGCCGTTGGCACAAATGGAAATGGTGATCAGACTGTCTTTCTTCTCGACTCTGCAATAGTGAACAGTCCGGACCGTCGTGCGGGTTTCCGTCCCCACTGAACGGACAGCGCGAAAGTCATGGGTTCCCTCAAAGGCGGAGGCTGCCGCGCGCATCTGCTCCAGATCCAGTTGCTGGGGATAGAAGCAGGCGCGCTTTTCCAGGAAGGGATCACGGATGGGGGCGTTGAGGATGCGGTAGATGTATTCCTTGCGAATGCAGGAGCCGATGGCGTTAAAGCCTTCCGGGCCATCCATGGCGGTATAGACGGAGATGTCCTTCGGGAGCAGGGCGTTTACGGCGAAGGGAATTCGGTCAGCAGGAATACGTGAATCCGTTCGAAAATTGGCACAGTAATGCAGGGCGTGTACGCCGGCGTCCGTACGACCGCAGCCAACGGTTTTGACGGTGTGGCCGCAGAGAGCCGAGAGGGCGGCTTCCAGGGTCTGTTGAACGGTGCGGTCCTCCCGCTGCGTCTGCCAGCCGTGATAGGCGCTGCCGTCATAGCAGAGATGCAGAATAATATTTCGAGCTGCCATCACTTAGTACCCAAGCTTTCTGAGCAGAAGCATACCGGCGAGGAGAAGAAATCCCAAAATCAGAACCAGAATATCCAAAGTTTCAAAATGAAGCTGTCTGAGCCGGGTGCGGCCGTCTCCACCGTGATAGCAACGGCTCTCCATGGCTAGGGCGAGTTCATCCGCACGGCGGAAGGCGGATACAAAGAGAGGAACCAGAATCGGCAGCAGGGCCCTTGCACGCTGCAGAAGACTCCCGGTCTCAAAGTCGGCGCCGCGAGCTTTCTGGGCGGACATGATTTTGTCGGTCTCTTCAATCAGCGTAGGAATAAAGCGGAGCGCCATGCTCATCATCAGCGTGATCTCATGGACGGGAAGATGCAGCTTCTTGAGCGGGGAAAACAGCATTTCAAGGCCGTCTGTCAGCTCCATGGGACTCGTTGTGTAGGTGAGCAGAAAGGTCCCGGCAATCAGCAGAGTGATGCGGAGAATCATTTTAAAAGCATGATCGATGCCCTCCCAGGTGATGATCCAGCCTTCCCGCACGGGCGTACCCTGTGTATAGAAAATATTCAGAAGTCCGGTCAGCACAATGATAAACAGCATCGGTTTCAGACCTTTAAAGATATGCCGGGGGCTGATCTTCGACACGGCCATGACGAGAGCCGTCAGCGCGATCAGAATCAGATAGGAACACCAGTGCTTTGCAACAAAGAGAGAGACAATGTAGAGAAATACAAAGATCAGCTTTGTCCTGGGATCCAGACGGTGGACAACTGTATTGCCGGGAAAGTACTGTCCCAGGGTGATGTCCTTCAGCATCCGCACACCTCCCTGAGAGCTCTCACGAGCCTGTCATGGGTATAAATGCCTTCCGGGAGCGAAAGCCCGAGGAATCGGAACTCTTCAGCCAGTCTGGCTGCCTGAGGAACATCGAGCCCGACGGAGGATAACGCAGCGGGCCGGGAAAACACCTCGTCAGGGCTGCCATCCATGAAAACCTCTCCATGGTTAAAGACAATCAGACGCTCCCCGTAAAGCGCGGCGTCATCCATGCTGTGACTGACAATCATCACGGTTGAACGGGTAGATTCATGATAATGCCGGATGTTCTCCATGATGCTCTTCCCACCGGCGGGATCGAGTCCGGCAGTGGGTTCATCGAGAATCAGAATCTCAGGCCGCATGGCAATCACGCCTGCAATGGCAATGCGCCGTTTCTGTCCGCCGGACAGATCAAGCGGGGAACGTGAAAAGAGCGATTCATCTACCCCGGCAAAGGAAGCGGCTTCCCGCACCCGGTCGGACAGTTCTGCCGCGGATACGCCGAGATTCCTGGGGCCGAAGGCGATATCAGCTTCCACAGTCTCCTCAAAGAGCTGATGCTCGGGATACTGGAACACCAGCCCGACGCGCTTCTTCACCTCTCGCCGGGAGTATTTGTCGCGGTTGATATCTTCTCCGTCAATCAGCACGCGGCCGGAGGTGGGCTGCAACAGGGCGTTGAGATGCTGCACGAAGGTGGACTTGCCTGAACCGGTATGACCGAGGAGAAAGACAAATTCACCCGGATGAATCTCCAGGCTGATTTCCCGGATTGCCTGTGCCTCAAAGGGCGTGCCGACGCTGTAACTGTGGGAGAGATGCTCAGTGCGCAGAACTGCCATGATACCCTCCAATCGCTTCGACAATCTGCCGGGCGCAGCCAGCTGAATCCAGGGCGCTGTAGGAAAGAGAGAGCCCGGAAGCATTGAGCTCCCAGATCAGACGGGCGGTCTCGGGAACATTGAGCCCGGCGGCCTCCATTTTCTCAACGTCAGAGAAGACCTCAGAAGGGGAGCCGTCGCCGATGATCCCGCCGTCAGACATGACAAGAAGCCGATCCGCCGCAATACACTCTTCCATGTGATGCGTGATCAGGATCACAGTCATGTGCTGATCGTTGCAGAGCCTGTTCAGAATGGAGAGGACCTCCTTGCGCCCCTGGGGATCCAGCATGGCTGTAGGTTCATCCAGAACGAGAATCTCCGGGCGCATGGCCAGTACGCCGGCGATGGCGACCCGCTGCTTCTGGCCACCGGAGAGCAGGTGAGGAGCATGCTGGCGATATTCATACATGTTGACCTGCTTCAGAGCGGTATCTACCCGGAGACGGATCTCTTCGGAAGGAATGCCGAGATTCTCAGGGGCAAAAGCGACGTCCTCTTCAACAATATTGGAGACAATCTGATTGTCCGGATTCTGGAAAACGAGGCCGACTGTTTGACGAATGCTCAGAAGCGCAGACTCATCAGAAGTGTCTTTCCCCATGACCGTCACATGGCCGGATGTCGGGATGAGAAGGCCGTTCATCAAACGGGAGAGTGTGGATTTTCCGGAACCGTTATGGCCGAGAATGGCAGTGAAGCAGCCCTCTTCAAACGAGACATTGATATCGTGCAGAGAGTCTGCGTCTGCCTCCGGATAGCGGAACGAAACATGATCAAACTGGACAACTGAGGACATTCAAAACCCCCAACATATAAATCAAACTAGAATATTGTATCATTTATCCTCAGAGAGGTCAATAATCTTTCTTTTCGATTCCCTGGAAAAAAACAGTTGACAAAACGATCTGAATCATGTATGATACACAAGCTGTTGCGGGGGAGCATAGCTCAGCTGGTTAGAGCACCTGCCTTACAAGCAGGGGGTCACTGGTTCGAGTCCAGTTGTTCCCACCATTTCGCTCAAAAGTTTGCCTACGCCTCTGTAGCTCAGTTGGTAGAGCAGAGGACTGAAAATCCTCGTGTCGTTGGTTCAATTCCGACCGGAGGCACCACCCCACCGCTTTTGCGGTGGGTGTATGCGGCCATAGCTCATCTGGTAGAGCGCCACCTTGCCAAGGTGGAGGTAGCGAGTTCGAGCCTCGTTGGCCGCTCCATTACAAATGACAGTGCGGGTCTTTTATGGCCCGCCGCTGTTTTCATACACGGCGCCATAGCCAAGTGGTAAGGCAGAGGACTGCAAATCCTCGATTCCCCAGTTCAAGTCTGGGTGGCGCCTCCAAACAGGGAAAGATGCGATTCGCATCTTTCCTTTTTATTCGCGATTGTCCATATTCGCGAGAATCTAAAGAATTATTAAATGATGAGAAGTCCTCTTTCCAATCTGCGAACAAGAGTATATAATACGTATCATTCATTATCCCGACGGGAGGGATCCTGATTGAAAAAATCACATCAGAAAAAAGATAAAACCACCCTGCTGCTGACGGCACTCTCCGTCCTGCTGGTCGGCGTGTTTTTATTCAGCGGCTACAAGCTGCTTTCGACCCTGCTTGAATATCGGAAGGCTGCCAACATGTACAACGGTCTGACCGGCGAATTTGTATCCGACCGCAGCGGCGACGCCGCTCCAGGCACAGCCGGTGCACCCGGGACGGCCGGAACTGCCGGGGCCGTCAGCACGCAGCGCCCCGGTGCCGGGCAGTCGGCGTCCTCGCAGCCCATGGAGCGCTCCCCCATCGAGGTGGACTTCTCCGCGCTGCTGGCCAAAAACCGCGATGCGGTCGGCTGGATCTACAGCCCCGATACCGTCATCAACTATCCGGTCGTTCAGGGCAGCGACAACGACTACTATCTGCACCGCCTTATCGACGGCACCTGGAACCCAAGCGGTACGATCTTCGTCGACGCGCGCGACACGCGCTGCTTCGACGGCCGCAGTGCGATCCTGTACGGCCACCACATGAACGACGGCAGCATGTTTGCCTCGATCGTCAATTACAAAAAACAGGATTACTATGCGGCGCACCCGAATCTCTACCTGAATACGCCGTCGGGGAACTATCGGCTTGCGGTTTTCAGCGGCTTTGTGACCTCTGCGGACTCGAGCGTCTATACCTTTGACTTTGCGGGCGATGCCGAATTCATGGACTATGTGGCAAAGATGAAGGGCTTTTCCGATTTTTCCAGCGATGTCACTGTCTCCGCTTCGGATCGCATTGCCGTCCTCTCGACCTGCACCTATGAATATGACGACGCACGCTATGTCCTGTTTGCGAAGATGGTCCCGATCGCGTGAGCAGACAACTTGTCTTTCATCTCCCCGGCAGCAAACCTGCCTTTTTACAGCACACACCCCAGCCGATGATTCGGCTGGGGTGTGTTTTTTGATACTATTATCTGATTATCTTTTATCAGATACGCCGCAGTTCCTGCGGATTTTCAGCGCAAAGGCGCTGAAAATCGTGTCATGCAGAATGCTGCGCCGCTTCGGCGGCTATCAGAGTTCCGTATCAGCCGTGCATGACCTGTGCCTATTTTTTCAGGTCTATCTCAAAGGTAATCGATTGATGGTTGTGATAGGCATCAACCACCTGGCAAGTGTATTTTGCGCTCTTTGTCATCGGTTCGATCGTATAGCTCTCACCTGTAGCACCCTCGATCGCATGCCTTGACCATGTTTTTGTATCAACCGAAAACCATTGGATCGTCACTGGCGCATCACAGCTCACCTCGACGTTCAGCTGAGCCGTCTCCCCTTCCTTCAGCGAGAAATACGTTGAAGTATTCTTTGCGCGCACTGAGAGATTGGTAGGAATACTCATATAGAAGTATATGACACGACTGCTTCCATAGGGGTCGCTCACAACGCAGTGATAGTCTCTCCCGTCCACAGCCGGCGGCGTCGTGTAGCTCGCTCCCGTTGCCCCTTCAATGGGCATATCTTCTGTCATACGCTCTATGCCATATTCGTCATAGGTGGGAACCATCACTCTCCACTGATAGCTCAGTGCTGCATCGCAGCTCGCCTCAACGGTCAATACGCTGCTTTCGCCCGGTTCCACTGCGAAATCGGTTTTATTACCGCTCGCCTGTGCAGAAAGATGTGTTTCAACATAAACGTCAAAATACACTGCCGTCGAATTTCCGTACGGATCGCTGACCTGACAGGTGTAGTATTCCAATGTGTTGACCGCCGGGACTGTATAGGTGGCCTGCGTCTCCCCATCGATAGGAACATAGATCGTATCGTAGTAGCCGCCGCTGTATATGCGCTGTGCCTTTTTCCACTGATAGCTCAGCGGCTCATCACAGCTGGCCACAACAGTCAGCTCGGCAGGCGTACCGTATGGCACGCGTACTTCTCTTTTATTGTCCTTTGCATACGCGCTGAGGTGTGTTTCAACCGATACGTTAAACGTTACCGTGCTGGTTTGTCCATAGCTGTCGCTGATAACGCATCGATAGATTTTATTACCGTTAATCTGCGATGCCGTATAAGTGTCAGATGTTGCGCCCTCGATGTATTTTTCCCTTGAACTGATCCAGTTGCCGTCGCTGTCACGGCGCTCTATCTGTTCATACCATTGATAGGTGACCGGCGTGTCGCAGCTGGCCACAACAGTCATCGTTGCATCCTCATGGGGAGCAACAGGAATCCAGGTGTTATAATTCTGTGCGTACGCGCTGAGATGTGTGTCAACAGATATGTTAAACCACACATTGACTCCGTTATTATATATATCACTGACGCTGCAGTAATAGTATTTCGCTCCGTCGACCCGCGGTACCGTGAAGCTCGCTTCTGTCGCGCCATCGATGCAAGCTATCGTTGCGCCGATCAGATTGCCGTGACTGTCATAGATAGGTATCTGTTCATACCATTGATAGGAAACCGGCACATCGCAGCTGGCTGTAACCGTCAGCTCGGCCGGTTCGCCGGCAGCAACGCTGACCGAGCTTGACGTCGAGCCGTTGGGCGCGCTTGCACTAAGGTTTGTATCAATCACCACGTCAAAGGACAGGAACTCGCTGCTGCCGTAGGCATCGGTAATCTCACACCCATAATTGGTATGCCGCTCGACAGGTCCGGTCGTATAAGAAGTCCCGGTGGCGCCGGAGATGGGGATCCGATCATAGCCGGGCAGCGTCGGGTTGTCGTATTCGAGCTGATACCACTGATAGCTCACCGGAACATCACAGCTTGCCTCGACCGCCATTGTCACCGGCTCGCCGGGACCTGGCGCATAGACCTGATAGCCATTGTCGCCGACACGGTTCACTCTCAGGTGCGAATCGATCGATACCTCCATCCGTACTGACTCCATGTTGCCATATATATCGGTAACACGAAACTCATACTCGGTATAGCCGTTGACAGGCGCTGTCTCATACGTCGCCTGCGTCGCACCGTCGATCTTTCTGTATTCGATGCTGTCCCCCTGCCGTTCCATCCGGTACCATTGATAGGTCAGGGGCTCGAAGTCGCAGTCGGTCAAAACGTATAGCTTCTGCGTCTGGCCGGCGGCTACGAGATACCGGCTTTGATAGTTTTGTGTGTGTGCCGTCAGGTTGGTATCCGGGCAGACATCAAACGTAAACAGGACAGAATTGCCGTAATCATCGGATACACTGCCCTCCACCGCATGGAAATGATCCGCTGTCAGACTGTATTCGCAGCCTGTCGCTTCCGCATCAGGAACACCGTCCACGCTCCATATATAGTGCAGCTTGCCGATCTCCGCCATGGCATCGATCGTAAAGGTGATGCTCTCTCCGATCGGTACACGGTACTTCCAATAGTTATTGCGGGAATACTCCCTGTCTTCGCGGGTATAGCCCACGGCACTTGCGGTCGCTGTCACGCCGGGATCGAGATTGCTGTCCAGCGTGATCCTGTGCGCCCTGGCGTAGTCTACCGCATAGGTGCCGGCCAAGGCGTGAATTGTAAGATCCGAGACTCCGTCGAACGCGTCATCCGCGATTTCGGTTACTGTTCCGGGAATATCGATCCGCTTCAGACCGCTGTCCGCAAAAGCCCGTTTGCCGATGGATGTCGCGCCCTCCGGTACCACCACTTCATCGAGCGAGCTGTCACCGGCAAAGGCCTCCTCCTCGATCGTCCGGGTCGAGGCCGGCAATGTCAGTGTCTCCGCATACGCCACGCCGCCCAGCGAGAGCAGCATGGTCGCCGCCAAAAGAAAGGATATTGCTTTTTGAATCGTTGCCTGCATGTTGATCCTCCTCTGTTTTTACGTAAATTGTTACGTAAATAATTCTATTAAAAATATAACACGGGCAGAGAGCAATTGCAATATTTTACATGGATATTTTTTCCTTTTTTCTACAGGGCAGGGTTTATCCTGGCTCAGTATAGCCTTTTGCGAACCGACGCCGTCGGATAGTCGATGTGCCCTTCACACTTTTTATCTCTTAAGGAACATTAAGGTGACAACGCCGGAAAAAAGGTGTACAATACAGGCACAGCAGAAAATGCTGTGCCTTTTTCTTTTGTATTCTGTATTTTGAGGTGATAAGCAATGAAAAGAACGATCCAACGCTTTCTGAGCATCACGCTGGCCCTGGCCCTCGTTTTGTCGTTTGCCGGGGTTTCCATGGCCGTCGGCAGCGAGGCGGCCGTGACCGTTCAGCTGCTGCTGGCCGACCAGGCCGGTGCGGCAGGCTATGCGGCTTCGGCGGAGGACTTCGGTTCTTATCCCGTTGTCAGCTTCCAGGGCAAAAACGGATCCGATCAGGCCGCAGCCAGCGTCGCCGAGCTGCAGGCAAACGGACTGTGTGTGACACCGCCCGCCGGCTTTGGCGTCGACAGCCTGTATCTGGCGGCTGACCCCGGCTTTGTTCCGAACAGCTCCGTCAAAAGCCTGACCGAGCTGGCCGAGATCGACAGCCAGACCCATGCGGTCTATGTGCCGGCCTCTGCATTTTATGATGGCAGCCAGACGAAATCCAACCGCGGAGAATCCTTCGGTCAGGTCTACATCGGCGACGCCGGCAGCTACACGTTGTTTGTGACGTTTGTCCGGCTGAGCGCCTCCGCCGAGGTCCGCGTCAGCTATCAGTCCGGCGAAGTCGCGCTGGGCGGCGATCTGGTGGACGGCGGCAACGAGAAGATCCTGCGCTATGCCTCCGACGCCGACCAGTCCGTGCCGCCGGAGAGCGGCATCCAGGCGCTGACGGTTTCCGACCTGCTCCCCGGTGTGGCTGAAAACGCCGGACGGCGCTTCCTCGGCTGGAAGCTTGTCTATGCCAACGGTGCCGCTTATGATGTGGCGCCAGGCACGACTTTGGTCCCCTACACCAGCGCCGCGCTGATCGCCCAGTGGGGCGAGACCATCAGCGGCGGTGAGAGCGGTGTGATCGACATGGGCGGTGCGCCGACCGACGTCACTGAGACGCCCGCTCCCCACGAGCACAGCTGGGATGCCGGCGTCGTGACAGCGCAGCCCAGCTGCAGCGCCGAGGGCAGCGTTCTCTATACCTGCACGGTCTGCGGTGAGCAGACTACAGGCACGCTGCCTGTCACAGCCCACACGCTTGAACACCACGATGCGATCCCCGCCACCGAGCAGAGCGAGGGCAGCTATGAGTACTGGCAGTGCTCCGTCTGCTACAGAATCTTCTCGGACGCCGACGGGCTTTACGAGACCAGTGCTGAGGCTCTGGTGATCCCCCGGCTTGAACACCAGCATGTCATGACCTTCCATGAGGCCGTCCCCGGCAATTGCACTACCCCCGGCAGCAACGCCTATTACAGCTGCGAGGGCTGCCAGAAGCTCTTCGCCGACGAGGCCGGCACCCAGGAGATTACGCCCGAGAGCACCGTTGCTTACGGCGGTCACACGCTTGAGCATCACGACGCCGTCCCCGCCACTGAACAGAGCGAGGGCAGCTATGAATACTGGCAGTGCAGCATCTGCGGAAAGCTTTTCTCTGACGCTGACGCGCTCTATGAGACCAGCACCGAGGATCTCTTGATCCCCCGCCTTGAACACCAGCACGTCATGACCTTCCACGAGGCCGTTCCCGGCAACTGCACGACCCCCGGCAGCAGCGCCTATTACAGCTGCGAGGGCTGCCAGAAGCTCTTTGCCGACGAGGCCGGTACCCAGGAGATCACGCCGGAGAGCACCGTCGTTTACGGCAGCCACGATCTCGTGCATCACGATGCGATTGCCGCCACCGAGCAGAGTGAGGGCAGCATCGAGTATTGGCAGTGCAGCATCTGCGGAAAGCTTTTCTCTGACGCTGACGCGGTCAATCTGACCAGCGCCGACGCTCTGGTGATCCCCCGCCTTGAACATCAGCACGTCATGACCTTCCACGAGGCCGTCCCCGGCAACTGCACGACCCCCGGCAGCAGCGCCTATTACAGCTGCGAGGGCTGCCAGAAGCTCTTCGCCGACGAGGCCGGCACCCAGGAGATCACGCCGGAGAGCACCATTGCTTACGGCGACCATGATCTTGTGCATCACGATGCGATTGCCGCCACCGAGCAGAGTGAGGGCAGCATCGAGTATTGGCAGTGCAGCATCTGCCAGAAGCTCTTCTCTGACAGCGAGGCCTCGCAGGAGATCACAGCCGAGATGACCGTGGTGCCGAGACTTACGCATCAGCATACGCTTGAAAAAACCGACGCAAAGAATCCCAGCTGCACCGAGCAGGGCAACATCGAGTTCTGGACCTGCACTGGCTGCGGCAAGCTCTTCTCCGACGCCGAGGCTGCCAATGAAATCAGCGCCGAGAGCACCGTGATCCCCGTGATCGAGCACAGCTGGAACGAAGGCGTCGTCACGCTTGAGCCGACCGAGAGCGCCGAGGGCGTAAAGACCTACACCTGCACCGTCTGCAACACGACGAAAACCGAGGCGATCCCTGTCCTGGATGTCGAACCGGCTGCTTCGCCCACCGTCGAACCGACAGCTGAACCGACCGCCGAGCCCACGGCCGAACCGACCGCTGAACCCACGGCAGAGCCCACAGCGGAACCGACTGCCGAGCCCACGGCGGAACCGACCGCCGCACCGACCCCGGTGCCCGCGCCGTCGATCGGCAGCGAGATCGTCATCACCGACGCGCTCAGCCAGGCCGGTATCACGACCGTTCAGCAGGTAACCGATCTGATGAATCAGAAGGCGCAGACGCTCGGCTGCGGCGCCGTCACGCTCTATGAAGTGACGATCCCCGCCGGCACAAGCTTCCCGCTGAGCATCACGCTCCCCTATCCGCAGGGTGTGGACACCAGCGCCGAGTTCAAGGTGCTGCACATGATCGCCGAGGGCGCGAGCGCCGGTGCGATCGAGGAGCTGGCAGCAACCAAGAGCAGCAGCGGTCTGACCGTCACGGTCAACAGCGCCTCGCCCTTCGCCGTCGCCACAGTCCCGACAGTCACCAACTACACGCTCAAAATGAGCGGCAACAGCGCCATCTCGGTTACGGTCGACGGCACGACCGGCAAGGTCTTTGCCAGCAAGCCCTATGATGGCACGCCGCTGATCCCGACGGGCGATATGTTCACCCTCTCTGATTCCAACGGCAACACCGTCAGCGGCTACACGTTTACGGTCAGCTACAGCCCCAATGCCAATCCGACCACCGTGACAAACGGCAGTGTGGATATCACCTACAACGTCACCGAGCTTCGCGATGCAAGCGGCAATGTGGTAGCGGCGAACCGGTATACGGTCAGCCCTGTCACCGCGTCGCTCTCGATCACCAAGCGGCCGCTGACGCTCTCGGCCAGCTCTGCCAACAAGGTCTATGACGGCAGCGCCCTGACGCCGCCAGCGCCCGGCTATACCGTGACCGGCGGTTCGCTGGCCGCGGGTGAGAGCATCACCGGGATTTCCGTCACCGGATCGCAGACGCAGTACGGCTCGTCCCAGAGCGTGATCACAACCGGCAGCACCGTCATCAAGAAGGCCGACGGTACCGAAACCACCAGCAACTATCAGCTCACGCTCAACCCCGGTACGCTTGAGGTCACCGCCCAGCCTGTCACGCCGATCACCGTTTCGGTCGGCAATGTCAGCAAGGTCTACGACGGTACGCCTTTGACGCTCTCGAACAGCAACGTTCAGGTAGTGAGCGGCACGCTGCCGGCGGGCAGCACGATCAACGCCGCGTTCAGCACCGCCTCGCGTACAGTTGCAGGCAGTGACAGCGTCACGATCACCTCGATCAGCATCCGCGATGCCGCTGGCAACGATATCACCAACAGCTTCTCCATCAACCGCCAGAGCGGCACGCTGACTGTGACAAAGCGCCCGCTGACGATCGAAACCTTCAGCAACAACAAGGTGTATGACGGCCGTCCGCTGACCAATATGACGACGCCCGCTGTCACCGGCCGTCTTGACGGCGACCAGATCTCGCTGAAGATCACGGGCTCGCAGACCAATATCGGCTCGTCCCTGAATACGATCTCGGATCTGAAGATCACCCACGCGGCCAACCAGCAGGACGTGACAGCCAACTATGAGATCACCTACAAGCTCGGCACGCTGACCGTGACCGATGCCAACGGAAAGATCACCACGCCGCGCACCGGCGATGAGAGCAACATCGTTCTCTGGATCGTGCTGATGGTCGTGGCCCTGGTGCTCGCTGTGGTCGTCTTCCTGATTCTCAAGCGCAGCAAACAGCCGAAAAAACAAGCAAAGCGCAAAAGTGACAAGTAAACCATCAAATAAACCGTAAAAAATATCCGGTGTCCGTTTTCGGACACCGGATATTTTTGTAAAAGGTTTATTCGCCGCGGTCGAGCTTTTCAACCAGTGCTTTGAGCGCCAGTGCGCGATGGCTGACGGCGTTTTTCTGCTCGCTCGTCATCTCGGCATTCGTCATGCCGAGCTCCGGCACATAGAACAGCGAATCATAGCCGAAGCCGTTGCTGCCGCGCTCCTCGGTACCGATCTCGCCGTAAAACTTTCCTTCGGCCGTCACCTCGCTGCCGTCGGGGCGCACGAGCGCGATCGCGCAGGTGAAGTGCGCGCCGCGATCCGTAACCCCCTGCAGCCGCTCGAGCAGCAAGCGGCGGTTGGCCGCGTCGTTGCCGTGCTCACCGGCAAAGCGCGCGGAGTAGATGCCGGGTGCCCCGCCAAGCGCGTCGACACACAGTCCGCTGTCGTCGGCAAGCGCGCAGCAGCCGGAGAGTTCTGCGATCTCGCGCGCTTTCTTCTCGGCATTGGCCAGGAAGGTCTCGCCGTCCTCCACGGTCTCGTGCTCGATCCCGGCTTCACGCAGCGAAAGGATCTCTCCAAAGTAATCGCCCAGGATGGCTTTGATCTCCACCAGCTTGTGGGCGTTGTTCGAGGCAATGATCAGTTTCATATCGTTTCTCCTTGTTCTTTTTTTGCTTACAGCAGCGTTTCGGCGGCCTTCAGCAGCACGCCGGAGAGCCGGGTCAGCACGTTGAGATTGCGCAGATCCCTCGTCGTGACCTCATGACACAGGGCTGCCGTGGCCTGAAAATCGCTCTCCACGTCTCGGACGGCCTCTGTGCCGTACAGGTAGGCCGCGCACTCGAAGTGGTGGTAGAGACTGCGGTAGTCCAAATTGATCGTGCCGACGACAGCCCGGCAGTCGTCGCTGACGAAGCATTTGGCGTGGACAAAGCCCGGCGTGTATTCGTAGATTTTCACGCCGGCGCGCATCAACTGCGGATAGAAGGTCTTGGCAAGAGCATAGGGCATCTTTTTATCTGGGACCCCCGGCATGATGATCGACACCTCGACGCCGCGCTCCGCCGCGAAGCACAGTGCCATCTCCAGCTCGCCGTCCAGGATCAGATACGGCGTCATGATGTGGACGTATCGCTGCGCGCGGTTGAGGATATCGATATACACCATCTCCCCGGCGCGGCTCCGCTCCAGCGGGCTGCTGGCGTAGGGAATCACAAAGCCGTCTCCCGCTGACGGTTCGGCTGCCAGTTCGGCATGGAGATAGGGCTCGTAAGTCGGCTCCTTTTCCGTCATATTCCAGTTTTGCAGGAACATCAGCGTGAAGCTGCGGGCCGCCTCACCGCGGATCATCAGTCCGGTGTCCTTCCAGTGTCCGAAGACCTCCTCCTGGTTGATGTAGCGGTCGGCCAGATTGCCCCCGCCGGTAAAAGCGGTATGTCCGTCGATGACCAGGATCTTGCGGTGATCGCGGTAATTGTAGTGTGTTGACAGGAAGGGACGCAGCGGAGCAAACACCTTGCAACGGATGCCGAGCTGCTCGAGCTTTTTCGGATAATCCCGGGGCACAAAGAAAAATTCGTTCATGCCGTCGTAGATCAGCCGCACCTCGACGCCCTCGGCGGCCTTGCGCGAGAGGAGCTCCAGCATCTCGCCGAGCATCTGCCCCTCCTGGATGATGAAGAATTCCAGGAAGATGAAGTGTTCGGCCTTTGCCATCTCCTCCATGATCCGGTCGAACATGTCTTCCCCCAGACGGAAATACTGTGTATTGCAGCCCCGGTAAACCGGAAAGCAGCCTGTACGCGCCAGAAACCGCGCGATCCCGGCCGAGGACGGATCCGCCTCTTTGAGCGCCGCCACGGTCTGCTCATCCTGAGATAACGCATACCGGGTCTTTTCCACCTGTGCGCGGAACAGCCCGCCCAGTCTGCGGTGGCCGAAATTCATCTGTGTAAAGAAGAGGAATATCGTGCCGAAAATCGGCGTGATCATGATAAACACCAGCCAGGTGACCTTGCTCGAGGGGTCGTGTTCGCTGTTGAGAAGGTAGAGCACCATCACCGCGACAAACACACTCTGCACGGCAATCAACTGCGGCAGATAGCGGTTGAGCGCCAGAAAGGCCACCAGCAGCAGCACGATCTGCAGCAGCAGCATCAGGGTGATCAGCCCCACGCGGCTGAACAGCACACGAAAGAAGCCCAGCCGTCCGCGCTTTAACAGCCGGATCCCGCGCGCCCTGACCGCATGCTTTTCCACCGTGCTCCCTCCTTCTCTCTGATATACTGCCTATCTTAAATCATTCTTTTTTTCCCGTCAAGTAAGCGCGGCGCAAAAATACGCCCGGGCATCCGGTAAGCTCCCGGCGAAAGCCGGTGACCTTCCATCAGCCCGGGAAAAAGGGCCCACGAGGACAGTTTAGCATGTCAGGTTTTGAAAGGCTGTCGAAAGCATGTCGGTATTCTCCGCTTGTCAGGGGAATATTGTTGATAAACCTGTTTTCAAAAAAGAAAAACTATGATATAATTACTTATTCGAAAATGAAAAACACTACGAATTGAAAAGATAACAGGACTAAAGGATTGATTTTTATGAAGCATATCTCCACCCTTACGCGTATGACGGCGCTGCTGCTGTGCCTGATCATGGCACTCGCGCTCGGCGCCTGCGGCCAGGAGGCCGAGAGCTCGCAGACGCAGACCTTTGCGATGAACACGATCATCACGCTGACGGCCTACGGCAAGAACCGTGAGGCCGGACTCGACGCGGCCAAGAGCGTCATTTTCTCAATGGACGCGATGCTCGACCCGCAGATCGATACCAGCGTCGTCGCCGCCATGAACCGCGCCAACGGCGCTTCGACCGTCGTACCCGGGCAGGTCGCGCGGATGATCGAGGTTGCGAAAGAAATCTATAAGCAGAGCGACGGCGCGCTTGACCCGACGATCTACCCGCTGGTGCAGCTCTGGGGCTTTGTTGACCAGAAGTACTACGTTCCGAGTGACGAGGAGATCTCCCAGGCCAAAGGCCGGATGTGCTTTAACGACGTGACGCTGACAAGCTTCCCGGCCACGGGCACCTATACCGTCACAATGCCGGATTACGCCCGGATGACCTTCGGCGCCATCGGCAAGGGCTGTGCGGCCCAGTATGTCATCGACGCGATGCGCAATGCCGGCGTCAAGAGCGGCATCATCTCGCTCGGCGGCAACCTGCAGACGCTGGGGCTCAAGCCCGGCGGCAAGCTCTGGACCGTCGCCATCACCGACCCGAACGATCCGACCTCCTGGGTCGGCACGATCCAGACCGGGATCGAGGACGGGACCGTCGCCGTTGTCACCAGCGGTCCCTATCAGCAGAACTTCACCAAGAACAACAAATTCTACCACCACATTCTCAGTCCCAAGACCGGATATCCGACAAACAACACGCTCAATTCCGTCACGATCATCTGCGAGGACGGCACCACGGCCGACGCCCTGTCCACCGCCATGTTTGTCCTCGGCAAGAACGCCGCACTCAATTACTGGCGCACCTACGGCGGCTTTGAGATGATCCTGATCACGAAGGACAACGAGATCACCTGCACCAAGGGTCTGCTGGAGAACTTCACGGTCTCCAACAAGAACTACACGCTGCGCTACGTCGAGTGATGGCGGAGCTGACAAAAGACGTCAGGTACATCAAGGGGATCGGAGAGAAAAAGGCGCTGGCGCTCAACAAGCTCGGCGTCTTTTCTCTGTATGACCTGGTGTCGTATTTTCCCCGACGCTATGAAGACCGCTCGCTCGAGCGCGCGATCGCCGAGACGATGGACGGTGAGAGCGTGACGCTGCGCGTCCTGATCGCCGATCAGCCGCGTCTCACGCGCGTGCGCCGCGGCATGGAGCTCGTGAAGTTCCGCGCCGTGGACGAGAGCGGTTCGGTCGATATCACCTATTTCAACCAGAGCTATATGGCCAATCAGTTCAACCGCGGCGACGAGGTGCGCTTTTTTGGCCGTGTGGAGGTCAAGGGCACGCACCGCTCGATGGTGAACCCTGTGTTTGAGCTGACAGAAAAGCCAAACGGTCAGGTCGGGCGCATCGTCCCGGTCTACCGCCTGACGGCGGGACTCAATCAGCGCGCGATCCAGCAGGCTGTACGCCAGGGGCTCGATGCCTGCGGCGAGCAGCTGCCGGATCTGCTGCCGGATGAGGTGCGTGAGCGCGAGCAGCTCGTTCAGGCCCGCTGGGCCTACGAGCAGATCCACTTCCCCAGCGATTTCGGCACGCTGGAGCTCGCGCGGCGGCGGCTGATTTTTGAAGAGCTGTTCATTCTGGCCTGTGCGCTCGGCGATATGCGCCGCAAGCGTGTCGCCGAGGACGGCATCGTTGTGCCCGCGCCGGATTTTGAGGAATTCTTCCGTGCACTCCCCTTCCCGCCTACCGGTGCGCAGCGCCGTGCGATCGGCGATGCGTCGCTCGACATGGCTTCGGGCAAGGCTATGAGCCGTCTGGTGCAGGGCGACGTCGGCTCCGGCAAGACGCTGGTCGCCGCAGCCATGATCTGGAGCTGCTGGAAAGGCGGCCATATGTCTGCCTTTATGGCTCCGACCGAGCTGCTGGCCGAGCAGCACTTTGAAACACTGACCGGCTTTTTAGCGCCGCTCGGGCTGCGGCTCGGTCGGCTGACAGGCTCGCTGACGGCCAAGGAGAAGCGCACGGTCAAGCAGCAGCTGCGCGACGGCGAGATCGACTGCGTGATCGGCACGCACGCGCTTTTCAGTGAGGATGTCGAATACCGCGATCTCGGCCTTGTCGTCACCGACGAGCAGCACCGCTTCGGCGTCGGCCAGCGCGCCGCGCTGATCGGCAAAGGGCAGCGCCCGCACGTCCTCGTCATGTCGGCCACGCCGATCCCGCGCACGCTCGCGCTGATCCTCTACGGCGATCTCGACGTCTCGATCATCGACGAGCTGCCGCCCGGCCGCCAGAAGGTCGACACCTTTGCCGTGGATGAGAGCTACCGCGCACGTCTCAACGGCTTTATCCGCAAGCTGGTCGGCGAGGGCCGCCAGGTATTTGTCGTCTGTCCGATGGTCGAAGAAAACGAGGAGCTGACCACACCGCTCAAATCTGCCGAGGAACACGCACAGACGCTGCGCCAGACCTTCCCCGAGCTGACGGTCGGCTGTGTGCACGGCAAGATGAAGCCCAAAGATAAAGACAAAGCCATGGCCGCCTTTGTCGCCGGCGAGACCAACATTCTCGTCGCCACCACGGTCATCGAGGTCGGCGTCGACGTGCCGAATGCCGCGCTGATGGTGGTTGAGAACGCCGAGCGCTTCGGGCTCAGCCAGCTGCACCAGCTGCGCGGCCGCGTCGGACGCGGGCGGCACAAGAGCTGGTGCATCCTGGTCTCTGATAACGACAGCCCCGAGGTCAAGGCCCGTCTCGACATCATGCACAAGAGCTCCGACGGCTTTAAAATCTCCGAGGAGGACCTGCGGCTGCGCGGTCCCGGCGACTTTTTCGGCTCGCGCCAGCACGGTCTGCCCGAGATGCATGTCGCCGATCTCGGTGCCGACGCCAAGGTCCTGCAGGACGCCCAGCGCGAGGCCCAGGCGCTGCTGGCCTCCGATCCCGATCTCTCCCGTCCGGAGCACCGGGCATTAAAAAATCGCATCGATCTGCTCTTTGCGCGCAGCGATGCGAGTTTCAACTAACGTAGCTGGTTCAGTCCCCTTGATGGGGACTGAACCAGTTACCGACTGACAATAGAAAGGACACTCCGCTCATGTCATCTACCATTGCCGCCATCGCCACGGGCGCGCAGATCTCGGCCATCGGGATCGTGCGTCTCTCGGGGGAGCACGCAATCGAATATGTCGACACGCTTTTCCATCCGCTCTCCGGACGGCCGATGCGTGAAGCGCCGGACCGCCAGTTGGTCTACGGCCGTCTCTGTGACCGTAAGGGCGAACTGCTTGATCTCTGCCTATGCACGGTCAGCCATGCGCCGCACAGCTACACCGGCGAGGACACGGCCGAGCTGCAGTGCCACGGCAGCCCTGTGCTGCTGCGCCTGGTGCTTGAGGAATTGTTTGCCCTCGGTGCCCGGCAGGCCGGCCCCGGCGAGTTTACCAAGCGGGCGTTCCTCAACGGCTGTCTCGAGCTCACCGCGGCCGAGGCCGTGGCCGACCTGATCGACGCCGAGAGCGCCGAGGCCGCGCGCAACGCCGCCGGGCAGCTCTCCGGTGCGATCGGCGGCAAGATCGAGGCGATCTACCGCGCGCTCATGGACGTTTCGAGCCACTATCACGCCGTACTCGACTACCCTGACGAGGATATCGAGGATTTTGAGCTGCGCGGCTATGTATCCACGTTCAGCGACGCCGAGGAGCAGTTAAACGCCCTTCTGCGAAGCTTTGCGCGCGGCAAGCTGATGCAATCCGGCCTTCCGAGTGCGATCATCGGCCGCCCGAACGCCGGAAAGAGCTCGCTTTTGAATGCGCTGCTCGGCTATGACCGCGCGATCGTCACCGCTGTCCCCGGCACGACGCGGGACACGATCGAGGAAAAGCTGCGTCTCGGCAAGCTGACGCTCCGGCTGATCGACACGGCAGGGCTGCGTGACACGGCCGACGAGGTTGAGCGGCTCGGCGTTGACCGCAGCCGTGCCGCGATCGAGTCTGCCGGTCTGCTGCTGCTGGTCATCGACAGCAGCGAGCCGCTGACCGACGAGGACCGCGCCCTGCTGCGCCGTGCAGAGCAGGCCAACAAGGCCGTCGTCATTCTCTCAAAGAGCGATCTTGCCCCGGTCGTCACCGCGCTCGACACCGCACTGCCGGTTGTCACCGTCAGCACCCGGACCGGCGAGGGCCTTGACGCCCTGGAGCAAACGATCGACGCGCTCTTCCCCCTGCCGCCGCTGCCCGCCGGCGAGATCCTGACCAACGCCCGCCAGGCCGAGGCGATCCGCCGCGCGCTTGATGCCCTCGCCTCCGCGCGTGAAGCCATGGCCATCGGCGAAACTCCGGACATTGTTCTCACCGAAACCGAGCGCGCCATGCAAGCTCTCGGCGAGCTCACCGGCCGTTCTGTCCGCGAGGACATCACCAATCGCATCTTCGAGCGCTTCTGTGTCGGTAAATAGTTTCCCGCTCGGCGGCTGCAGGTCTGCGCTTCCCGCGCTTTCTGCCGGAATGTGAAAAGCGGAAAATCTTTCTTGACATTTCTCATTCCCTATGCTAAACTATCCAAGCAATGTCGAGTGCATTGCGGCCTTGCAGAAGTACCCAAGAGGCCGAAGGGGCTCCCCTGCTAAGGGAGTAGGCCGGTTTAGACCCGGCGCGAGGGTTCAAATCCCTCCTTCTGCGCCAAAAAAAGAGACTACCCGTTGGGTAGTCTCTTTTTTTGGCGCTGGAAGAGATTTGAACCCGAGCGCCCGCGAGGGATCAGACACCCGCCCGCTGCCGGTGGCAGAAGAAGGGCGGGTGCCTGATCCGCAGCGGTCAAAAAATGCGAGGGAAAGCGTAAGCCCGAAGCATTTTTTGGGCACCGCAAGGCGGATCAAATCCCTCCTTCTGTTGATCTAAAATTGATTTGATCGTCGGCCTTGCGCCGCCGGTGGCGGATGAAGCAAGGCCCTCTCATCCGCAGCGGTCAAAAAATGCGAGGATAAGCGTAAGCCCGAAGCATTTTTTGGGCACCGCAAGGCGGATCAAATCCCTCCTTCT
>ODAI010928436.1_pt1 | contig 21937 bp, 17 predicted proteins | sample 1539321 | NCBI WGS metagenome assembly ODAI01 (sample SAMN02144231, study PRJEB22623) | gut metagenome | biome: sheep rumen | host: Ovis aries | place: New Zealand | reverse complement strand
TTACTTTCTTACGAAGAAACAAAAAAACTTATTGACGATTTTATTGAGTATTATAATAATGTACGTATCCAGCAAAATCTTGGTTGGAAAACTCCCAACGAGGCAGCTGCTTAAACTGTCCTAGAATTTGGGGGCAGTTCACGCTGTGAACCGCCCCCCCCCAAATACCTATACTAAAACGGAGCGTTAGAGCCAGTCGCCTTTTCCAGTATAAACTTAGCTTTAATTGGCTCTTTAAGCCACATTACATTTATTGTTAGTGCCAGGCGATTTTGACCATTCGAGATTTTCTACTGGCACTAACATTATTACAAATTCTGAATCGGGATTTTCGTCGATGTCAATAATTTGCGTAGGTTTTACATTCGTTGGCACACAACCTGCAAGATTAAGACATACTAATAATGCAAAAAGAATAGTTGTAAAGATTTTCTTCATAAAAGGTTCTCCATAAAAAGTCAGAATTACAATTATTAAAAGCAACACTTTTTACGGACACTTTTTACGAACATAGCCAAAAAAAATAATCAGTGCTATGATTAAAGAAAAGAGTAAATATGCCAAAAACCACTTTTACTATTCCACAAGAAGAAAGAGATTGCTTTCATAAAGCAATGGAAGAAGAACGAGCTGAACAGGATGCACGCCTTGAAAAACTGATTGAATCAGAACGGACTAATATTCCTTCAAACGAAGAAATTATAAAAATGATTCCATCAAAAGCTGTGCGGGAATATCTGCTGAAAATTGGGCATCAATTTAGCGAGCGAGACCGTTATCTTTTATGGCTTTATCTTGATCCTTCTAAAAAAGAAATATCTGATGAACTATGGGAAAAAGGCCGCTATGTTTCTCTTCCACATCCCTTCAGACGGGGTGATATTGTTGCCTGCTACGGTTATTGCCCGGTTCTTACAAATCCCAGAGAGCATAAAGGCGAATATGTAATGGGCATAATGAGAAGCTTCGCGAACGATGAAGACTGGGCTTATTGGGATAATGATGTAAAAACACGGCTTAGAAGCTTCACAGATTTTTCAGATGTTTCTACCACAGTTGAGTTTTTGTATCCCGACGGATCATTCAGTCATAATCATCCTAATCCTATGGAACTGGAATTTGCCCGCGATATTGAAGGAGCCTTGATTGAAGACAGTCCAAAGACCGACTACCTTGAGGTTGCCTCAGATTTGATGAAAGGTGAAGGCTCTATTGAACTTTTACAAATGTACTGTAAAAAATACAAAAAATCAGAAGAAGCAATTAAATAAGAAACATCCACATAATATCTTAGTCGGAAGGCTTAGACTATTTGGAGCATTTGATGATAAAAAACTTAACAATTTGCAGATTTACACTATATTACTAGTGTAAATAACTAAACATCAACACTAATTGCAATTGGAGGCAATATGGAAATCATAACAAAAGAATGGAACTCTTACATCGAATCAATGAAAAACACTCTTGCAGAAAACAAGGATTGGCAGGAAGAAGTTGACACTTGCCTTGAAAGGGCAGAAGATGCAAAAAAAGGTGATGAAGAAGCTCTGGTAGACCTGGCTGTTTACAAAATGAACCATGGCATTGATTTTGAAGAGAGCCTTTCTTTTGTTAAAGAAAAAGCTGAGCAGAATGATGTTTACGCACTAACCCAGTTGGGCTTCCTTTACTGTATGGGCGTTTACAATCCCTTTGATGATTCAAAAAATAACCTCTTAGATATTGAGGATTCTACAAATGAAGAAAAATCCAACTCATACTTTGAAAAGGCTGCTGAACTTGGTGGCGTGCAGGCAATGGCAACTCTTGTAAACCACATCTGGATTTATGCTCGCAATCAGGAAACAGACGCTTCTGAAAACGAAGATTCTGTTCAGCTTACAGCAGCCGATTTTACAAAGGCCGAAAATCTCGCATTAAAAGCCATCGACATCTACGAAAACAAAAGCGAAGAATGTGATGTCTCTGATCCTATCATCGCCCTCCTTATGGACTGGCTTTCTGATTTGTATGCCTCAAAAAATCCTGCTTCAACAATTTACAGCGAGGAAAAAGCTAAATACTGGAAAAATCGTTCCGACAAACTCTCTCAGGACTTAAAAGAAATAGACGAAGAAAGACAAAACTAGTTTTGCTGGGAATAAATGCAGCCGCAGTATTGCTGGCGGTACAGATTATATTCTTTACTAAGCTCTAAGCTTCGCTTAAAACCACCTTTTTTCTTAAAATCAGAATAGAGCCACTGTGGAATTGCGGCATTTTTTTCCTTTGCCCGTTCTCTGTAAAGCTTACAAAGAGCGGCACCTTCCTCATTAATTTTTGTGGAATCCTTAAAAGGGCTGATAGAAAGTGTTGTACAAAAATAATCAAAGCCATGAAAGCAGGCGTAATCAAAGCTTTTTTTTAATCTAAATCTATAACAACGGCGGCATCGTTCTCCTTTTTCAGCTTCTTTTGCAAGCTCGGGCTCTTCCTTTATTCCAATAGCCTCATAAAAATCCTGAGGATTATAATCAGCTTCAACTACTCTGACTTTATTTTCCAAGGCCGGAGGAAAGCTTTTATACAGATTTTTTAACTCATCCAAACGACGTTTGTATTCCTCCTGAGGATAAATATTTGGATTATAATAAAAAACTGTAATTTGAAAATATTTAGCCAGATATTCAAGCACGTAAGAAGAACAAGGACCACAGCAGGCATGAAGTAAAAGAGAAGGCTTTTTGCCCAAAGCCTGATTTTTTTCCAGAGACTCAATAACCTTATCCAAAAGCTTCTGATAATTAATTTTTTCCATCAAACACTCCCAAATACTCCAGAAAAGCTCCTCTCTTTTTCTTTCTACAGACTGTCAGAGCCCGCATCCTCTGCCCCTCTAGCAGTCAAAGCCATGCTAACACAACTGATATAAACAAGACTTCCCATTTCTGCGCCTTTTATAGCAGGAACTACAATTTTATTTTCCTCAAGCATTCTTTGAATAATCGGGCGGGCGGTTTCTCCATCCTCTCCCTGATTTTCTATCACTTCTATCTTTTCAAGCTTGTGATTTTTAACTGTAACCTCTAGCTGTAAATGCAAAAAACTCGTATAGGTTTTACCAGTGTAGACACCATCCTCTACCTCCTCCAAATTAACCTCATGATATGGAAGATGCATCGCTTCGGTAAGCTTACTTTTATGACGATTAATAATAAAGGCACTAAACATCACAAAAACTACGGCAACTACAGCAAGCCAGTGAATTGACTGAGATTTTCTATTGTTTTTCATAATCTACTTTATACCATAAAATCCTGAAATTTGTTTAAAAATTCTAGTTTATCTCATATAATTTTATGTATGAAAAAAATAATTTCTATATTAACACTTTCAACAATCCTCTTGGGAACTTTTTTTGCCCAATCTGCTGCACACGGAAATGTAGATCAAAGATTTTTAAATGATTATGTAAAGACAAATTGGACCACTGCTGATGGTCTTCCCGGCATGACCATTACAGACGTAATCCAAGATAAAAAAGGCTATATTTACATTGGAACCTACGACGGACTTGTCCGCTTTGATGGTGTTGAGTTTGTAAATTTCACACGCACAACAGATGCAAAATACGATTTTGCATCTGTGCGCGCTATTTTTCAGGATTCAAACGAAAACCTTTGGATTGGCCACAATGACGAAGGTGTTACCTGCATTTCGCCAAAAGGAGAAATCAAAAAAATAACTAGTGAGGATGGCTTAGTTCATAACTCAGTTAGAGCAATCTGCGAGGATACAACTCATAACATCTGGTTTGGAACAGCTTCCGGCTTATGTTACATGACACCTTCCGGAAAAATTCTTATACCGGAAGGCTTAAAAGAACTGGGTGAAGAAAAAATTCAGGTTTCAAAGCTCTATTGCGATACTGCCGGCCGCATTTGGATTTCCACTGCTATAGAAAACGAGCTTTTTGTATATACCAATACAAAAATAAAACGCTTTACTGGAATTACGAAAATCAAAAATCCTTCTGTTAATGAAGTTTGTCAGGACGAAAGCGGAGCTTTCTGGTTTGGCGTTGCCCCCCACTATGCTGTCCGCTTAAAGGATACAGACGAAACTGTTTACGATATTTCCCACGACCATCAGCAGGCTACCGTTGTCAATTCCATTGTTCCCGATAAAAACGGAAACATCTGGTTTGCCCTGGACAGCGGCTTAACCGTAATTCACGACGGCATGTACACCTACTACGACAAAAGAAATGGAATAGCAGATGATTACATCAACAAAATTATAACTGATAGAGAAGGAAACCTCTGGATTGGCTACAACCGTGGTGGCATAGAAAAAATGAGTCTTGGTAAATTCCGCACAACCACAATGCCAATCACAGTAAACGCAATTGCCGTAGACAGCCTGCGTAATTGCACCTGGCTTGCCGCCGACGACGGTCTTTACTGCTTCAAAGATAATCAGTTCATAGAAAACGAAATGACAAATCTTTGTAAGGGCTGTCGTGTGCGTCATGTCCAAATGACCTTTGATGGAGAGCTTCTAGTTTCAACCTATGCCGAAGTCAGTCAAATCCGACTTACACCAGAGAACGAAATAACAGTTTGGCGACAGGAAGATGGACTGCCCGGTTATAAAAGCCGCGTTGCCATAAAAACAAGAAATGGCGATTATTATATGGGAACCACTCAGGGCCTTGGAATTCTTGATCATACAACAGGAAGCTTCATCCACCTGACAAAAAATGAAGGCTTCGAAAATGAATTTATCATGTGTATCTATGAGGATAATAAAGGCCAGATTTGGGTTGGAACAGATGGTGGTGGAATTTACATTCTGAAAGATAAAAAAATTGTAAAACATTATACAACCGCAAACGGGTTGGCAGGAAACGTTATTTTTAAGGTTTTACCAATCGAAGGACATTTATGGATTGGAACAGGAACAGGTCTTTCAAAATATCTTGAAGAAAGTGACAGCTTCTTTAACTTCAATTCTAAAAACGGATTAGGAACAGACGGTGTATTCCAAATGATTTGTGATTACACAAAGACAGCCTGGTTCACAACAAATAAGGGAATTTTATCTGCAGAAATGCGAGATTTAGATTTAGTCGCAGACGGAAAGCTGGATTCAATTCCTGTAAAAAATTATGGCAATTCTGATGGCCTTGTAACCGGAGGTATTACCTCCACTTCCCTTTCAACTCAGGACGAAATGGGTCGCATCTGGTTTACATTAATAGACGGCTTCGCCCTTTACGATCCGGTAAAGGCAGGAGAAAATCAGGTTGCACCAAAAATTGAAATTCAGGAATATACGATTGATAATACTCGTTATGAATATCATGGAGAAGAAATTGTTCTTCCTCCTTCCGCAAAGCGTATTAACATAAAATTTACAGGACTCAGCTTTATTTCCTCAGAAAGAATGAAATTCTGCTATAAGCTCGATGGCTTCGAACTGAATTATTCAGAATGGTCAACACAGAGAACTGTATCTTACACAAACCTTCTGCCAGGAACCTATAAATTTACTCTAATGTCTCAAAACAGCGATGGAATTCAAAGTGAACCTTCACTACCAGTCACAATTATTAAAAAGCCTTACATATGGCAAATGGCCTGGTTCTGGGTTTTAATCAGCTTTGTAGTAATAGAAATTGTTGCCCTTACAATATGGCTGAAAATACGTTCAATGAGACGTTATCAAATGGAACTGGAAAAGAAGGTTGAAGAACGCACTCACGACTTAAAGCTTGAAAAAGAAAAGTCTGAAAAGCTGCTCCTAAACATTCTTCCATCTGAAGTTGCTAAGATTCTTACAGAAAATCCGGGAAAAACAATTGCTAAAAAGTTCCCTAACATAACAGTTTTGTTTACAGATATTGTCGGCTTTACAAAAATGAGTGATGGAATGAGTGCCGAAGAGGTTGTTTCCATGCTCAACTCTATGGTTTCAAAATTTGACGAGCGGGCCCTCCGCGAAGGCATAGAAAAAATTAAAACTATTGGAGACGCCTACATGGCAGCCACTGGCTTTGGTGATGATGAAGGTCCAGAAGGTGCTATTCGAATGGTACGCTTTGCACAGGGCATTATGCAGGATGTATGCGAATTCAATTCCCGTTCACCTATAAAAGTTCAGATAAGACTTGGAATTAACAGCGGAAACCTTGTTGCCGGAGTAATTGGAAAATCAAAATTTATTTATGATATTTGGGGAGACACCGTAAATGTTGCAAGCCGAATGGAAAGTACAGGCGAACCAATGAAAATCCATGTAACAGAAGCTACTTATCAGCAGACAAAAAGTCACTTCCATTATAGCGAAGGCGTCGAGGTTGAAGTAAAGGGAAAGGGAAAAATGAAAACCTACTTCCTTGGAAAAAATCGCGAAAGCGGACTTTTAAGAACCTGTCTTAAAATTAATTCTGAAAGAACCTGAGGCTGACCGCGGGCACGCCACAAGACTGTCGTGCCCGCACAGCTCCCACTTTCAAAAAAAATTCGCAAAATTTTCACTTCTCTTCTATAATATAATCTTATGAAGAAAACTGCTTTTTTTTCTGCCCTATCACTACTTGTGTTCAATTTCCTGGCACAGCAGCTTTTCGCGCAGAATTCTTTTTTTGACAATTATGTTTACCATTCCTGGAATTCCTTTGGTTCATTAAACGGCACTACAATAACAGATATTGTACAAACAGAAGATGGCTATTTGAACATTGGAACCTATGAAGGACTAGCTCGTTTTGACGGAGTAGCCTTTTCCACACATAAGCACGCAAACGGAAATGACCTGACCTTTGTGTCAGTAAGAGCAATTCTGGAAGACTCTAAAGGAAATCTCTGGGTAGGCTCAAACGACGAAGGACTTCAAAGAATTTCTGCAGAATCGAAGAAAACCTATACAATGCAAAAAGGACTTCCAAATAATTCAATCCGCTGTCTGGCAGAAGACAAAAAGGGAAATGTCTGGGTTGGAACTGCAGCCGGTGTAGTTTACATTACACCCCAGGGCCACATGATTACCCCTCAGTTTGAAGCCGGAACAATTTCTAAAGGAATTATTGCAACTCATCTTTACTGCGACACAGCAGGACGAATATGGCTTTTAACAGCAAATGAAAGAGGCCTCTTTGTTTTTAACGACGGCATCTTCCGCACAGTTCCGGAGCTGGAAGGCTTTGGCATTTACTTTGCAACTGCCATTTGCCAGGACCAAAAGGGGCTTTTTTGGATAGGCTTGGGAGATAGCGGTCTTGTACGAATTCAAAACGGTCAGGTAGAGGCTGTAAAAACCTCTACAATTTTGGATCATTCCGCAACAACGGCAATCTTCAGCTCTCGAGACGGCAGCATCTGGTTCGGCAGCGAACAGGGACTCGCTGTATATTCAGACGGAAGCTTCTACGAATATCCCGGTAAAGTACTGAGCTCTGCAAAAATAAATAAAATTATTTGTGATAGAGAAAACAATATCTGGCTGGCAACTGACCGGAACGGAATAGGAAAACTGACTAACGGCAAATTTAAGATGACGCGCCTTGGAGTTACGGTCAACAGCATTGTAGAGGACAAAGAAGGAAGGGTGTGGGCCGGAACCGATAACGGGATACACTGCTATAACAAAGATGTTGAAGAGGAAAATCCGCTGACAGAGTATACGAAAGGCCTGCGCGTGCGGGACGTGGCGGTGGCTGGGAACGGGGACATTCTGGTCAGCTGTTATACTAAGCCGGGGCAGCTGCGCTATGACGGTTGGCATATTGAAAACTGGACAACTGATGAAGGTCTTGCAGGAAATAAAGTAAGAGTTTCTATTGAAGCAAGTAGTGGCGAGCTTTATGTTGGGACAACAACTGGCTTAAGCATAATTCACAAGGACGGAAGCATCAAAAACTTTAAGCAAATAGACGGACTTGAAAATGAATATATAATGGCTCTTTATCAGGATACAAATGGAATAATCTGGATTGGAACAGATGGTGGCGGAATTTATCTGATGAAGGATGAACATCTTTTCTCTCACTTTGGTTCAGAAGTCGGCCTTGCAGGAAACGTTATTTTTAAAATCACTCAAAATGTTGATGGCGTATTCTGGATTTGCAGTGGAAGCGGCATTACACGCTGCCCGGGCTTTGACAGCAGAAACGGAATTCCACAGGTATTTGAAAACATAAATTCTGATAAGGGAATTGAAACAGACTCTATGTTCCAGATTCTTGCCGATAACACAAACACACTTTGGATGACCAGCAATCATGGAATTTCTTCTGCACCTTTAGGAGAAATTCTTGATGTTGCCTCCGGCAAAATTCCTCAGGCTTCAGTAAAGTTTTACAACAAAAACGATGGCCTTGATTCAGATGGTCCTACCTCTACCGCCAAAAGTATGATTGACCGACACGGCAGGGTCTGGTTTGCCATGGTAGATGGCATTGCCATTTACGACCCCGTAAAAGTAAAAGAAAACCCGGTTACTCCACTGGTTCAAATTGAAAAAGTAGTTGTAGATAATACGGTAATTTTAGATAACACGCTTTTTCAAAATCAGACAGAGTCAATTACTCTTAATCCGGGAACAAAACGCGTTGATATAACCTACACAGGAATCAGCTTTGATTCTCCAGAGCGAATTTCCTTTACTCACAGACTTACAAATTTTGAAAAGTCTTTTAGTCAGCCTTCTTATTCGCGTACCATGTCTTACACCAACCTAAGTCCAGGAAAACACACCTTTATGGTAAATGCAATTAACGAAGACGGCTTTTATTCAACTCAGGCAGAAGCAGTTCTTTTTGTACAAAAGCCCTATTTTTATCAGATGCCAATTTTCTGGATAGCACTTGCCATTGCCATTGTTGGTGGTTTAATTCTCTTTTTCTTCCTTCGCCAGCTAAAGATGATGAAAGAAAATGAACGCCTGGAAGAAATTGTAAGACAAAGAACAGCAGAAGCAGAATTCCAAAAGGCTGAAGCAAATCTTGAGCGAGCAAAGGCAGACGAGCTTCTTCATGCCATTTTACCTGAAAAAATTGCCCAGGAATTGAAGGATGGTGTTCACTCTATTGGTCAGGATTTTGAAGATGCAACTGTCCTCTTTTCCGATATTGTAAACTTTACAAAAACCTCCAGCGGACATTCAGCAAAAGAAATTGTTGATGCCTTAAACGAATTGTTTACCCGCTTTGATATAAGAGCACAAAAATGCGGTGTTGAAAAAATCAAAACAATTGGAGATGCTTACATGGCAACCTGTGGTGTTCCTGAACCAAACAAAGACCACGTAGCCATTATGGTCAATTTTGCAAAGGGTATGCTTGAAGATTTAGCTGAATATAATAAAAGTGCAAAAATCCAGTTTAATATAAGAATTGGACTGAACAGCGGACCTGTAACCGCAGGAATTATTGGAAGAACAAAATTCATTTATGATGTTTGGGGCGACACCGTAAACGTTGCCAGCCGCATGGAAACCGCTGCCAATGCCGGCGGAATTAGAGTTTCCCAAAGTGTATTCAAAAAAATTGATTCTAAAGTTCACGGAATAATCTTTAGCGCTCCAATTGAGTGCGACATAAAAGGAAAAGGTCTAATGACCACCTACGACATTTTATAAGACAGGAGTACATAATGATGAAAAAAGCCTTAAAATTAGCCGCAAATATTCTGTTTCTCGCAGGACTTTTTCAGCTAACCGCTTGCAAAGAAAAAGAAAATGCCGCAGACACAATCAAAGTGGGAATCTTACATTCTTTTAGCGGAACCATGGCAATGAGCGAAAGCCCGGTCCGCGACTCAGAATTGCTTGCCATCAAAGAAATTAACGAAAAAGGTGGAGTTTTAGGTAAAAAAATTCAGGTAATTCAAGAGGATGGAGAAAGTGACCCCGAGGTTTTTACAAAAAAAGCCCGAAAGCTTTTGGAAGAAGATAAGGTAGCAACAGTATTTGGCTGCTGGACCTCGGCTTCCAGAAAAGCCGTAAAACCTGTTTTTGAAGAGCATTTTGGACTACTCTGGTATCCTGTTCAGTATGAAGGCATGGAAGCCAGCCCAAATATAATGTACATGGGAGCCTCTCCAAATCAGCAGGTTGTTCCGGCAATAGATTACTGTGCCGAAAACTTCGGAAAAAAAATGTATTTGCTTGGAAACGACTATATTTTCCCAAAAACAGCCAACAAAATAATAAAGGCCCAGTTGGAAAACATGAATGGCAGCTGTCTTGGAGAAAACTATGTGCCTATGGGGCATTCAGATTTTTCTTCGATTATTGAGGAAATTAAAAATCTCCAGCCAGATGTAATTATCAACACCTTGAACGGCGATTCAAACATTTATTTTTTTAATCAGCTTAAAGAAGCAGGTTTAAACTCAGATAAAATTCATGTAATGAGCTTTTCAATTTCTGAGGCCGAAATTAAAAGCATTGGAATTGAAGCACTAAAAGGACATCTTGTTGCATGGAATTATTTTCAGACCACAAATGGTGCCAAAAACGAAAAATTTGTAGCTGATTATAAAAACGCCTACGGCGACGACCGTGTAACAGGCGACCCTATAGAAGCAGGATATATTGCAGTTTACATGTGGGCAGAAGCCTGCAAAAAAGCAAAAAGCTTTGATGTAGAAGACGTCCGCATGGCTTCAAAAAATCTGTCTTTTACTGCCCCGGAAGGAAACGTTACCATAGACGGAGGAAACCAGCATCTTTCAAAGCGGGTTAGAATTGGAAGAATAAATGAAAAAGGTCTTATAGATGAAATTTGGGCAACCCCAGGAGCCATAAGGCCAGATCCTTACTTAAGTACCTACGAATGGGCCCGCGGCCTTTAATCTGAAAGCTTTTCTATACCCGAACCGATCAGCACACTGTAACCACCGCTAACAGGCTTAACTTCAATGCGCTGGTCGATTTCATTTATTACTTCCTGAACATGAGTAATAATACCCAGCATCTTATTTTCTTTCTGAAGATTTTTCAGCGCAAGAATTACTTCTTCCAAAAGCTCTCCGCTTAAGGTTCCAAAGCCCTCGTCCAAAAAGAGAGAATCTACCCTGACATTTCGGCTGGCAAAACGGGAAATTCCAAGCGCAAGAGAAAGACTTACCAGGAACTGTTCACCACCACTCAAGGTTTTTATACTGCGGTTTTCCGGAAAGTAAATATCGTTAATTTCAAAATCCAGAGATTCCTTGCTTTTCTGAACAATTTTATAACGATGGGTAATATCAAAAAGATTTTTATTTGTTATATCCAAAAGATGATTAAAAGCAAGACTCTGAACAAAAACAGACAAATCTGAACCATCATCTTTTTTACCTACCCACTGCTTCATCTGCTCCCAGGTAAGATACTCTTCCTTCAGCTTATTAAATTCCTCTTCAATCTTTTTAGCTTTATCCTTATTCTGCTTATTTGTATTCAGGCTTGTCTGTATATTTACAAGCTTAGTGTTATTTTCATTTTTTCCACTCATAAGGCTAGACTGCTGGGCAAGTAAACTTTCCTTGTCTCCTTCAATTTTCGCAGAGACTTTATAATCATCATAAGATTTTTTAGCATTCTTAAAAGAAGTTTCCTTTTGAGTTTTCTGCGTATTCAAGCTGTTCCACTTAGAAGATAAAGAATTAAAAACCTCGTCTTCAAGGCGAGCCGAAGTAAAGGCTGCTTCATCTGCAAAAGCATTTTCCTTACATTTTTTTTCAAAGACCCCTTTCGCAGCCCTTACAGCCGGTTCAATTTTTTCAAGCGAAGCCTCCAGCTGTTTTATCTGACTGTCATAGCCATTTTTTTTCAGTTCTGCCTCTGAATGCGTTTTTTCGGAGCTTTCTTTTTCCTTTTTAAGTTCCAAAATTTTCTGATTTAAGCTTTCTTCTTCAGTATCAGGGTTTTTATCACCAAAAAGCTCTTTGCGTTCCTTAAGAAGCTGATTATAAGAAGCTAAAGTAGTATCATAATCCTTAGAAAGTTTTTGTACATTTTGTTTTTGAGCTTCTATCTCGTTTTTAAGCCCATTTTCTTCTGCCTTTTTTTGAGTTTCCGCAGTCTGCAAGTTCTTTTGTTTTTCAGACTCACTTTCCCATCTTTCTGCCTGCTTATTTAAGCTTTCAAGCAAAGCTTTAAGCTCTTCAAAAGACAACTCTGCTTCAGAAGAAGCTTTTCCAGAAGGAAGCCAGTTTAAAAGAACTGCCTTTATTTCTTGCGAAGAGCCTTTGCAGGAAGCAGTTGCCTTATTAAGGTTTTCTTCAACATTCGAAAGCTGACTTTTTAGGGTTTGCAGTCTTGAATTTGCCTTATGAAGCTCTTCTGTAAGCTGGTCGTGCTGTGAGGTAAGGTTAGAAGAATTCTGTACAAGTGCTGCGGCATTTTCTACCTCAGTCTCCGGGCAGCTCTTTCCTTCATGGTAAAGAGCCCCACAAACAGGACAAGGCTTTCCGGGAGTAAGCTGCCCCTGTAAAATTCTTGCAATTGCCAGTGCATCTGCAGAAACAAAGGCCTTTATCTTTTCTTCAAGTGCAGATAATTCCTTCTGCAGAGACATTTCTTCTTCTTCCACAAGAGAAATTTCTTTTTCTGTTTCTTCTTTCTTTGTCTGAGCTTCCTTACAAGCCAAAGTCTGGCTTTCAAGATTTGATTTAAACACTTCAGTCTTGGCAATAGCTGCCTTTAAGTAAATATCTCCACTATGACTTTCCAGATAATTCTTTACATTTGAAAGCTCATCTTCTATCTCTTTAAGCTCTACAAGCTTTGTTTTTAAAAGTGCTTCCTTATTATTTAATTGTTCAACTGCACTATTTTTTAAGCTTTCTTTTTCATCCAGATTCTTTTTGGCATTATTAATCTGAATATCCTTTTCGCGAACACGCTTCCAAATTTCACGCGCTTCCACCAGGCTTTTTTCTTTATCAGATAAATTCTTTGCCGCTGTTTTTGCATTTTCGGAAGCTTTTTTACATTCATCTTCGGCCTCTAATTGTTTAGCCTTTTTTTCAGAAAGGTCTTTTTCTTCCCTCTCCTGATTAGCCCTAAGATTTTTTAACTCTATGTATTCCGCTTCGCATTTTTTTGCACTATTTGCTAAGTTGAGTTTTTCTAAAGAAGGCTGAAAATCTTGAATTTCCTTTTGTATATTTTCATTTTCCCTTTCAGCCTCTTGTAAAAGCCCCTCCAGACGGTCTAATTCATCGAAAAATGCAATTTTTTTCTGTAATTCAGCCATATCCTGGTCTATTTGAGAAATTGTTTTTTCAAGAGCCTTCTTTTCTTTTTCAGCCTTTTTTTCATCCTCTTCGCTCAAAATTTGAGCTATAATATCTTCGTGGGCTTCTTTTTTTAAGTTGTAGTCATTCTTTATGATTTTAAATTTATCGTTTATTCGCTTTCCAATTTCCCGATATTTTTCTGTTCCCGTCAACTTTTCCAGAATTTCCGCTCTTTGTCGTGAATTACTGGTAAGAAACTTATTAAATTCCCCCTGTGCCAGCATTATAGAACGGCAAAACTGATTGTAATCAAGCTGAATAATTTTTTGAGTTTCTTCTTCAATTTTTGAAGCTGTTACACTTGCAATAACTTCTCCTTCCTCATCATTTAAATCTGCAAGCTTTGTAATTCTAGAAGAAGTTTTCTGCAGCTTATCCGAATTTTTTGCTCTGCTCTGCTGAAACTCCGAGGCAAAAATGCCCTTTTTACACTGGTAAACAACCTTTGAATAACAAGTTTTTGTTCCTCTTGTCATCAATTCGTTTCCGCTAGAGCCGTCATTTATGCTTTCCTGTCGTGGAGTTTTACCATAAAGAGCCAGTGTTATGGCATCCAAAATTGTTGTTTTTCCAGCCCCCGTAGTTCCGTGAATAACAAAAATATCGTGATTCAGTTTATAATCAGGATTAGTAAAATCAATTTTCCAATGTCCCTTCAACGAATTCAGGTTTTCAAATTCCAATTTTAAAATGCGCATGGTTTTATTATATCACATGTGCTATAATAATTGTATGCGTTTTATTCACACTGCAGACTGGCATTTGGGAAATCAAATGCACGACATTAACCGCTTTCAGGAAATGCTTTCTTTTTTTCAATGGCTTAAAAATCAGATTATAGAAAAAAAAGCTGAAGTCCTGCTGGTTTCGGGTGATATTTTTGATACCGTAAACCCAAGTATGGAAGCTCGTCAGCTTTACTACGATTTTCTTGCCTCTCTTAAAGACAGTCCTTGTAAAACCGTGGTTATAACCGGAGGCAATCACGATTCGGCTGCCATGCTTGAAACCTCCAAAGCAATGCTTAAATTAAATGACATTCATGTAATCGGTTCAATTAATAATCTTCAAGCCCAAGACATGGTTATTGAACTAAATACTTCTGATGGAAAAAAAGCTCTTTGCCTTGCAGTTCCCTTTGTGCGCGAAATTGAACTTAGGAATTTAGTCCCACAAGCCCAGGATTCAGAGCTTTACACAAAGGCTTACACTAAGCTTTATTCCGATGTTTACCAGGCTGCACTTAAAAAAGCAGGAAAAGATAAGCTTCCCCTTATTGTAATGGGACATCTTTATGCAGCAAATCTGGAAGGAAGACTTTCCGGAGCTCCTTCGAACACAAAAACCGATGACGGTATGAAAATTCTGGACACAGTAGGAAGTCTGGGAAATGTTCCCTCTTCAGTTTTCCCAGAAGACGCCGATTATGTTGCTTTAGGTCATATTCACTACACTACTACAGTCGGCAAAAATCCTAAAATAAGATATTCTGGCTCTCCTTTTGTAATGGGCTTCGACGAAGCTTCCTACCCCCACTATGTTTTATGTGTAGATGTTGATGGAAAATCTCCTGCCCAGGTAGAAAAGCTTGAAGTACCACTAAGCTGCGTTTACCAGAGGCTTGAAGGTAGTCTTGACGAAATTAAGGCTCAGCTTAAAAGCTTTTCAAAGCTGCAGAGTCCAAAAGCGGTTTATCTGGAATTATGTTACAAAAGAGAAACCGGCGTAAATGCTCAAGACTTTTTAGATGAGGATGTTAAAAATCTGCCGGAAAATATTAAGGTTGTAAGCTGGAAGATTTTCCAAAAGGAAAGCAACACCAGCTACCAGAACAATATTCAAGATTACACCTCTGACGAAATTAAAAATCTTGATGATGAAGAAATTTTCCGTCAGCTGATAATTTCAAAAATGCAGCTTGATCCGGAAAGTCCGGAAGTCAAGGCTGCGCTAGAAAAATATCTGCCTTTATTTATGGCTGAAGTAAACTCTTAAAGAAGTTACATTCATCGTCGTTGCACTCTACAGCCTGAGGCAGCTTTGGATCACAGTGGAATACATGCCAAAGGGGCATTTCCTCTGTTCCATAGCATTTGTATTGATAGCTTACGCCAGCTTCCTTGAGGGCATTTACCATCAGAGGAGCCTGTTCAATAAGAAAATCTCCTTCGCAAGTCATTACAAAAGCAGGAGGAAAATCCTTTGTTACATGGGCAGTTCCATCTATCAGTCTTATTTCTTCTGGAGTACCACCCTGAGGCATAAAGGCTTCAACCAAAAGCTTAAGCTGAGAGCCTCTTTCCAAAGCATCGTACATATCGTATTTACCACAGTTTAAGCCGACAGCCCGCAAAGTAAGATTTTTTTTGTGAATAAAAGGGAAATTCTTTGCATAGTCTTCATTAGAAAGCGCGGATGCATACAGAGAAAGTAAGTGTCCGCCTGCAGAATCGCCAACGGCAAAAACATTATTTTTATCTAATCCATATTCTTCTGCATTATCGCAAATCCACTGGAAAACCTTTTCTGTATCCTGCAAGGAAGCCGGAAAACGGGCTTCGGGAGCAAGTCTATAAGAATAATTAACCACAGCAAAATTACGCTGAGCCAGCCTCATTCCGTAAAACTGATAAACATCCTTATTGCCATAAACCCAGCCACCACCGTGGACAACGACAATTACAGGAAGAGTTTTTAATTTTCCATCCTCAGCAGAAGCATTTTTTGGACGATAAACATCTAAAAGCTGCCACTTTTTAAATTTTTTATCATCACCATAAAGAATATTATCAAAGCGGATAATATCCTCGGGGGTTGTTTGACCAGCATCGCGCTTTTTGTCACCGGAACCAAACTGCTTGCGAACCGCATTAGCGGCTATTTTGTACTTTAGTTTTACCATCATTTCCCTCTCGAATTATTTTCTATATAGTTGTATCAAATAAAATTAAATGGAATTTACTCCATCGCATTTGTCTATTGTAGAAATTGAACCGTCTGCATTGTATTTAAACTCTGCAACGCAAACACTTCTGTGAAAAAGACTTCCACCCGGCAGCTGATCTGTATGATAAAAAAGATAGGAATGTCCCTTAAAATCGGCAATGCCAGGATGATTTGTAAAGCATGGACCTTCTTCCATTAAAACTCCGCCATAAGTCCAAGGTCCCGTCGGCTTTTTTGATGTAGAATAAGCCAGATGTTCGTTTCTTTTTTCTCCTTCGGCAAACGCAGCATAAACCATATAGTAGAGTCCATTTCTTTTATAAAACCATGGTCCTTCGCCATAAGAGGTTCCCGTATAATGGCTGCCCTTTGCAAAAGACTCCGTTGTCATAGGAATTTTTCCAATTACAACCTTCTGATCATAAGAAATCATATCTTCGTTCAAAAGAACATAGCGCAATTCTGGATTTCCAAAGTAAAGGTAAGCCTGTCCATCATCATCTATAAAAACGGTAGGGTCAATGTCGTTCCAGTCACCTTCGTCTATAAGAGGATAGCCCAAATCTTTAAAAGGTCCTGTTGGACTGTCTGATATGCCTACGGCAATCGCCATGCCGCCGTCCTTTTTATGTACCGGACAATAAAGGTAAAACTTTCCATTTCGTTCAACAGCCTGAGGCGCCCAGGCTCTGTCGTCTGCCCAGGAAATGTCATCCAGCGAAAAAATCTTTCCGTGGTCAGTCCAATTAACCATGTCTTTTGTTGAAAAACAACGCCAGTCGTACATTGTATAAAAATTATTTACAAGCTTGTCTTCGTCGTGGGTAGTATAAAGGTAAAGTGTATCGCCGTAAACCATAGGGGCTGGATCGGCAGTATAGATATTTTTTACAATAGGATTTGTATGAAAGTTTTCTTTGTCCATCAGTTTTTCTCCATTTTTTTTTATTATAGCATAAATAGCTGATTTTTGAAATTGATGCTGAAGGCCGGGCCAGGGATTTAGGCTAGTCTTAAAACTACTGCCTGCTTTTTAGGCTTCGAACCAGTCTTAAACCTGCACTATAACTTCGATAAGAACTTTCCAATCTATCTCTGGCAGACACTGTACAATCAGAAGCACCATCTACAAATGAACCACCTTTGATTACACGCTCCTCATTTGAATTGTCATAAAGGTCAAAGCAGAATTCACCTACATTTCCACTCATATCAAAAAGTCCAAGACTATTAGCAGCTTTTTTACCAACTTCGCGAGTTCCAAAACCAGGCTGACCTTTGGAAATACCTTCCCCACTTGTTCCATTTGCAAGGTTATATCTATACCAGCCAACAGGATCGAGGCCACTATCCGTATAAGATATTATATCATATTCAGAAGTGCTGCCTGCAAAGGAATAATTCCATTCTTCGGCAACAGGGTCTCCACCACGAGCGGCAAATTCCCATTCAGCCTCTGTTGGAAGGCGGTAGCCTGTTGCTCCCTCGTTTACGGTAACCGTAGCAGACTTAATATGACCAGATTCTACTTCTATGTTGCTGATAGTATAGGCAGGAGAAAAATCTTCCACATTATTATTACCTGTTTTTTTGATTACTTCATTAAGTGCATTACAGAAGTAAACTGCATCATACCAGGTTATGTTTTCAACAGGATGGAACTTTTCTTCTTCACCTTCAGCTAATGAATAGCCCTCTGATGCAACGCATTTGGAAGGTTCTGCATTCAAATTCCAGTCTGCATTATATTCTATATCATATTCTGAAGAAGATTCTTTTATTTCTGTAATTACCTTTTTATAAAGCTCGCGGGTTACTTCATACTTACTCATAATAAATGGTTCAAGACTTACAAGAGAAGAATCAGAAGCTTCGTAAGTTGTTACATAGTCTCCGGTTTTTGCAGCGGCAATAACTTCGGTTTCATCGGTTTTTCCTAACGTGTTTCCACCTATAATTATTCCGCTATAAAGCCAATTATTATTATGATTAAAATCTATAGCATCCCATTTTCCATATAAAGAGAAAGCTGTCGTAACAGGACTTTCAAAATCATATTCATTTTGATATTGAGAATCGGTGTACCATTTTTTTACAAGAGCATCCTTTTTAAATACATTTAAAGGCTTCTTTACTTTATTATTGTAAGTAATAGTTTGCTTAACGCTTGCATAATCACTATCATCAGTTACAAAAGTGATTGTAAATTTTTTAATTTCCCAGGTTGCGTTAAAGCTTTGTGGCTCTAATCCATAAACTTCCGGCTCTGGATCCCAGCCTGTAAAATCGTAGCCTGTACGAACAGGTTCTTGCGGTAGAGTGACAGAGACTCCATATTTTCCTGTTACAGAAAGCTTTTTCTTATTGTTTTCCCAGCTTCCTTCGTTTGCTTCAAAATCATAAGTTACAGTTTTTCTGTTATAATAAATATTAACAACTGCATTTCCTAAATAGTCAATTTTTACCTGTTCAAAAGGCTGAGCAGTAAAACCTGTAATTTCTTTTGCTACTGCCTGTGTTTCTTGACCAACAAATCCGCTTTTTATTTCAGATTCACTGTTATAATAGTTACCGTCATAATCATTTTCCAAATAATAGTAAACAATATATTTAGCTTCTACATTATCATAATTTTTTTCGGACCATTTTGCTGTATAAGTTTTGTTTGCTTCTCCAAAAGTCTCGTTTTCTTTCAACTTTTGATTGTTTTCATCATACCAGCCGTCAAAATCGTATCCATCCTTTTCAGGAGTACTTGAAAAAGTAATTGTTGCACCATAATATCCACTTTCATAAAAGTCACTGGAATTACTATCATAACTGCCTCCGTCTAGTTTAAAGGTATATACAACTTCAACTCTGTTATAATTAATCTTAATAACTATATTTTCATCAGTGATTGTTTTTTGTACAACAGACTCTGCTTTAAAGCCTGTATATGTTTTTCCGGCAGCCTTTGTAAGTTCATTTTTATAGCCCTCAAGACTTTCTCTTTCATGGAGTGTATACCCCTGGCCATTTTCATTCAGCCAATAATGTTCAACTGTGTAGGAAATTTTTACTCTATCATAATAGATTTTTATACTTGTAGAACCATCTGCCTTTATAGTTTCCTGCTTAAAATCCTTAGCCTTATATCCATCATATTCTGAAGCTTTAGCACTTGTTTCCTGACCAACCAGGCCTTCAACTGTCTGACTGTCTTTTAATTCGTAGCTGTCGTCTTCTACATTTTGCAGATAATGCTCTATAAAATAAACTGCTTTTTTATCTTCCTCTACTACTGGAAGCTCTTCTTTTGGCTCATCACAAGATGATAATAAAACTATAAGTGATAACAAAAATATCTTTGCTTTGTAAAAATTCTTCTTCATTATTTTTCCTCTTTATTGCTGAAGTTACAATGATAATAACATATTTTCAGCTTTAAGTAGACGAAATTCAAAAAAAATCTTGACCTTCCACTTGGTGGAAGGCTTAGACTAAAGGTAAGAAAACTTGAGGAGGTCAAATATGACAAGAAAAGAAAAAACTTTTGCTATCTTTATTGGATGTGCAACTTTTGCGATTTTTGCTCTGGTTCTTGAAGGCGCCTGTAATGCTTTGATTCTAGGCGGTGGTAGGGCTGCAGCCCTTATGCAGAAACCTGTTTTATTCGGACTTTTTGGAGGCCTAATGGCGGGTCTTTTTGAAGAAAGCGGCCGCTTTGTAGCCTTCAAAACTTTTTTGAAAAAAAATCGAAATGATAATTCAACTGCCCTTTATTACGGAGCGGGACATGCTGGTTTTGAAGTCTTCTATATAATAGTAACTACAATAATCACTATTGTGATGGCAGACAAATTACCTGCTCAGGCCAAAGCTCAGGTTCAGGCTCAAAATCCGCTTATGTATCTCTTGATGCCTGTTGAACGCATTCCGGCAATTGCAGTTCATATTTCTTTTTCTGTATTAGTCTGGTTTGCAGTAAAGAGCAAAGGACAGTTTTATTTGTATCCGGCAGCAATTTTGCTTCATGCACTTTTTGATGCCATTGCAGGAAGTCTTTCATTAATGAAAGTGAATGTTGCAATCATTGAAATTTCATTTTACATATTAGCAATTCCTCTTGTTTGTCTGGCCATTTTTATATGGAAAAGAAATTCAAGCGCAAAGACTGAATCTGAAGTATAATACTCTTAGAGAAAAAATATGAAGATTTATCAGGTTGAAGAATTAGTTGGAATCACCAAAAAGAATATCCGCTTTTATGAAGATCAGAAGCTTTTATGCCCAAAACGAAATCCTGTGAACGATTACAGGGAATACTCGCTTGAGGATGTTCGGCAACTGGAAAAAATCAAGCTGCTAAGAAAGCTTTCTATCCCGATTGAAGAAATAAGGCTTATTGAGGCGGGAAAGCTTTCGCTTATGCAGAGCATGAATCAGCAGATTGAGCGGATTGAAAAAGAAAAGCAAAGCGCAGAAGTCGTAAAAGAACTTTGTGCCAAACTTAGAGATGAAGAAACTGATTTAAAGACACTGAATGCTTCATTCTATCTTTCGGAAATGGAGAAGATGGAAAATCAGGGAACTAAATTTAAGGACATACAAAAAGAAGATATAAACAGAAAAAAGAAATCGGGCGCAGTTGCAGCTGCTGGAGTTTTCTGCTTGATTTTGATTATCTGTTTTATTGGGATGTTTTTTGTTTACAGGGCGGAACCAAAAATTGGGGGGCCGGTTATTGTTTCTGGTCTGATTTCAATTGGGCTGGTTGTTGGTATTATTATTGCATTGATTCAAAGAATTAAAGAAATTAATGGAGGAGAAGAATATGATGCTCGTAACTATTGATTCAATTCCAGGTAAGGAATATGAAGTTTTAGGAATTGTAAAGGGAACAATTGTTCAGTCAAAAAATTTTGGGCGTGATTTTATGGCTGGTCTCAAAACTCTGGTAGGCGGCGAAATTGCAGGCTACACAGAAATGCTAAACGAAGCCCGTCAGATTGCAACCAAACGAATGGTTGATGAAGCCACAGCTCTTGGTGCCGACGCAGTTGTAGGAGTAATGTATGGCTCCTCAGCAGTTATGCAGGGCGCTGCAGAAATTGTAGCGTATGGTACGGCTGTAAAATTCTGCTAGTATAAAAATATGGAGCTTGCAGAAAAAATCTATGCGGCGGTGAGATTGATTCCACGCGGAAAGGTTGCAACTTATTCTCAGATTGCAGCTCTTGTGGGAAATTGTAATCTTCGCCGCTACGTGGGAAATGCTTTGCACAAAAATCCAAGCAATGCAGTTACGCCCTGCCACCGCGTTGTGAATGCCAAAGGCTTTTGTTCCGGAAGCTTTGCTTTTGGTGGCCCTGGAGTTCAGCAGGAAAAGCTTGAAGCAGAGGGTGTTGGTTTTGTTGACGGCCATGTTGATATGGAACGCTTTGAAATTACACCCGATGATTTTGAAATGATGAGGGCAGGCTTAGTCCAGGTATAAACTGATGACAGAAAAAGCTGATTCAGAAAAGATAATTCATCAAATCCCGCCGGTCTGGAACTCAGAAAGCGAAGTTCTGATTCTTGGCACTATGCCTTCGCCAAAAAGTCGGGAAGCCGGATTTTTCTATATGCATCCTCAAAACAGATTCTGGAAAGTGTTGCTGGCAGTTTTTGGAGAGCAGCTGCTCTACCCCAACAATTTTCCAGAGCGCGAAAAATCAATTTCTGAACGACGC
>ODAI010292209.1_pt1 | contig 21938 bp, 15 predicted proteins | sample 1539321 | NCBI WGS metagenome assembly ODAI01 (sample SAMN02144231, study PRJEB22623) | gut metagenome | biome: sheep rumen | host: Ovis aries | place: New Zealand | reverse complement strand
CACCCTCGCCACGCCCGTCCGTGATGTCTATGGCGGCGTCGCGCAACAGCAGCAGCGGGATTTGCAGATGCGTGCGGAGTATATCCAGTCCTATCTCGGCTCGCTTTATTACTGGGATGTCGTACTCACTCCCGCCCAGTCGGACGGTCTGGCGATCGACTTGCGCGACCTCAGTATTGATATGCAGCAGGATCTGCATGTCTATTCCCTCAGTGGCGAACTGTTGGCGTCGTCCTCTCCGGAGCTCTTCGACGGAGGAGTGCTCTCGCGGAGGATGAGCATGAGCGAGCCGGTCTTCAGCGACGAGCATATAGCGCTTTGCTACGAGCAGATTGACAACCACCCCTATCTCATCGCTTATCTGCCTTTCCATAACGGTGCTTTTGTGACCATCGGATATATCGCCGTGCCCTATTACCTGAGCGAGGAGACACGCCGGGCGGAGGTGAGAGACCTGCTGGAACGTCTCTTGCCTACCTACCTCGTCGCCCTCCTGCTCTCCCTCGTCTTCTCTTATCTCGCTACCCGCCGGATGACGACACCTATCACCATGATGGCGGAGAAGATGCGTCGTTTTGAGATAGGCTCGAAGGACAACCATATCGACTACCCCTACCACGATGAACTGGGAGCACTCGTCGGGCGCTATAACCTCCTCGTGGATCGCGTGGAGGAGAGTGCCGAACAACTCGCCAGAGCCGAACGCGAAGGAGCATGGCGCACCATGGCGCGCCAGATAGCCCATGAGATCAACAACCCCCTCACCCCGATGAAGCTCTCCGTCCAGAAGCTCCGCCTCAAACGGGGCACGGACGGTTTTGACGACTATTTTGACAAGACGACCAAGATGCTCATCGCCGAGATAGACAACCTCGCGCATATTGCCCAGTCTTTCTCTACTTTCGCCAAACAGCCGGAGGTCGTTACCACCGAGGTCGATGTCGCGGAGAAACTGTCGAACGTCATCACCCTCCAGCGTGCCAACGACGAACAGATACCAATCCGCTATATCGGTCCGGACAGCGGTGTCATCGTCCGTGCCGACAAGGAACAGATCAGCCAGGTCTTTGTCAATATCCTCCGCAATGCCATCCAGGCGCTGGCTAATCACCACTCCCCGGATATCATCGTCATTCTCAATGCCGTCTATTCCGAACGCGAGATACAGATATCTGTCTCCGACAACGGACCCGGTATCCCGGAGGAGTTGCAGGAGAAGATCTTCCGCCCGAACTTCACCACCAAGTCCAACGGCAACGGGCTGGGACTGGCTATCTCCAAACATATCGTAGAGGGTTCCGGCGGCCGTATCGAGTTCGAGACCTCGCCCAAAGGCACTACTTTCTTCATCTATCTGCGCAAGAAGTTGAACTGATGTTTTTCCAGATTATTAGTCCCGCAGAGGCTTTACGGCCGTATATCTCCCGCTATGTGTTTGTGCGTGCGGAAGGCTCCACGGACACCATGACGCCACCGGCGGATGATCCGCGGTTCGTGAACGGCAAGCATGTGCAACCCCTGCTCCCTAACTACGGCAGTCTGATCTTTGTCCGGAATGCTATAATAGAGATCGGTGGAAAGCAATCCGATGAACTGATGTTACTCGGTGCTAATCAGGCTACGCTGGGCTTGACCACCCTCAGCGGCTGGTTCGAAGGAATGATGGCAGATTTCGAGCCGGGAGGAATGCATATGTTGTTGGGGATGGATCTGCAGCAGTTATCCGGCAAAGTACAGACCGTAAGCGAAACCGGCGATGAAGGGTTGGCGCATCTGGACCGGATCTTCAAATCCACACCCAAGGCGGAGGACATAGCACCGCAGTTGGACGCTTTCTTCTTGGGGCGCGTTCCCGTGAAGGAAGATATCAGCTACCTGCGTATCCGGAAGGTGATTGCCGCTTGTGATGACGCCAAAGGCAATATCTCGGCAGCGGAAATGGCCTCTGTGGCGTGTCTCGGGGAGCGGCAGTTCCTGCGTGTCTTCCGCCAATACGTCGGCGTTCCGCCCAAACAATTTATCCGCCTCAGGCGTTTCCATCGTACCATTCAAGACATGCAGCAGCAAGCCGCGCAGGGCAAACCGATAGATTTGTTGGCTACCGTCTTGCGCCACGGGTACTATGATTTAAGCCATGCAGCGCTGGAGTTCCAGCAGATGGGATGCGTCTCGCCGGGGCAGTTCCGCATGCTCGGCATTCCGCTGACGCAAGATTTCTCTATCTTTTTTGCCTGAAAACGAATAATGTCCGTTTTTTCATATGCCGTTTGCACAAATAGCAGTACCTTTGCATCGGAATTTAAATTTGAGTTATGAGAAAGCTTGTTTTAGGATTATTTGTTATGCTCTCTGTAGTAGCGAAAGCAGAGACGATCAAAGGCGCCGTGGTGGACAGCCGCGGCGAAGCCATGCCCTTTGTGACCATCTCTGTGCTCGCGCAGGATTCAACCCTCCTCACAGGTGCCATCACGGATGAAGAAGGCAAATACGAGATTGAAATCTCGAATGTCAAATCTCAGATGTCAAATCTCATCCTCCAGGCTTCGTATATCGGCTACCGAACGGCGTTCGGCGGACCGGATTTTGTGCTGCGCGAAGAGACCGAACGGCTCAAGGAAGTCGAGGTCAAAGCCAAGAAGCCGCTTATCGAACGCCAGATGGACAAACTGGTGGTGAACGTCTCCGCTTCGCCTTTGGCGGCAGGCTCGAACGGCAATGATATTCTCCGCCGCTCGCCCGGTGTGCGGATTGACAAGGACGGCAATATTACCGTCAACGGTAAATCCGTGGAGATCTGGGTGGACGGCAAACCCTCGTACCTCTCCGGTCAGCAGCTCAAAGCCATGCTCGACGGTACGGACGGAAACACGATTGAGAAGATAGAAATCATCTCCAACCCTTCCGCCAAATACGATGCTTCGGGCCAGGGCGGAATCATCAATATCAAGACCAAGCGCAACATGATGCGCGGACTCAACGGAATGCTCTCTGCTGCGTACGGTGGCATGTATTTCGGGGATGTCAAGCGCTGGCTCAACAACGAAATGGTCTCGCTCAACCTCAATTACCGCGGCGAAAAGACATACACTTTCGGCCAGTTCACGCAGGTCTTTGCGCAGAATGATATAGATTTTGAGTCTTCGCGCGAGACGCCGACGCTGAAGAACTATTCCTATTCGGACTACAACATCAATTTCCAGTACTACATGCTCAAACTCGGCAACGACTGGTATATCGATTCGCTCAACACGCTCGGTTTCATTCTCCAAGTGCCGTTCATGGACGTGGACCAGCATATCGTGCCGGGACTCAATGCCGCGTATATGATCCAAGGCACGGACACGACAAACAGTACCACCAGTTCGCAGAACCGTCTCAAGGCTCCGCAGCACACGGCGAACCTCAACTACACCCACACTTTCTCGGAGGATCTGGAGCGCGAACTGACCGTCAATATCGACTACAACCGCTACAACAACGGTTCTTCCAATTTTCAGGAGACGAATTACGACAAGCCCTTCAAAGGTATCAGCGCGCTCGGTATAGACATCAAAAGCAAACAGATCGTCAATATCTATTCCGCCAAGATGGACTTCCAGACCAAGTTCTGGAAGACAGGAATGATTGAAGCCGGCGTCAAGTACGCGCTCTCTTCGACCGACAACAACATGACGACCGATTCGACGCGCAACGGAGTAGTCCGTCCCACGGATCATAACGCCTTCCTTTACAACGAACATGTTGCAGCGGCGTATATATCGGTTGGCAAGCAGTTCGGCGAACACTGGTCCGTCAAACTCGGGCTCCGCGGAGAATACACCTTCTCCCACGGCGACTGGAAGGACGACGGCTTGGATTCGGTCATCAACAAGTCTTATTTTGACCCGTTCCCGACCGCCTATATCGGTTATACGACCAAGCCACTGGGTAAGTTGCAGCAACCTATATCTGTTTCGGCTTCTTACACCCGGCGTATCAAACGGCCGTCCTATTGGATGCTCAACCCCTTCACCACATACGTGGACGCCTATTCGATTCAGAAAGGAAACACCAACCTCACGCCGGAGTTCAACAACGATGTGGAGCTGCATTTCAGCTGGACGCAATACCTCAATATGACTTTCAATTTTGCACACACGCAGGATATGTTCTCCTCCAAAGTGACGATTTTGCCGAACGGAATAGGTCTCTCGCAATGGTCGAATTTCGGTACCTGTACCACCCACGGCGTGAATATCTCTCTGACCGAGTTGCCTATAGTGCCCAAATACGAGAAATGCGATGAAAGCCAAATGGTAAATGGTAAATGTCCAAATCGTAAATTGTCTGGCGCTTGGCTGGCGCTCACGGTCAATGCCGGATGGCTCCATTTTATCAACAAGTCGTATGAGAAGAAAGCGGACGGCACGCCGGAGTATGAGAACCGCTGTCACTACGGATACGTTGGCGGCACGCTCTCTGCCTATCTGCCCAAGGACTGGACGCTCACGCTTGACGGCAACTGGTCGTCCCCGATGACCACGGGTTATAACCGCTCCGGGAGTACCTATTTTGCCTCTTTCGGAATCCGCAAGATGTACATGGCGAAAGGGCTGATCTTCAATCTCAATGTGCAGGATTTACTTCGTTCGCTTAGTTTCCAAAGCGATGATTTGGGTCAGCAGCCGGGCTATCGTTCGTGGTATAAGAACACCGTCCGCCAGCAGCGCGTGATGCTGTCCGTCACATGGATGTTCGGCCAGCAGCAACGCACCAAATACCGCAAAGTGGGCGACATGGACGAATCCTCCCGCCTCGGCGGAGGAGGCGCCATCGGACAATAAATCTGAAAAACGGCTCCTCCTTTCTTCTTTTGTGCCCGATTGAATCGGCCTTTATATCCTTGGCAGTTGTGTCGTCTGTCATGTGGCTTTATATCCTTGGTAGTTTCGCCGTCTGCCAGTCGGCTTTTTCTTTCTTGGTAGTTTCAGGGCAATAATATTGCCCGCCCTTACTTGGTCAATTGCGTCGCCCATCCGTTTTTCTTTTTTCATTGCGCCCCCTTCTTTTTTCATTGCGTCGGAATCAAATTCCGACATCGGCTCCTCGGAGCCGCTCCACCCCTCGTCACCAATCACCCCTCACTTCTCTCCCCCTCTGAGAGGGGGCTGGGGGGTGTCCCTCATCAGTCTTTTGTAAGACTTAGAGTGGGTGATTAGTGTGTGATTAGTGGGTCGTTAGTGGTTTGCTAAGCTGACGTCACCGTAACGAAAAGGGAAGGAAAAGGACTTGATGCATCCGCCAAGTTCGGCGGGTCTATGATTTCTTCTAATCCGATGCAAAGATAATACTTTTTTTTCAAATCTCCAAATTTTGCACCTCAAAAAACTCATTTTCTTATAGAAAAATGCACGCGCGCTTGCATATGTCGATTTTTTGTTGTACCTTTGCACGCTAATTTGGATACATATGGATAAATTTGAATCATTATGCGCTCAGCGGAGGTCTATACGTAAGTATAAGCCACAGCCGGTGGAGCAGGAGAAAATCGATTATATGCTGCGGTGCGCGTTGATGTCACCGAGCGCCAAGCGGACCTGTCCGTGGGAGTTCTACGTGACCCGCGACGAGGAGAAAGTGCGTGCGCTGCAGGCATGCAAGACCTACGGCAGTGGTATGTTCGCTACCGCTACGGCGGCAATCGTCATTGCGCTCGACCCCACGTTGTGCGACAACACCTGGATGGCGGACGGAGCAATCGCGGCGGAGCATATTCACCTTGCGGCAACAGAGCAGGGAATAGGCGCGTGCTGGTGTCATGTACACGAGCGGGGAATCGTGACCGACGGAGAAGAAGACCGCAACGGCGCGACCAAGTACGTGCGCGAGCTGTTCGGCATACCTCAGAACCTGGAGGTGCTCTGCGTCATGGCGCTGGGCTACCCCGACGAGGAGAAGAGCCCTTATGACCCGGCTAAGCTGAAATATGAGAAGGTGCATTATTTATAATATTCATTATTCATTAATCATTATTCATTAACTGTGAAACCGATTATAGCAATAACCACCGGCGATACGAACGGTATCGGGTACGAGGTGATCATCAAGGCGCTCCTCGAGGCGCATATGTTCGAGCTCTTCAAACCCGTGATCTACGGCAATGCCGCGGTTGCCAAACACCATATACAGACGCTGGGCGACTACTGGCGTAATATCAACTGGAACACGATCGAGTCGCCGGAACAGGCGAAGGACGGACGTCTCAACCTCATCGTCAGTTATCCGGACTCCGTGCCGGTGACCCTCGGCGTACCGTCCGAGGAAGCCAATAAGGCTGCGAAAGCGTCGCTCGACCGCGCCTGCAAGGATCTGATGGAAGGGAAAGTGCAAGCCTTAGTGACTGCGCCGCTCAACAAAGAAGCGCTGCAGGGCGGACATACGGAGTATCTGGAGGCAATGGACAAGGGACATGGGAGTCTCATGATGCTGTGTTCGGGCAACCTGCGTGTGGCATTGGTGTGCAACCATGTGCCTATTGCCCAGATTCCTGCGCAGATCACCGAGGAGCGGATCTTAACCAAACTGAATATTCTGCAATGTTCGCTTGTCCGTGACTTCGGTCTGGAGAAACCGCGCATCGCCGTGCTGGCGCTCAATCCGCATGCCGGCGACCAAGGGCTGCTGGGCAAAGAGGAGCAGGAGATCATCGCTCCGGCGATCCAAAAAGCCAACGAGCAAGGCATCTGGGCGTTCGGTCCGTACGCCGCCGACGGGTTCTTCGGAACGGGGCACTACAAGCAGTTCGACGCCGTACTGGCGATGTACCACGACCAAGGACTAATCCCGTTCAAGACGCTCGACATGAGCGGCGTGAACTACACCGCCGGGCTCTCTATCGTGCGCACCTCGCCCGATCACGGTACCGCTTATGACATCACCGGCAAGGACCAGGCGGACGAGTCCTCGATGCGCAACGCACTCTTCATGGCGCTCGACATCTTACGTGCCCGCGAGGAGTACGACCGACTGACGGCTAACCCGCTGCCGTTCATCGAGCGGGCGGACACGGAGGGCAAACCCCGCCGCGAATTTATTGATTTTAAGACTACAAGATATAATGATGACAAGTAAAGAGATTAGACAGTCCTTTTTGGACTTCATGGCATCGAAGGGTCACCAGATAGTGCCCTCCGCGCCGATGGTGATCAAGGATGATCCTACGCTGATGTTCACCAATGCCGGCATGAACCCGTGGAAGGGTATCATCCTCGGCAATGACCCTATCAAGTACCCGCGCGTGGCGGACAGCCAGAAATGTCTGCGCGTGAGCGGCAAGCATAACGACTTGGAGGAAGTGGGACACGATACGTACCACCACACGATGTTCGAGATGCTGGGCAACTGGTCGTTCGGCGATTACTTCAAGAAAGAGGCGATTGATTTTGCATGGGAGTATATCGTCGATGTACTGAAGATCGACCCCGCCAACCTCTACGCAACAGTCTTTGAGGGTTCACCGGAAGAAGGCTTGGCGCGTGACGACGAAGCCGCTTCGATCTGGGCGAAACACCTGCCGGCAGATCATATTCTGAACGGCAACAAGCATGACAACTTCTGGGAGATGGGTGAGACGGGTCCGTGCGGTCCGTGCTCGGAGATCCACGTGGACAGCCGCTCCGCCGAGGAGCGCGCCCAAGTGCCCGGACGCGAGCTGGTCAACAAAGACCACCCGCAGGTGATCGAGATATGGAACATCGTCTTCATGCAGTTCAACCGCAAGGCGGACGGCTCGCTCGAACCGCTGGCAAAGAAAGTGATTGACACCGGCATGGGCTTTGAGCGTCTGGTACGTACAATACAAGGTAAGACCTCCAACTACGACACCGATGTCTTCCAGCCGATGCTCAACAAGATCGGCGAGATATGCCACTGTACGTACGGAAAAGAAGAGAAGACCGACGTTGCCATGCGCGTCATTGCCGATCATATCCGTACAATCGCGTTCGCCATCACCGACGGACAGCTGCCGTCCAACGAGAAAGCGGGTTATGTCATCCGCCGTATTCTCCGCCGCGCCGTGCGGTACGGTTACACGTTCCTGAATATGCGCGAGGCGTTTATGTACAAACTGGTGCCGCAACTGATTGACGACCTGGGCGAAGCGTACCCCGAGCTTGTGAAACAGCAAGCGCAGATCGTACCGGTGATCAAGAGCGAGGAGGAGGCATTCCTGCGCACGCTCGACAAGGGTATAGGTCTGCTCGACAAACTGATGGACGAGGCACGCAAAGCCGGTAAGACAGAGATCAGCGGCGTAGATGTGTTCACGCTCAAAGATACATACGGCTTCCCGCTCGACCTCACGGAACTGATCCTCCGCGAGAACGGATTTACGACCAACGAGGAGGAGTACAACAAAGCGCTGGAGCACCAGAAATCCATGGGACGCGAGGCGAACAAACAGGACCTCGGCGACTGGACGGTGCTGGAAGAAGGCGAGACGGAGTTCGTGGGTTACGACCAACTGAGCTGCGAGACGAGGATCCTTCGTTTCCGCCAGGTGAGCCAGAAAGGCAAGACTTTCTATCAAGTCGTGCTCTCCCACACGCCGTTCTACGCGGAGATGGGTGGCGAGATCGGCGATACCGGTTGCCTGCGTCTGGACGGCCATTCGTTCCGGGTACTGGACACCAAGCGCGAGAACGGTCTGCCGGTACATATCATGGAGGAAGTGCCGTTCGTTACCGGCGGCGTAGCCGGCGTGAGCGGTAAACTGACCGCCGAGGTCGATGCCGAACGCCGCGCGGCAATCATGTGCAACCACACCGCTACCCATATTCTCCACTACGCCCTGCGTCAAGTGTTAGGCGGGCACGTGGAGCAGAAGGGTTCGCTCGTTACTGCCGACAGCCTGCGTTTTGACTTCTCCCACTTCCAGAAAGTGACACCCGAGGAGCTGCGCGAGGTGGAGAAGGTAGCGAACCGACTCATCCGTCAGGACCTGCCGCTCGAGGAGAGCCGTCACACCCCGATCGCTGAGGCGAAAGCCATGGGCGCCATGGCGCTCTTCGGCGAGAAATACGGCGATGACGTGCGTGTCATCAAATACGGTCCGTCAATCGAGCTCTGCGGCGGTTGCCACGTGCCGTCCACCGGTAAGATCGGCTCCGTGCGTATCGTCATGGAGACCTCCGTGGCTGCCGGCGTGCGCCGTATAGAGGCGGTGACCGCAACCAAAGCGGACGAACTCTATTACGCCCAGCAAGACATGCTCGTCGGTCTGCGCGCGCTCTTCAATAACGCCCCGGATCTCGCCGGAGCGATCCGCAAGTCCATCGAGGAGAACGCCGGGCTGAAGAAAGAGATCGAAGCTTTCATGGCAGAGAAGATCGAGCGTTTCCGCGACGAACTGATCAACCGCGCCGAGGACTTCAACGGCGTCAAACTGGTACGTCTGCAGGGCGAGATGAACCCCGAGATGATCAGGGGCGTCATGCCGCTGCTGCGCGGTAAGTTCACCGACGTCAAGTTCGCCGTAGTGGGCGCTACCCGGTACGAAGGCAAACCGACGATTGCCGTCTTCCTCTCCCAGCCGCTCGTCGATGCAGGCAAGAACGCCGGCGCGATGATCAAGGCAGCCGCCAAACTGATTCAGGGCGGCGGAGGCGGACAGCCGTGGATGGCTACTGCCGGTGGCCGTGACGTCAGCGGTCTCAATGCGGCGATGGAAGAGTTGCTCGCGGATTTGGAAGCATGAGACTGCCCTCGTCATACTTGCCGGAGAAAGCCCGCAGTGCCTTCCGTTTCTTTGTCGTCGGTACAACGGGTGCTATAGTGCAGACATGGTTCTTCATGGCTGCGCTGTATTTCCTCTCGAACCCGGAGAAAGGAACAGTACTGTACTACGTGGCGTTTGCTATCGGTTACCTGTTGGAGATGGTACCTAACTACTATTTCTCCAACTGGTACACCTTCGGCACGCGGCCGAACAAGAAGAACGCCGGCGGGTTCCTCTTAGCCCGCGCCATTAATATCGTGGTGCAGTTCGGATTACTCCCGATGGCGTTGGCTGCCTTCCCCGGCTGGCGGGACGACTTGATCAGTCTCTTCGTCATCTTCATCGGAGGGTGTATCAACTACCTCATTTGTCTCTTCTTCTTTAAGAAGAAAAAATCTTAATTGTGCATTGTAAATTGTAAATTGTGCATTCATGAAAATCTATAGAGCGAATATTCTCCATACTCCGACTCCCGGTCAACTGGAGATCATCGAGCATGGCTATGTGGCGGTGAAATCGAACGGTCGGGTGAAGGGTGTCTATAAGGAATTGCCACAGAACATGGATTGGCGGCGGCAGGTGATGGATTTTGGCGACAAACTCTTGATCCCGGCGTTCAACGACATGCACGTGCACGCGCCGCAATATAGGAACATGGGTTTGGCGCTCGACCTGGAGCTCCTCCCGTGGCTCAATACCTATACGTTCCCCGAGGAGACCAAGTACGCCGACCCCGAGTACGCAAGGCGTCTGTACAGGCGCTTCGTGCACGAGCTATGGATGCAGGGCACCATGCGTGCGGCGGTCTTCGGTACAATCCACCCGGAGTCCACACGTATCCTCGCGGATCTCTTTGTGCAAGCCGGCATGGGAGCGTACGTGGGTCTCGTAGGCATGAACAGGAATAGCCCGGAAACGCTGCAGAACACCACTGCCGAACTGATGGACGGCATGCGGATGCTCAAAGCGCATTTGGACGAACATGGTAATAACGGACTCGTCCGCCCGATCATCACACCGCGGTTCGTGCCCTCCTGTTCGGACAAGATGCTTACCGCGCTGGGTAACTACGCCGCCGAGACAGGACTGCCCGTGCAGTCCCACCTCTCGGAGAACCGGTCGGAGATAGACTGGGTGAAAGAGCTGGAGCCGGAGGCCACCTGCTACGGTGATGCCTATAATAAATACGGGCTCTTCGGCCAGACGCCGACGCTTATGGCGCACTGCTGCTACACGGACGGCGAGGAGATGGAGCTCATGAAGAAGAACGGCGTGTACGTAGTGCACTGCCCCATGTCGAACAGCAACCTCTCGTCCGGCATGGCACCCATCCGTAAGTTCCTCAACGAAGGTATCCACGTGGCGCTCGGAACGGACGTCTCGGCGGGACACCACATGTCCATGCTGCGCGTCATGCAGTACGCCATACAGGTCTCCAAACTCAACTACGCCCAGACCAAGGGCGAAATGCCGTTCCTCACTCTCTCCGAGGTATTTTACCTCGCTACCAAAGGCGGCGGTTCGTTCTTCGGTAAGGTCGGTTCGTTCGAACCGGATTATGAGTTCGACGCCCTGCTCATCGACGACTCTTACCTCAATTATGACCATTACACCCTCCCGCAGCGCCTGGAGCGTTACCTCTATCTGGGCGACGACCGCGATATAAAACGGCGTTTCTGCAGAGGAGTGGAACTCGTTGAACCGACATATTAAATGCATCATCTGGAGGATTATTTGGCGAGAGAGGCGGAGATGGTGAAGACCATCGAGGAACCTCTGTTCTTCACGTGGATCGTGGAGCCGACGGTCATCTACGGTCGTCATCAGTGCCGCGAGCAGGAGGTGAACGAGGCGTATTGCGCCGCGCACGGCGTGCGTGTCGTGCAGCGGCAGAGTGGGGGAGGGTGCGTCTATGCCGACCGCGGAAACCTCATGGTCTCGTACGTCTCTCCTTCGACTCACAGTCAGGAGGTCTTCGAGTTGTTCATGAATACCCTCTCCGGAGCGCTGCAACAACTCGGCTACGAGGCGGTCACCACGGCGCATAACGACATACTCGTGGGCGACCGTAAGGTCTGCGGCACAGCTTGTTACACCACGCCAACCGGCACCGTTGTACACGCCTCCATGCTCTACGACGTGAACCTCGAGGCGCTCGAACAGGCAATCACACCTTCGGCGGACAAGTTAGCCAAACATGCCGTCGCCTCCGTCCGCCAGCGCGTGCGTAACCTCCGCGACATCCGCGACCTCGGTGACATAGATAACTTTAGAACAATGATAGAGAAAGAAATAATAAATTCTCTCCCCTTTAGGGGAGGCGGAGGGGTCTGCAATCTTGTTATTTTCGACTTAGACGGCACTCTTCTCAATACGATCGATGATCTGGGCTATGCCTGCAACCACGCTCTGGAGGCTTGCGGTTATCCGACCCACGCGATTGAGGAGTACCCGCGGTTGGTGGGAAACGGCGTGAACAAACTGATCGAGCGTGCCCTGCCGGAAGGACAAAAGGACGAAGAGACAGTCCTTCGCGTGCGTGCGCACTTCGTTCCTTATTATGATGCGCACAACTGCGACTACACGCGTCCGTACGAAGGCATACCCGAACTGCTCGCAACGCTCAAAGCACGCGGCTATAAACTCGCCGTCGCCAGCAATAAGTACCAGGCTGCCACGGAGAAGATCGTCACTCATTTCTTCCCGGGGATCTTTGATATCATCCTCGGCGAACGCACCGGCGTACCCCGCAAACCCGATCCTCAAATCGTAAAGGATATCATGCACAGTCTGTCAGGCGAAGGGCGGCCTATTTACATTGGTGACAGCCTTGTGGACCGCGACACAGCGGCGAACGCCGGACTGCCTTTCATCGCCTGCTCCTGGGGCTTCGTTCCCCGTGAGAAATTGGTAGAAGCCGGTTGTCCGGTAATCATAGACCACCCGCAGGAATTAGAAAAATTATGTATATGAAAAGGAAAATCCTATTTTCAGCCGCATTATTCGCCTCGCTGACGATGGCGGCACAACGGCAGAACGCCACTTATTTAGCGTATATAGAAGCGTGGAAAGCTACGGCTATCCAGCAACAGGCAGAATACGGTGTGCCCGCCGCGATAACCATGGCGCAAGCACTTTTAGAATCAGGCGCCGGGCAGAGCGAGTTGGCAGTGAACGCGAATAACCATTTCGGTATCAAGTGTACCAACGAGTGGTTAGGAGCCGTGTACTACTACGACGATGACAGAAAGGGAGAGTGTTTCCGTCAGTACGGCGATGCGGCAGAGAGTTTCAAGGACCATTCGATCTTCCTGCAACGCCCGCGTTACGCCACCTGTTTTGAAATCGCGGTGGAGGATTATGAAGGCTGGGCTCACCGTCTCAAAGCCTGCGGTTATGCTACTGACCCCGGTTATGCCCCCAAGTTGATAAAGATCATAGAGGACTATAAACTCTATGAATTAGGGAAAGTACCAAGTGAAGAGGAAGTACCAAGTGAGAAAGAACAACGCACACAGGGCGACGGGAATAAACGTCCCCTGAAAGCGGAGGTGGTGCATCGAACCGAGCCGATCATGGTCATTCATAATGACCCGGAACCGCCGTATGTAGCCCCGCTGACAGCCAAAGAGGAACGTGACAGCTTCATGCTGATGCACCCGACAAGCAGATGTAACGGTGTGCAGTATGTTAACGCGCGCGAAGGCGATACCTACGCGAACGTGGCATTCCGTCTTAACATACGCGAGCGTGCGCTCCGTGAATATAATGATGCTTTAGGACAAGAGCTCAAGACAGGGGATCGTATCTACCTCTACGCCAAGAAAAAAACAGGCGAGAGAGATTTTGTATGGACACAACCCGGTCAATCGCTTTGGGAATTGTGCCAGGAGGAAGGAGTTTCCCTTGAAGCCATCCAGAAACTGAATGAGTTGGATCCGAGTGTACGTACCTTCCGTATAAGGCAGCGGCTCTATCTGCGCAAAGTGAAGGAGGAAAATGGCAACCGCTAACTCTGTCTCTATCACGGACGCGCTCGTGGGATTTCTACGTGAGAGCGGACTGGAACAATCTGTAATGGATGTGCAGATTGAGGAAGTGTGGCCGCAGGTGATGGGCGATGTTGTGAACAAACTGACGCGCAGCGTGGAGGTTAAGGAAGGCGTTTTGTATGTGCGTGTCAATTCCGCAGCACTCAAGACGCAGCTCTTTGAGAACCGGTTTGAGTTGGTGCGCAAACTGAACGAGGCTGTTGGCGCGAAAGCAATAAGGGATTGTAGAATATTAGGATAGAGGACAGTTGTATTATCCAAGTAACATAGAAGAAAAGATAGATTTCTCCGTTATACGCGAAGAATTAAGTCGCCGGTGCTCGTCGTCACTGGGGCGGGAACAGGTGGAGTTGATGCAGATGGAGACGGAGTTCGAGAGTGTCTCTCGCAAGCTGCTGTTGACCGATCAGATGCGGTTGGCGCAAGCAGACCCGATGCTCACTTTTCCCCGCGGAGACATCCATGATATGCGGGAGGCTGTTTCACGGATCCGCATCGAGGGACTATTCCTGGATGAGGAGGAGTTGGATGCACTCCGCAAGACACTCGCCTATACGGCAGAGGTGGAGACATTCTTCGGAACACTGGACGGGACCCGCTACGCCTGTCTGAAAGAGCTTGGCACCGTGGGTAATCCCGGTGCGCTTGGGCAGATGGTAAAGGCTATCGACCGTATCTTGGACCGTTACGGAAGGCTGGCTGACCATGCGTCGCCCGAGTTAGCCAGAATAAGAAGGGAAATGGTGAACCTGCAGGGAAGCGTGGGACGCACCCTGGCTTCTATTCTCCGTCAAGCGAAAACGGACGGATTTGTGGACAGCGATGCTACTCCCACCATCCGCGAGGGGCGATTAGTGATCCCTGTCTCACCGGGTTTCAAACGCAAGATAGGTGGAATAGTGCACGACGAATCAGCTACCGGCAAGACGGTCTATATAGAGCCCCAACAAGTAGTGGAGGCGAATAATCATATCCGTGAGTTGGAAGGAGCAGAGCGGCGTGAGCGCGTGCGCATATTAATGGAGATAACGGATCAACTGCGCCCGCAGACTGATATTATCATGGAAAGTCAGCGGATGCTGGCGCAAGTGGATTTCCTGAACGCCAAGGTATCACTGGCAGAGTCGTTACACGCAATCCGTCCGGAGGTCGTCAATGAACCGCTGTTGGAATGGTCGGAGGCGCGTCACCCGGTATTATGGTTGCATTATGCACCGCAAGGCAAGAGCGTTGTGCCGCTCTCTATCCGCCTGAACGCGGACAGCAACAAGATACTTGTCATCAGCGGTCCGAACGCCGGCGGTAAGTCGGTGTGTCTGAAGACCGTGGCGTTGCTCCAATACATGCTCCAATGCGGCTTATTAGTGCCGGTAGCGGAGCAGAGCAGGGCAGGGCTCTTTGAACAACTGATGATAGATATAGGCGACGAGCAGTCGATCCAAGACGAGTTATCCACCTACTCATCGCACCTGCGTAACATGCGTGCTTTCCTGCGTCAGGCGGACGAACGCACCCTCATTCTCATTGACGAAATGGGAACGGGTACTGAGCCGTTAATAGGAGGTGCGATAGCAGAAGCTATACTAAGTGAGCTGGTGCAAAAAGGCGTCTTCGGAATCATCACCACACACTATACCAACCTCAAACATTTTGCGGAACAGACCCCCGGAGTGGTCAACGGTGCCATGCTGTATGACCGGGGCGCGATGCAGCCGCTCTTCCAATTATCCATCGGACAAGCCGGTAGCTCGTTCGCCATAGAAATTGCGCGCCAGACAGGTCTTGGCGAGAGTGTAATCCAACATGCTATAGACTTAGTGGGCGAGGAGCATATCGATTACGACAAACAGTTGCAGGACATCGCCCGCGACAAACGCTACTGGGAACGCAAGCGTCAGTCGATCAGACAGAAAGAGAAGGAACTGGAGACACGCGTAGCGGAATATGAAGAGAGGCTGGCGGGTGTGAAGAAAGAGAAGAAAGACATCTTGGAAAAAGCACGCCAGGAAGCGCAGGATCTGCTCCAACAATCGAACGCTACCATCGAACGTACCATCCGCGAGATCAAAGAGGCAAAGGCTGACAAGCAGAAGACCAAAGCCGCACGCGCCAAGGTAGAGAAGATGAAAGAGCGGGTCGCAGAGAAACCGGCGGTGTCGAAAAAAACAGTTCTGTCTCAAGAGACTCAGCTGCCTAAAGTGATGCGTGATTTCTCGGAACTGCGCAAACTGAGCAAGACGATGGCGCAAGCACCGGAGACAAAGAGCAATATATCCGTCCGTTCCACCGTTCGCCAGCGGACACTCTCTTTTGAGCGTACACTGGACATCCGCGGCATGCGGATTGACGAGGCTACAGAAAAACTGATCGCCTATATGGACGATGCGCTGATGGTGGGTGCCGGGGAAGTGACTATTCTGCACGGCACAGGCACCGGTGCCCTCAAACAATTGACGCGGGACTATCTCAATTCCCTTAACCGGCAGCGCCGTAAACGCGGACAAGTAGCGCTGGAGTTCGGAGACGGTGATGTCAACCACGGCGGAGCAGGACTGACGGTTGTAGAACTATAAATTACGAATTACGAATGAAAAGGGTCTTTTTAAGTATGATGACGGCAGTCCTCGGACTGACACTCAATGCGACTAATAACCCGGGCTTCGGGGAGCGGCGCTACACCATCACAGGCATGGCGGAGTATAGTTACAACAAGACATGGGGGCACCACGCCAATTTCGATGTACAGGGACTGATGCCTTTCAATCCGCATTTCGAGATGGAGGCTAAGTTACAGTTCTCTACGGCGAACGTGCATACAGGCGTTGTGCAGCTGCGGCCTAAGTTTGAGTTGCCTGTGGGTGAGATGTTTCTGGAGACGGATGTGTATTACCGCGGTGTGGCGCGTAACCGGCTTGGCGATATGACTGCCGCCCTCGGAGTGGGATATAGAATGGATTATGTGTCGGTGACTTTAGGTCTTTATTGCCGCGTGATAGATAACTGGGACCGCTCTCCGCATACGGATGAGACGTTCGTGGTGGAGCCGTTTAACCTGTTGTACCGCGTAGAGGTCTTCTGCCGGCCGCAGAACAACCCATGGAACCTCTCGTTCCTCATCAGCGATGTGGACGACTACCAGATGGAACGTATGTACCAACCGCTGTTCGGTATTGGCGCATACTACGATGTGAATGATCATTGGCGACTGAACTTCGCAGCACAATGCAAACCGACGGGTATGTTCCATCTCGACGCTACGTTCTACGGTGCAACTTTCCGGACAGGATTCAGTTACAGGTTTTAGGTAAATTACAAATTACGAATTACGAATTACGAATTACGAATTACGAATGAAAAGGAATTATCTCTATATAGCCATAACGCTGCTGTTGAGCGCATGCAGTGAGAATAGTACGCTGGATATGAAGGGTATGTTCTCTCCTAATGGAGAGACGGTCAATACGCGGTTTGAACAATCCATGGCCTACAACAAGAGCCGCGGGGAGATCAGTCTCGATATGGGGGCTGACGAGTATATCGTCTATGTCTGCACGGATAGCCATATTACGCGTAAGACGCACAGGAATTTGGATTATTTCATGGCTCAATACAAGGCGGAGACTGCCCCAAAAGTAGCGATCCATCTGGGCGACGTCATAGATGCGCAAAAGAACTTCCCGTGTGCTGACAGTATTCTGCATTTCGCGGGTCAGACAATCAGGGATACGATCTTTGTGACGCCCGGTAATCACGATATATACTTCAAACAATGGTCCGTCTACCGCGATTATTTCAAGAGCAGCAGTTATTGGTTCGAGACCCGCAACGGAGCAAAGAAACTGGATCTGTTCATCTGTCTTGACAGCGCGGAAGGATCGTTAGGCACCGAGCAAACAAAGTGGCTGCGGGAGTTGTTAGAAAGCAAATCCAAAGAAGGATACCGCCGCATGATCGTCTATACACACACGCACTTATGGAAACTGGATATGTCGCAGGGGCACACCTCCAATATGGCACTGGAGGAAACCTACGAACTGACTTCCCTCTTGGAACAATACAAAATACCGTACGTGTGGTGTGGTCACCAGCACGCACGGCAATCGGTTTTCTTCAAGGGTGTGAACTACTTGGTGCTCAATGCTACCAAGGATTCCGAGAAAGGACAATCATACATGAAGGTAGAGATGGGCGATGCCGCCATCTATCATTACATCGATTATCCGGCTATCGACAGCCTTTAAACGCATTCTTACCGATCTCTACTGCGGGCGAGAGAACAGGAGTTCGCAAGTATTTGCAATCCATGAATGCTTCTGCTCCAATGATCTGCAAGGAGTCGTTCCATTGTACCTCACGCAAGCTGCGGCAACCATAGAAAGCACCATCCTCTATCTGTTTGAGACCCGGGTTGAGAATCAGTTTCTGGAGATTGATGCATTGCGAGAACGCACCGCGTTGCAGGCACTTGAGCGACGCCGGTAATTGCACTTCCTCCAACATCTTACACTCCAGGAACGCACCTTCCTCAATCATATGAATATGATCCACGAGGGCGATGCCGCGGAGTTGCTGGCAGTTATGGAAAGCGCGGACACCGATGCGGAAAGTAGATATGGGTATATTGATTTTCTCCAATGCCAGACATCCGTCCAACGCCTCGTCTCCGATGGCATATAAGCCATCCGGTAAGTCTATGCGGTAGAGGCGTGTGCAGCCTTGAAACGCCTGTTTTGGGAGCGAATAGACACCGCCCGGAATAACTACCTTACGGAGGACAGCACAGCCGGCAAAAGCCTGCTCACCGAGGAAAGTAAGCGTCTCTGGCAGTTCGATCGCCTCCAACGATGAGCAACCGGCAAAGACTCCTGCATCAATGCGGCGCAGATGTGCAGGCAGGGTGATTGCTTTGAGTGTACGGCAGGTGAAGAAAGTAGCGCGTTCGAGGATCTCAATGTCATCGCTCAGGACTTGCTCCCTGAGGTTCACGCAGCCATAGAAAGCACCTGCTCCGAGGGACTTCAATGTCCGCGGCAGAAGTGCGTTCTTGAGAAGCGGGCAGTTGTAGAAAGCGAAGTTACCGACCTTTTTTACCGTTGTGGGAATAATCACATCCGTCAGGTTCTCACAGTCGTAGAATGCCGCCGTAGGGATAGCGGTGACGGTCTGAGGAATAGTGACCGAGCGGAGACTCTTGCGGTGGGCAAAAGCGCGCTCCGCAATCAGGCGGATTGGGATTTTGTTTTTGAATATATATTTCGCCGGCAGGTTATTATTCGTAGCTACCAGACAATCGTCAATGATAAGCGCACCTTTCTTCCATTTCTTCTCATTGAGATAGATACCGGAACCCAAGAACGCATCTTCGCCAATAGAGGTGATCGTTGTGGGAATTACCACTTTCTGGAGGTTCTTGCAGTCACGGAAAGTCTCATGGTCGATGCGTGAGATGCATGTCGGCAACTCCACGCGCACAATGGTCTTGTTCCCCGCAAAAGCACCTGCGGCAATCAGTCGTGTGCCTTCCGGCACTACGAAACGCGGTTTGATAGTTTTGTCGGTAGCAATGAGAATACTATCTATCCAGAGACAACCGTCCCTCCAATTCTCTTTGTCAAGCATGATGCCCGTGCCGTCAAAAGCGGAGCGATAGACGCGCTCAATTGTTTTGGGGAGAACAATGTTCGTCAGGTTCTTGCACCCCTTGAATGCCTTGTCACCAATCGCTACTACGGTATAGGTATTCTGCCCGACGATAATCTTCTCGGGGATAAACAACTCTCCGGAGACCTTCGGATTAAGAGTTACTTCAGCCGTCAGATGATTGTCATCGACGGAGTAGAAAACATCCTGATACTGCGCATCTTCTGCGTTAACGACTGATACGGCGGCCAGTAGCATCAAAGAGCATGCTACCCGCTTGAATATATAGTTTGCCATCTTTTATGTATTTATGAGTTGACGAATTACGATTGACGATGTGTTCAATGCCTTGCGGATGGTTGTTCTGAATACCCAATAGCAGGCAGATTGCGTTCTCAATGAGCCGCTTGCCATCCGTGGTAAGGTAGATAGTCGAATACTCGCTGACACCGATCATGTACATCGGTTGAGGAAGGGTAGTGCCGTTACAATTGGTTCCCGCAGGCAGATAGGCGACAGAGGTGTAGTCGGCATTTGATTCCGGCGATGCCAACACGGTGAAGCCTGTAGTATTGGTCCAAGTGGAGATAGCCGTAACGGCGTTGGTTGCACATTGCGCGAAGAGTTGGGTCTTGCCATCCGTGATGGTTACTCCTTCAAAAAGCGGGTGGGAGGCATCGGCTACGGAGATGGACAAGTCTGCCGTGTTCACAGCTGTTCCCCAATCCCACACCCCGGATTTTAGGAGGAAGGGCTTGAGTAAAACCATCGGTTTGTCATAGCCTTTGAGCGGAACAAAACCCGTGGCGTTACTCTTAGGTACGGAGCCTAAAACGATTATTTCGTAGTTCGTATAGTCCACCTCCGGATCCGTGGCATCCGTCTCGGGAATCCACAGGCTGTCGTTCGCGCGGAGGTATTTGAGTAATGGTTTATCTGCGGCAGAGCCGGGTAAGGTGACAAACGCCACGGCGTGTGTACCTTCCGGCTGTTCCGTGGGGTATGTTTCTTCGGGTGTTTCGGGCTCTGGATCATGATGCTCTCCGGGAGTCTCGTAGCAACCAAGATCCGGCGCATAGCCGTTATAGCCCAAGTTGACATCTATACCGGCATCAATCAGGTTGGAGCCTGAAGCAAGCCGCAGACAAGTGCCTTCCGCTAACGAGTTATCCGCTGCACGCGGTGCAAGAATCTGGGTAGTATCCAGCGACTGGAAATCTGCTGAAGAGCATGCGAAACCGCTATTCCACGTGTTATGGTCATTTGCCGCTACGGTCTTCGAATTAGGTTGGTCGGCATTCTTGCCGCTGAGGCTCACGTTGTTCTGCATATAGTTGGTACCATATGCGGTGGTGAAACCGAAATTATAACCATTGTCATAGCCGGTGTTGTTATAGACCCACATCGTGCCGCCATTGTTGTTCTGGTCAAAACCGCGGGCGTTGTTGGCTACCGCGAGACAGTGGTGGATGAGGATCTTATGGTTGGTAGGGGCTGCTGTACCGTCGGGATTCTTTCCGGCTCCGCCCATCTTAAAGCCGTTGCCGTTGCCCTGGCAGGGATAACGGTCGAGGGTGATGGTAATAATATTACCGTAGCGGTCGGTCATCTCGGTGCCAACTTTGGAGTCAAACCAAGCCTTGTCCACACCCGTAGCGCGCGGGTTTTGGGACATGTTGTAATAGGCAGGACCGTTCTGGTAGCAGATGCAGTTCTCGATGATGGTGTTGGAGTTGCTGACACGCTGGAAGAAATCCCAACCGTCATCGGAGTTGTTCCAAGCGCGGCAACCGATATAGTGGTTTCCTGCGCCGGTGAACTGCTTGTCGGCAAAGCCATCTGCGTTACCGCCGAAATTAGCTACACCACCGGTACCGGTAGTTTTATAATCGAAGTTATCGTGGGAATCCACATTCTTGATAATATTGCTGTGCCCTGAATTGCCGTTCTCATCGCCTTTCATTTGGCATCCTGTGTCTGCAGAACCATATATATCCAAGTTCTCGAAAAGGCAATAAGTACCACTATTATGGAGATTGTTCTTGCCGGAATAACGTAACGTTAGATTCTTGATGTGCAAGTATGATACACTGCTCTTTACTTGCAATCCGCGAGTGCCATAAGGGGTTGTACGAAAATCAAGAATGGCGGAGTATGAACCCTGTTCATTCATACCTTCATAGCCTGAAATGACGATTCGTCTGGATGATGATCCATGGAGATTTTGTACAATGGTATTTCCTAAATCATATTGTCCGCTTAATAAGTAGAGAGTGTCACCCGGATTCTTTAGTTTAGCTAAACCGGCACTAAACGTAGTCGGCGTAGAGTACGAACTACCATCACCACTGCCGTTCGGGGAGGCATAGTACGTTGCGGCAGTTACCGAACCTAAAGCAAAGGTGCTAAGGATCATTGTTAAAAGGCTCTTTTTCATGATCGTATAAAATGTAGTTTTAGTCGTATTATAGTGTAGTATATAATCATTT
>ODAI010069641.1_pt1 | contig 21939 bp, 20 predicted proteins | sample 1539321 | NCBI WGS metagenome assembly ODAI01 (sample SAMN02144231, study PRJEB22623) | gut metagenome | biome: sheep rumen | host: Ovis aries | place: New Zealand | reverse complement strand
CGGTGCAAAGAGAAAGGAATTACCGCTATGATGAAATCATTATATTCCGGTGTTGCCGGAATGAAAACTCACAACCAGAGAATGGACGTTATGGGAGACAACATCTCCAACGTCAATACTACAGGCTACAAGACCAGCGCAGTTACTTTCAAGGACGTAGAGTATCAGACAAAAGCAAACGCTTCCTCCGGTGATGCTACCTCCGGCGGAAAGAACCCGACACAGATCGGTTACGGCGCACAGCTCGGCACCGTATCGCAGATCATGACGCAGTCCGGCTTTACATACAGTGACAGCTACTATGACTGTGCACTCCAGGGCGAGGGTTTCTTCCAGGTTATGGACGACAACGGAAACATCTTCTATACCCGTGCAGGTAAGTTCTCCATAGACAGCTACGGAAACCTCTGCGACCCGAACGGTTATATGGTCCTCGGTGTTTCGGGCGATCCTACAGGAATCGAGACAGGTCAGTCCCAGCGTATCAATATCAAAGTTCCCGCAGTACAGGACAACAAGGCTTCTGCAACAAAGTCGGTAAACGGCTATGACATCACTGTTACGGCGGATTCTCCCGGTGAGCAGGGTAACATATCATTCTCGATCATCAACTCCGATACGCCTTATGCTACCAAGAGCGGATCGACACTTACCATTTATCTCAACCTCGATCAGGATTTCGGCGGTGAGGCATTCAACGACTACTGCGATATCGCTATAGACGCTCTCATAAATGACAATGCATTCCTCGGACTTGAAACCGGCGGTACTTTTGTAGATGCTGACGGAAACACTCAGAATATGACAGTCGCAGACAAGCTGGATCAGATCGCTAAAAATGTATATGTCGATGATGAGGCAACAAGGGCTACCACTCCCCGTACCTCCGAGTACAACAGAGCGGCTTATGAGGCACTCTCAAAAATAATCGACGATTATGTGAGCGGCGATGCTGCAGCGACCGCTCCCGCAGCTACAGTAAGAACTATCACAGAAGCAAGAACAGAATATACTCAGGAAGCGCTTGACGACTTTGAGTCCAAGCTCAACGATGCTATCACACAGGGCGGTGTCGGACTTGAAGAGGGCGTTCTTCCGCTCGACGTAAGTTTCGAGAGCCTTCCGCCTTTCAGCCAGGTGCAGTCGCTCCAGGCTACAAACACCCTTGAACTCACACAAAAGGACGCAAGCGGAAATGTCGTAAGAGACAACGACGGAAACGCTGTCGGCACAAAGCTCACTTTCACCGCAAACAAGGCGGGCGAATATGCAAACAAGTACGAGATAGACCTCAAGTATTCTTCTTCGGTAGGCTCGTCACCTGTTGCAAAGTGGAAGGACAGCACGCTTACAATAACCGTTCCGAACAACTGCTCACTGGCTGATATCCAGGCAGCTGTGGATAAGGCTGCTGACGGTATCGAATCACGTATGCTCACAGTTTCCGCCGAATCAATAGTTGCACGCACGACAACGGACGATGAGGGAAATGTGACCACCACATACCAGCCTTTCTCGGATCTCTCATATTCCACCGGAACAGGCGATGACGCAGTAAGCTACAACGTTGACTTCTCGAACCTCCTCGGAAACAGCACCGAACGTCTCGGTCTTGACGGCGGAAGAGACAACTTCTTCTCCGATATCGCTACCGCAATGAGCACAGTTTCGCTTACAGACGGACGTGTGGCTGCCGAGCAGGCTGTAGATGACCTCGAAACACTGAGAATACAGTCGGACGGTACTATCATAGGTGTACACGCAGTCCACGGAACACTGTTCCTCGGACGTATAGATATCGCAACATTCGAGAACCCCACCGGTCTTGAACAGACAGGTATCTCCCTGTGGAGAGCATCTGTCGCATCAGGTCCCGCACAGGTGAAGATCGCAGGATCCGAAGGCGCGGGCGAGGTCGTTTCCGGCGCGCTCGAAATGTCAAACGTCGATCTGGCACAGGAATTCTCGGATATGATAATCACACAGAGAGGCTATCAGGCAAACTCCCGTATCATAACAGTATCGGATACAATGCTTGAAGAGCTTATCAACCTCAAGCGTTAATCAGGATCTCCGCTGACAGCGGCGGGCTATGCCCGCCGCACAGGCGGTACTGCCTGAATATTTCAGAATAAGGATACAATCTATATGATCATCTTAACAAAACTTAACGGCAAAGACATAATGCTCAATGAGGATCTTTTTGAGAACGTTGCGGAAACTCCCGACACCGTTATCAATATGTCAAACGGTCACAGCTACATCGTTCAGGAATCCCTGGAAGAGATCTACAGAAAGATAGTCAGCTTCAACCGCTCATGCAGAGCTCGGAGCGTCAGGGAAGGCGGCTTAAGGGAAGCCCCGAAGGATAACAACTGACCGTTGTCGTTTGTTGTTCGCATGATCCCGAATATACGCCGTTTTAAACAAAACGGCGATAATGCTCTGTGCGGCGTGTATTCGGGTTTATGCGGCGCCAATATGAATAAATCATTATAATTGGAGGGAACCTCTTTGAACATTACACTATTAATAGGCTGGGTAATTTCATTCGGACTTATCCTGTACGGTATATTCTCCGGCGGTGAGCTCGGATGGTTCATTGATATACCGTCACTTATGATAACAGTCGGCGGTACGTTCGGCGTACTTATCGCTATCTCGCCGCTCTCGATGCTGAAAACGCTTCCGAAGCTGTTCAAGATAGCCCTGTTACCCCCTAAATTCGATGCGCAGAAATACATAGACCAGATGGTAGAATTTGCAAATACAGCGCGAAGCAAGGGACTGCTCGCACTCGAAGACAGCGCCAACAAATGCGATGACCCGTTCATGAAGCAGAGCCTTATGCTGATAGTCGATGCAAACGACTCCGCAAAAGTAAGAGAAATGCTCGAAGGCTCGCTGGCATATATGGATGAAAGACATGAATCCGCAAGAACATTCTTTGAAAAGGGTGCCAGCCTTGCACCGGCATTCGGAATGCTCGGTACGCTGGTCGGACTTGTATGTATGCTCCAGAACCTCGACGGCGGTGACCTCGGACCGGCTATGGCGGTTGCACTTATCACAACATTCTATGGTTCACTGTTCGCAAACGTTATTTTCACACCTCTCGCTACCGCGCTTAAAAACGCACATGACTCCGAAGCTTTCTGTATGCAGATAATCATTGAGGGCGTAATGGCGATCGCCGCCGGCTCGAACCCGAGAATGATAAAGGAAAAGCTCGAATTTATGCTCCCGAAGAGTGCAAAGAAAGCTGAGGAAGCCAAATAACCCTGTTTATACAAATTATACTAAAATACGAAAAGATATTGCAATAAACAAAAATCTGTGGTATAATATATTACTGACTTGTTACGGCTGAGCCCGCAGAGTCAGCTTCAAGAGAGATTACAATGGCTAAGAAAAATGTAAAGATCATACATACGGGCGTTGATGAATGGATGTCAACCTACGGTGATATGGTAACGCTGCTGATGTGCTTCTTCGTACTTCTGTATGCGGCATCTACACAGGATCCGGTAAAATTCCAGTATATCTTCCAGTCATTCAACAGCCAGGGTAAATATGTAAACCCGTTCGTTCTCGAAGATACAAATGAAGGAACGTCAAAATCCGACGGTGACGGCAATACCGATATCCCGCCCGGAACAGGCGAAGGTACGACGCAGGATACCGAATCACAAATGGGACTGCCGAATAACTTCGATGAGCTGTTTGCATGGGTATCATCTTCGGTCGCTCAGAGCGATTTCAGCGAATCGATATCGGTGGGTCAGTCATCTTCTTCGCGCATAAATATACGCTTCGACAGCTCCGTAATGTTCGCGCCGGACAGCGCTGCTCTGCTGCAGTCCGGAAGAGATGCACTCAAAGTTGTAATGCCGGGCATAAGAGCGATCGGAGACTATATAAAAACGATCAAAGTCCAGGGACATACGGCAGCCGCCGGAATGTCCGCAATAAACGACTGGGATCTGTCCGCAGCGAGAGCCTGCTCGGTGCTCAAATATATGGATTATAACCGAATAATCGACAGCGAGAAGTATATCGAAGAGGGCAGAGCACAGTATGACCCGGTCGAAGATAACAGCACCGAAGAGGGCAGAGCGAAAAACCGCCGTGTCGAGCTTGTCATAACCAGAAACGATAAGGGTGTCGAGGATACCGCTATCATAGAGGATATGCTCAAGTACGACTACGGTATCGCCAATACCCAGACCGACGCAATAGACAGGACCGACGTGAACGGCGGAACTGTCTCAGATACGGTACAGCAGATCATCTCTGGACTTGACGACAAATATTCGGGAACACTCACTTCAGAGGACAGCTCGGAGGACGAATATACCGGTCCTTCTTACGATCTGCCTATAACTGAGATACCCGAGGATATACTGCAGGATCTGCCCGAAGAAGAGGAGGCACCTGCCGAGACCGAGGAAGCAGCTGAATAAACGGCTGACACTACGTCGGAAAGAGAGGTGGATAATGAATGGCTGAGACCCTTACGCAGGAACAGATAGACGCGTTATTGAGCAGTGCGATGTCCGGCGGAGATATACTTGAGACTTCAAAAGAGCCCGATGTCAAAGAATATGACTTCAGAGCCCCGAAAAAGTTCACAAAAGAGCGTATCAAGATCCTCGACAGCATCTTCGACAACTACGCGAGACTACTTTCCTCGTATTTAACGGGACTTTTAAGATTATACTGCAAGGTAAGCCTTGCCTCTATAGAAGAACAGCGGTACTTCGAGTTCAATAACGCCCTCCCTGACTATGTAATGATGGGAACGCTTGATCTCGGTATCCACGACGACGATATAGGCACGGTGACAGCAATAGTCCAGCTTTCAAATTCACTTACATATATACTCATAGACCGCCTTCTCGGAGGACACGGCGAATACAAGGACGCAGACAGAGATTTCACCGAGATCGAGGTCAGCATAATCGACAAGATAATAAACAATATGTCCGCACTCCTGCATGACCCGTGGGAACCTTACGTCGATGTGAACCCGAGCGTGGTCAATATCGAAACGAACTCGCGTGTGTATTCGGCAGTCGATTATGATGATACCATGATACTCGTAGCACTTGAGGCTACCGTAAATGATACCAAAACGATAATCACGATATGTATGCCGGTCCTGAGTCTTGACGAGCTGATGCAGAAATACGTTTCAAAATCGGTGCGAAACACAAGACGACTCGATGCGGTAAGAGAACAGGACAGACGTGACAACATAATGAGAGCTCTCAACGATACATCTCTCAATATAGTCGCGGAGCTTGGAAAGACCTCGCTCGATGTATATGATGTTCTCAACCTGCAGGTCGATGACATAATACCGCTTGATATGAGCATTGACAGCAACGTTACCTTAAAGATCGGAGATAAGGTATGGTTCGACGGAAAACTCGGATCATTCAATCAGAACAAAGCGGTGAAGATCGAAAATGTATTCAGAAGTGAGGTCTGACGAATGGCTATCGAAATAACCGATATGGAAAAGGACGCCCTCGGCGAAGTCATGAACATCAGCATGGGAAGTGCCGCGACCGCGGTCTCCGAACTGCTGAGCGCCAAGGTGTGGATAACCACGCCGCGTGTCGAGATCGTCAGGGCGGACAATATGCTCCAGTACGATAAGCTGGAACCTGCCGTATGCGTTAAAATAGAATATGTCAAGGGACTCTCGGGAAATAACATTATGATCCTTCGGCAGGACGACGTTCAGATGATACTCAACCAGTTGATGGGACAGCCGCTGGTAGTAACGCCCGATTTCGAGTTCGATGAGCTGAATATAAGCGCGGTGTCCGAGGTAATGAACCAGATGATGGGCGCAAGTGCGACCGCTCTGTCGGACTTCCTCGGTATCGTGGTGGATATCTCCACTCCGACACCGTATATAATGGAAAATATCGACCTTAATGAGGTCCAGGACTTCGGAGAGGACGAAGAGGTCGCGGCAATATACTTCGACCTGACTATCGACGGAGTAATAAAATCGGAATTCTGTTCTGTGATGAGTCTTGAGCTTGCACAGTATATCGCAAGAAAGGTCCTCGGCACGGCGGACGACCCTGCCGAAACGGCAGCTCCGGCACCCGCTCCGGCACCCGCTCCGGCTCCGGCAGCATCGGCTCCCGCTTCCGGCGGAGGAACAATGTCTCAGGCAGAAATGGACGCCATGTTTGCAAACATGGGAGGCGGAGGAGCACCGCAGCAGCCGGTGCCGGATATGTCCCAGATGGGCGGAATGCCTCAGGGAATGCCTCAAATGCCGCAGATGCCGCAAGGTATGCCGCAGGGAATGCCTCAGGGAATGCCTCAGATGCCATACGGATATCCGCCGCAGTACGGAGCTTATCCACCGCAGTACGGAGGCTATCCGCAGATGCCGTACGGTTATCCTCAGCCGATGAATGTGCAGAACGCACAGCTCAATCAGTTCGACGGACCGGACGTACAGCTTACGGGAGAGCAGAAGACAAACCTTCAGCTGCTGATGGGAGTGCCGCTTGAGATCTCAGTCGAGATCGGAACGGCAAAGCGTAAGGTCAAGGAAATACTTGAGTTCACGCAGGGCACGATCATCGAGCTCGAAAGACAGGCAGGCGCACCGGTCGATATAATCGTCAACGGAAACCTGATCGCAAAGGGAGATATAGTCGTTATCGACGATAACTTTGCAGTAAGAATAACCGAAATAATGAAATCTAAGCTTATGGATTCAATAAATAAGGAGTAAACTGATATGGACAAGAAGATTTTACTGGTAGATGACGCGGCATTTATGAGAATGCTCATCAAGGATACGCTCACAAAGAACGGATATACAAATATCCTTGAAGCACAGGACGGCGCTATCGCTTGCCAGACCTATGAAGCCGAAAAACCCGACCTTGTTATAATGGATATAACAATGCCCAACAAGACCGGTATCGAGGCTCTCGCTGACATCAAGAAGATGAATCCCGCAGCAAAGGTAGTAATGTGCAGCGCTATGGGTCAGGAAGCTATGGTCGTTGAAGCTATCAAGCTCGGCGCCCTTGACTTCATTGTAAAGCCCTTCAAACCCGACAGAATTATAGCGACAGTTACAAAAATACTGGGTTAAGTCATAATGAACTGGCTGTGGATGGTCTTTTCCCTCGCCGGTGTGCTCGGACTGTTCTTTATACTTGTGTATGCAATGAAAAAGCTGAACAAGGGCCTCGGGTACGCCAACGGAAACAAAATGAAGGTCATAGACCGTGTTTCGCTCGGAAAAGACGGAATGCTCGCAGTTGTTGATGTCGCCGGAAAGCTTATGCTGATCGGAGTATCAGGGCAGCATATAGAAAAGCTGGCGGATATTGATATGACACCGGAGGAATACTATGCCCAACGATCATCTCCCGAATCGCAGAGCGGAATGAGCTTCTCCTCTGCCTTTGCCGAGGTTATGAAAAGAAAAAAAGGCACGGAAAAGGATAACGGCGATGATAAAGGAAGCAATTAAACAGAACGGTAGGCTGTTCCTGCGGTTTATCGTATCATTTGTCATAACCTGTCTGCTGATGACGGTTTTATGTATGACGGTGTCGGCGCTGAGCGCGGATCCGGATTCAGAGACAGAGGTGCTTGCTGAAAATCCCGGCACCGAACGGGTTGACAGCTCTCTGATGAAGGAGCTTATAGGGATAGACGGGTCGCAGACTCTTGAAGTTATCCTTATAGTGACCATATTGTCGGTCGCACCGTCCTTCCTCGTGATGCTGACATCTTTCACAAGGATCGTCATAGTTTTCAGCTTTTTAAGAAATGCAATGCAGACCCAGTCGATCCCGCCAAACTCGATTTTGATGGGTCTTTCGTTGTTTTTAACGATGTTTATCATGTGGCCTACGTTCATGACTATAAATGAACAGGCATATCAGCCATATTCAAAGGGTGAGATCACGATAAACGAGATGGTTGACAGATCTGCCGATACCCTGAAGGTGTTCATGCTGAAAAACACGTCAAAGAACAATATGCAGTTCTTCCTCGATCTTGAAGGAGCGGCTGTGTATGAGACAGAGACACGTTCGGCAGAAGCGGCTGCGGCTGAGACAACTCCGGAGACAAGCATAATTGACCCGGACTTCATACAACCGATCGAACCCATAGAGGATATTACCGCAAGAACACCGGTGAACCTTAACGAAACCGAGAACGAACTGACAGAATACACAGATCAGCTCGGACTGGAGACAGTTATCCCCGCATTTATACTGAGTGAGCTGACAAGGGCTTTTCAGATGGGATTCATGCTGTTCATACCGTTCCTCGTAATAGATATCGTCGTATCATCGACACTTATGGCAATGGGTATGATGATGCTCCCGCCGTCTATGATCTCGCTGCCGTTCAAGATAATGCTGTTTGTACTTGTTGACGGCTGGCAGATGCTTGTGGGAACTCTCATAAGTTCGTTCAATGTTTAGCTGCGCGGAGGTGAAAGTAACAAATGTCGGGCGATCTTGTACTTGAAATATTCACGGAAGCTATAATGCTCGCATTCAAGCTTTCGGTTCCGACGCTTATGATCGCTATGCTCGTCGGACTGATAATAGCAATACTCCAGGCAGCAACACAGGTGCATGAGCAGACACTGACGTTTGCACCGAAAGCGATAATAGTCGCTCTTGCGCTGCTTGCAATGGGACCCTGGATGGGTTCGAGTCTTATAGAATTCTTCAACAGGATAAATGATCTCATGGCAAACACGCCGATTTAGGAGCTGTAAAAAATGTTTGTCTGGGAAACTCTTTATACAAATTTTTCAGTCTTTCTGCTTGTACTGTGCAGAACCACAGGGATATTCACATTCAACCCGATACTATCCCGTAACAATGTACCGACAAACATGAAAGCGTTCATGTCAATAGTTTTCGCGGTAATCATGACCGCATCAATGGGCGGAGCTCAGTCACTCCCGCAGTTCAACGGAGTATTCGGATTTGCGTTCATAATAGTAAAAGAACTGCTGATAGGACTGGTCTTCGGCTTCTTCACAAACCTGATAATCACAGTCCTGCTGTATGCGGGCGAGATAATGGATACCGAGATCGGACTCGGTATGGCTAAGGCTTATGATCCCGCTACCGGCGTTACTATGCCTGTATTCGGCAACTACTACTACTATCTGTTTGTACTGTATTTTTTCCTTACAAACAGTCATCAGTCATATATAAAACTGTTCTCGCTGTCGTATGAGACGATACCGATAGGATTCACACTGACCGAAAACACGCAGAATCTTTTTCTGATAATCGTTATGTACATGGGCACGATAATGGAGCTTGCACTTAAATTCGCGCTTCCGATACTTGCGGTGGAACTTATAGTAGAATTCTGCATGGGTATAATTATGAAGGCGGTGCCTACGATACAGATATTCGTTCTGAACGTGCACCTGAAACTGATCGTCGGATTTATAACGCTGCTTGCTGCGGCACGTCCGATGTCAGAATTCGTCGAGAACCTGTTCGCCATACTGTGGGAAAACCTGCACACTGCGGCAGAGAATTTTATCTGAGAACATTATGCCCGTTTGCTCGGAAAGTCAAGTGAGGTGATGAGCAATGCCGGGTGATGACAAAACCGAAAAAGCCACGCCGAAAAAAAGACGTGACGCAAGAGAAAAAGAAGGTCAGGTGCTCCAGAGCAACGAGGTAGTCATCGCAGTCTCGATACTCGGAACTTTCGCGGCGCTTGCTGCGCTGGGCTCGTATATGTTCATCACACTCTCCAACGCATTCCAGGAAGGTATCCGCGATGTTGGTATGCGCTATGAAAACGAGCTCAGCACCTATACAAATATATTTACGAATGTAATACTTAAATGCTTTATGATAGTATTGCCGCTGTGCGTGATAATCGCATTGATAGTGGTGATAACCGTCATGGCGCAGACCAGGGGACTTTTCACAATGAAGCCTCTGAAACCGAAGTTTTCAAAGCTTAATCCGCTCAACGGCATCAAGAAGATGTTCTCCGCTCAGTCAGCGGTCGGCATTCTCAAAGGAATTATCGAACTCACGGCAATAATTTTTATTGCCTACGGTCAGATAGAGAGCCGTATGACCGAGATAGTCAGTCTTGTTGATACAGAGCCCATATATGCTGTCGCGTACATAGCAAATACGATATTTTCAATAGTAATGCTGCTCTGCGTGATATTCGTATTTGTGGCGGCAGGAGATTACCTTTTCCAGTGGTACCAGTTTGAAAAAAACCTAAAAATGTCAAAGCAGGAAGTCAAGGACGAGTACAAACAAACCGAAGGTGACCCGCAGATAAAAGGAAAAATAAAGCAGAAGCAGCGTGAAATGGCACAGCAGCGTATGATGGAGCAGGTCCCCGGCGCCGATGTCGTCGTCAGAAACCCTACCCACTATGCAGTAGCGCTTAAATATGATATAAGAAGATCAGCATACTCCGCACCGGTTGTCGTAGCAAAAGGTATGGACGCGCTGGCCTTGAAAATAATAAAGATCGCAGAAGAAAACAACGTTTATATCACCGAGAACAGACCGCTCGCAAGAGAACTGTATGAGACTGTCGATCTCGGAAAAGAGATCCCCAGCACTCTTTTCAATGCAGTTGCTATCGTTATTTCAGAAATGTATAACGCAAAAGGCATCAGCTATGAGATACCCGAAGAAGCGACCCGCCGCCGTCCGGATAACGGTCGCTGACGCTTGAGAACAGTCGCTGACGCTTGAGAACGGTCGCTGACGCTTGAAAACGGTCGCTGACGCTTGAGAGCAGGGCTCTGCCCTGCACCCGCTTCTTTCGGTCGCCGAAAGAAGCAAAGGCGACTCGCTTCGCAATTAAATTCAACAGTTACTGCAAATAATAAAATCAACTTATTATGGCCGGAAAGGAGGCAGAAAGCCCAAATGGTAAAAAAAATGCTCAGCAACGTGTTTGCCGTATTCGTAATTTTTATCATTCTGGCGCTCATCATACCGCTGAATGGCATTTTTAACGGTATGCTGCTGGATTTCCTCCTCCTCGTGAATATCGGACTCTCGCTCGTTATCCTGCTTATAACCATGTATATAAAGGAAGCTCTCGAGTTCTCGATCTTCCCCACTATATTGCTTATAACCACCGTTTTCAGACTCGCGCTGAACGTTTCTACCACACGTGGAATACTCAGTACGGGCTTCGCCGGAAACGTTATCGCTACTTTCGGTCAGTTCGTAATGGGCGGTGACCCGGTAGTAGGATTCATTATATTTATAATTATTTTCCTCGCAAATTTCCTCGTAATAACAAAAGGTTCCGAGCGTGTGTCCGAAGTCGCTGCACGATTCACCCTCGACGCTATGCCCGGTAAACAGATGTCGATCGACGCCGACCTGAACACAGGCGCCATAACCGATGAAGAAGCCAAGATACGCCGTGCCAACGTACAGCGTGAAGCCGATTTCTTCGGAGCTATGGACGGTGCCACGAAGTTCGTAAAGGGCGACGCCATAATGTCGATAATAACTTCGCTGATAAACCTTATCGGCGGTGCAATAATGGGACTCACAAGCGGTATGGAATTCGGCGATGTAATGAGCACATACTCGCTCGCAACAGTCGGTGACGGTCTTTGCTCACAGATCCCTTCCCTGCTCATCTCGGTAGCTACCGGTATGGTAGTTACACGTACCGCAAGTGAGGGCAGCTTCAATGAAGACGTAAAGGTTCAGTTCACCCGTAACCCAACAGTGCTTATCATTACCGGTATAGTTATGCTGGTGCTGATGCTGGTGCCCGGATTCCCGAAGCCTATACTTGCAATACTCGGTATCGCACTTATCTACGGAGGTGTTTTCCTCGGAAGAAGAAAGACTGCGGAAGAAAAGGTTTCTACGGCTGCCGCCGAAACGCAGAAGAAAGTCGATGAGGCAAAAGCCGCGCGGCCACAGTCGGATACGGATTATTACAGAGATATAGACAATGTTTTCAAGCTGCTGAACGTAGAACAGGTGGAGATGGAATTCGGTTACAGTCTGCTGCATCTGGTAGATGAGCGAAGCGGCGGAAACTTTATAGAGAGAGTCGTACTGTTCAGAAAACAGTTTGCATTGGATATGGGTATGGTAATACCGTCCGTGCGAATGAGGGATAACCCCGATATCAACCCGAACCAGTACATAATAAAGATAAAAGGCGAAGAGGTAGCGCGCGGCGAGATACTTGTCGATCACTATCTTGCACTTGACAACGGCGATGTGACAATGCCGGTTGACGGTATCGACACGATAGAACCGGCATTCGGAATACCGGCAAGGTGGATAAGTGAGGATAAGAAGGTTGCGGCGGACGTTGCCGGATATACGCTTATAGACCCGGTATCAGTAATGATAACGCATCTGTCGGAAGTCATAAAGACTCACTGCAGCGAGATACTCACGCGTCAGGACGTCAAGACCATGGTGGAGAACATCAAGAAGACGAATGCCACAATGGTAGAAGATCTTGTCCCGAATGTCATCTCCTACGGTTATCTGCAAAAAGTATTGCAGATGCTGCTGAGAGAAGGTGTCCCGATAAGGGATATGGAGACTATACTCGAAACGCTGAGCGATCATCTGTCCAGCATGAAGGATATAGACATAACTGTGGAGTATGTGCGTCAGTCGCTTAAACGTACTATCACGAGACGTTTTGCGGAAGCAAATTCTCTGCGTGTCATCACGATAGATCCGAGGATAGAGGATATGATCGTTGCGAGCGTAAAGAAGTCGGATCAGGGAAGCTATCTGTCGATGGATCCGGAAACAATACAGCGTATAATTGCAAAAACAACAGAGGAAGTAAACAAGATCAAGGACGTTATCCCGAACGTGATAATCCTTACTTCGCCCATAGTGCGCGTATATTTCAAGAAGCTTATAGACCAGTTCTTACAGAACATAACGGTACTTTCATACAGCGAGATAGACAGCGAAACACAGATACAGTCAGTCGGCAGTATCGCGTTGTGATCTGCTGAAAGCTTGGAGCGTGAACCGCGAAGCTATTCGCCTTTGCTACTTTCGGCGACCGAAAGTAGCGGGGTTTGGGGCGGAGCCCCAATCTTAAGATTCTCGAGCGAAGCGACCGTTCTCAAGCGAAGCGACCGGCTCTCGAGCGAAGTGACCGGCTCTCGAGCGAAGTGACAGCGAAAGGAGGCGAGGTATATGGCGGCAGCGGGATATGATGTTACCGCAGCGATACGCGAATACCGCGAAACGCAGGATATAAACCTGCGGAACGATATAATTCTGCGCTACCTTGACCTTGTGCGTCTTCTTGCGATGTCACTGAGAAATGTTTACATAAAATATGCCTCGCCGGACGACATAATTAACGAGGGAGTAATAGCACTCATATCTGCGATAGATACATTTGATCTGGACAGGGGCGTAAAATTCGAGACTTATGCGAACATAAAGATCAAGGGCGCGATAGTGGATTTTGTCCGCAAGCAGGACTGGATACCGAGAAAGGTACGGAGTTTCGGCAGAGAACTTGATTCGGCGTATAACGAGCTGTTCGGAAAGCTCGGCAGACACCCGAAAAACTCTGAGCTTGCATCTCACATGGGGTTGTCACGAGATGAGCTCGAAAAGCGTATGGCTGAATCAGCCGGCGCGGTCACGCTCTCATTCGAGGAACTGCTGTATGAAGACAACTTCGAGGTAATGAACAGTGAGGATTCGGCAGATGCGGCTCTGTATGAAGCTGAACTGAAAAAAGTTATCGCAGAAGCGATAGAGAATCTTTCGCCACAGGCAAGACAGGTAGTTACGCTCTACTATTACGAGCGCCTGAAATTCAACGAGATCGCAAAAGTCCTCGGGATAACCGAATCAAGAGTAAGTCAGATACATTCAAAAGCCATGCTGTTCCTGAAGCATGAGCTTACCGAATATATGCAGCGATAAACGCGAAAGGAGCAATTCATGCTCAGAGGTTTTTACAACGCCGCACAAGGCATGATAGTAAAACAGCGACAGCTCGATGCTATCGGAAACAATATAGTAAACGTGAACACTGCGGGATACCGCAAGGACGAGATAGTTACAAACACATTTCTCGATGAGCTTATCCTCGTGAATGAGCGCAAGGAGACATCCGGTCACCTGCTCCAGACATACGCGGATATCTCAAAGACAAATCTCGAACAGAGCAATTTCACATGGACTGAAAGCAACTTCGATGTCGCAATATACGGAAATGTGTACTTTAACATACGCGCAAGAAACGGAAATGTATATCAGACCCGAAACGGTCAGTGGGAACTTGACGGCGACGGCTATCTGATACTCGGTAAATCCGGAAGAGTCCAGGGTCAGAACGGAGATATACGCCTGAATACAGATGACTTCGAGATCGACAACGACGGCAGGATCTTCATTGACGGTGAGCAGGTGGATCGTCTCCTCCTCACTTATATCCCGCCCGATGCCGATGTTGACAAGCTCGGCGATAACCTTATGCTCTACAACGGAAACGAGCAGCTCCCCGAAGGTGAATTCTTCGATGTTATCCAAGGAGCGTGGGAACACTCGAACGTTGACGGAAATAAGGAAGTAACACAGATGATGGAGGCTCAGCGCCTTTATGAAGCCAACAGCCAGATACTAAAACAGCTCGACTCCATAAACAGCAAGGCTGTCGATATCGCGTCAGTGCAGTAAGTTATCCCTGCGCTTGAGGTGAATGAGATGTCGTTGCACTCTTTAAAAATAAGCAGCACGATCCGACAAAGAAAGGTAAATTTATGAATATTTCTTTTTATACCGGCGCTTCGGGTATGATCGCCCAGCAGGAGGGCATGAATATATATTCCCATAATATAGCAAACGTCAATACAGTAGGATATAAGTCCCTGCGCCCGAGCTTCGCTGACTGTCTCTATACAGTGCAGAGAGCTACCGAGCCCGAATGGCAGACAGGTCACGGTCAGTATGTAATGAAGACCGACTATATGTGGGAGCAGGGTATGTTCACCATGACAGAACAGGGGCTCGATTTCGCGATCCCGAATGATAATTTCTTCATGGTCCTTGATGAAAGAGGAAGAACATACCTCACCCGTGAGGGAGCTTTCCAGATGACCCATATCGAGGATCATTGGGAACTCGTAAACGGCAGAGGTGAATTTGTCCTCGATAACGAAGGAAACCATATAACTATACCGTTCAGGACCGGCTACGATACAAGACTTAATGATGAAGTCGTAAACAGTACCGACTACGACCCCGAACTCGGCGCAAACGGCAGAGATATCCCCACTCAGACAGTCAATGAATATACCTCCACAGAGGTCGATTATGAAACGCTCATGGAAAGAATAGGTCTGTATGAGGTCGATAATAACTGGGGACTCGATCAGAACGAAGATAACCACTTTGCGGTAACTCCCCGTTCCGGCGCAGCCCGTCCGGCTCCAGCAGAAGACAGGGAGCTGATACGCGAAGCTCTCGAAATGTCAACTGTCGATCTTGCTTCTGAAATGGTGCACCTTATAGAAACTCAGCGTTCATACCAGCTCAGCGCAAGAGTCGTCACAACATCGGACGAAATGATGAATACCGCAAATAACCTCAGATAATTACACTGAAAGGAAATTATAAATATGAGCATAGGAAAATACGAAGACCTCAACGATATGCAGATCGACGTACTGAAAGAAGTAGGAAACATAGGCTCAGGAAACGCTACTACCGCACTCTCTTCAATGGTGGGAAAAATGATAGATATTCAGGTCCCTCAGGTCGAAGTGCTGGATTTCAACGACGCAATAGAGGCTGTCGGAGGTCCCGAAAAGGTAATTGCCGGAATACTTATCAGAATAAACGGCGATATAGACGGAATGATAATGTTCCTCTTCGAGCAGAACCTTATCTCGCTTATCGTTGAAACTTTCTTCGGTACAAAGCCGCAGGATATTTTCTCACTGAACGAGGCTGAGCTCTCGGCACTGAACGAAATGGGTAATATCATGGCAGGATCATACGTAAATGCTATCTCACAGCTCGCGGGAATGACCATTGACGTTGAAGTGCCTGTTATGACGATAGATATGCTGGGCGCAATAATGAGCGTTCCGGCTGTTGAAATGGGAGAAATGGGCGATAAGCTCCTGTTTATAGACAACAATATGGTAATAGACAGCACAAGCATACAGTCTAAAATGCTGCTGCTGCCGACCATAGATTCACTGGATCATCTGCTCGGAAAGCTGGGTGTTGCGTAATGGGGCAGAAGCTCATAGTAGGAATATCCGACTGGAAGGTCGGAAAAGGAGACGACATACTCGTAACGTATGCGCTGGGCTCATGTATCGGTACCTGTCTCTATGACAGGACAACAGGCATATCCGGACTTTCACATATAATGCTTCCGGACAGCACATCGATCATCGACGGTCATACCACACGAATGAAATTTGCGGATACCGCTCTGCCGGATATGCTTGACAGAATGAGAGCAATGGGAGCGAATACCGCCGCTATAAAAGCGAAGATCGCAGGCGGTGCGGTAATGTTCCAGACCTCGAATTCAAAATTCAACATCGGTCAGAGAAACATCGAAGCAGTAAAGGCAGCGCTCGCAAAGCTCAGAATACCGATAATTGCGGAAGATACCGGACTCAATTACGGACGTACAATGACGTTCTGGGCAGAAAACGGAGCGGTGGAGATCAGTTCGACCATAATGGGAAAGAAAATGATATGATCCCGACGGAGGAACGGCATGGAAGAAGATCTTGAAAAGCTTGATGCCCTGTTCGACAGCATACTCGATGAGATCATTCACCCCGAAAAAGCCGGCACCTACCGTAACCCGTTTCTGGAAAAGACTGAAAAGAAAAGCAGGATCACCGAACTTGCGCAGTCAGTCTCGGTAGTTATGGTAAATGTCACTCCGGATAAAATGAAAGCCGTCTGTACGGTCATGACTCAGGGTGAACAGCATAAGCCGTTTACCGCCGACGATATCAAAAAAGCCGCGTCAGCCGCAGGCGTGTTCTATGGCATGGATGACACCGCTGTCTTCAAAATGGCTGCCGAACAGACAGTAAATACCGAGGTAGTTATCGCTTCGGGACTTCCGGCTGTGAACGGAACTGACGGAAGCCTGCATCTGCGATTTGATGTCACTGAGGAAAAACCGGTGCCGAATATCCCGAAAGACACCGAAATATGCCATATAGTGTCGCCAAAGCTCGGAAGAGACGGCATGGACGTTTATGGGCATATCCTGCCCGCTGTCAACGGAAAGCCAGCCGAATTCGGTATCGGTGAAGGTCTTTATAAAAAAGGCACACGAGTATATGCGGCGCGTGACGGAAAGCTCATTCTGCGAGACGGAAAATACTGCGTGACCGATGAGCTTGTCATAGACAAGAATATAGATCAGTCAACCGGCATAGTGGGCTACGGCGGAACTATCATAATCAACGGAAACGTTTCTGGCAGAGGCATTGTGCGCGCCGGCGGAAGCGTAATAGTAAACGGCGTGGTGTCAAACGCGGTCATCGAAGCTGAAGAAAATATAGTGATCGAAGGACGCTCGAACGACTGTTCGCTTTCGGCAAAAGGCGGTGATGTGCGCGGTTCAGAGTTTGAGGAAGCGACAATAGTTGCCGGCGGCAAAGTGGAAGCATCTGTATTGCAGAACTGCATGATAAAATGCGTGAACGGCATAGAGTGCAGCACCGGTTTCGGGCGCATTGCAGGCGGTGAGATATACAGCGTAGGCGATGTCAACTGCCTGACTGTTGGTTCACGAGAACATATAGAAACACATATCACTCTCGGAGATCATACCGAGTTCTCGAACGAGATCGAAAGACTTGAAAAGCAGATGGCTCAGCTCGACACAGAGATCGCAAAGATAAACGATCAGGTGAACGATATCCGCGAAAAAGAAAAGCTCGGGACCGCCACACTCGATGATGAAGGATTCCTTGAAGCGGCTATACGTGTCAGAACTCAGAAGCTCGCAGACAAGCACCCGCTCACGGAAAAGATGAAGAAGTTCAGATCTATAGTTGAACGCTCAAAAAAATCCACACTTCGCGCAAAAACTATGATATACGGAGGAGCGATACTTAAAGTGTGCGGACACACACAGATACTCAATTCCGACAGAGCGCACGCTACTGTATATTCAAACGGCACGAATATTGTTGTAACATAACGATATATTGCACAAATATTGTAAAAAATCTCTCTGTAAAGAGAGATTTTTTGTTGCATTAACAAAAAAACATTTTATTTTTTTAAAACAACTAAAGTTTTGCGCAGCTATGCCGATATTATTTTAAAGGCAGTACATCGGAGCTGAAAGGTGTGATGTGAATGTTGAATATAAACGGTTTCGGAAAAATGGGAAAACCTGCCCCGACATTAAACGGGAAACTTACGGGTCAGAAAGAAAAGCCCGCAAGAGACGAAAAGAAAGAAAAAAATACCGATAAGGCGGAATTTTCGTCATTCGGACAATCCGTCAGATCGGAAGCAGTCAAGAACGAGATGCGTGTGGGAAAGACCTCAGCAAAAACAAGCCAGCTGAGCGAGACTGCACAGAACTATCTCGAAAAGCTGAAGAAAAAATACGGTAATATGGATTTCATAATCGCCGATTATTCCACGGACGAAGAAGCAGACAGGCTTCTGTCAAAGGGAAAGGGAGAATATAATGTTCTCATAACTCCCGACCTTCTGGAAAAAATGGCTGCGGACGAATCGGTGGCGGCAGAGTACGAAGCCAGACTCGAAGAGAGCGTGGAGAATATCAAGGCTGTTGAAGAAGGTCTTGGTGACGACGCCGATATGATAGACAAGATCGGTATTACTATCGACTCCGAAGGAAATGTTTCGCTTCGTGCAAAACTTTTAGAGGGTATGCTGACCAAGGACGGCAGCAATACAGTAAAGGCGTCAACGGTAGAGGATATGCTCGCACAGCTTAAAGAAGCAAGAGAGGCAAATGCCGAAAAGCTGGAGGAAATACGGGCAAAAAGAGCCGAAGAAGCCGAAGCAGAAGCCGAAAAGGCACTTATCGGTACAGACGATGCCGATAAAGAGATAAAAGATCTCAATAATGAACAGCAAACATTTGCGGCACAGATCCGTGCCGAGCATAATGAGGACAGGAGGTCCGAGCTTGAGCTGATGCTGAATCAGCTCGACGGTGAGCTTTCACAGAATGACAATGCCGGATACCGCAATGGGCACCCGCATCATTTCTCCGCGAAAGTATGAGCCGTGCTGAGGCAATTCACGCACGATCTTTGTGCGGTATAGCCTTAAAATTGCCTGTTGGTTTGGATGAATATATATATTTTTTACAAGAGAGTACCCGGACGGATAGTATTTCGCCCGGGTCCTTTCTTTTAGGCTATACCGCACAAAGATTGTGCGTGGATTGCGCCTTCAGATTTTTCGTCAGATTAAACAAAAGGCACGCCGGCTTGCTGGCGCAAGTCAAGTGGATTTTGGTTAATATGACGGAAAAGATGCAAGCAAGGCACGTGCAAAGGCGTTAGCCGTGCTTTGTGCGGTATTGCCTTTATAAAAAATGTCTTGTAAAATCCCGAAAAAAGTGATATACTTATAAAGATAATTTGTAAATGAGGTCATCTGATTGAATAAATGGAAAGTGAATGTTCCCGACAGGGAACTTACAGAAAAACTCAGAAAAGATACCGGCTTGCCGGAATTTATATGCCGGATACTCGTATCAAGAGGGATCGCCAGCCGTGAAAGCGCGGACCGCTTCTTCAACAGCACCGAGCTCTCCGACCCTATGATGATAAGGGATATGGACAAAGCCGTAAAAGCTGTGTCCGAAGCTGTGGAGAACGGAACAAAGATCACGATATACGGCGACTATGACTGCGACGGGATAACTTCTACCTATATACTGTATAATTACCTCGAAGCAAACGCTGCCGATGTATCGTGGTATATTCCGGATCGAGATGAGGGTTACGGACTTAACAACGCCGCGATCGACCTGCTGAAAAAACAGGGTACAGAGCTTATCATCACCGTGGATAACGGAATATCAGCCGTTGAAGAAGCAAAATACATAAAACAGCTCGGAATGAAGCTCGTTATCACCGATCATCACCATGTTCCCGATGTTCTTCCGGAGGCTGAGGCGGTGGTAGATCCTCACCGTCCCGACGATATCTCGGAGTATAAGGAACTTGCGGGCTGCGGAGTTGCACTTAAACTGTTAATGGCACTTGAAGCAGCCTCCGGCGGCGACCCTGAAAGCGTATTCATGCAGTACGCGGATATAGCCGCTGTCGGAACAGTTGCCGATATAGTCAGCCTTGACGGCGAAAACCGCATTATCGTCCGCGAGGGAATGAGACTCATGGAAAATACGGAGAATATGGGACTGAACCGGCTTCTGCTTATGAGCGGCTATGAACCGGGGACACCGATAACATCATCTCTGATAGGATTCAGGGTTGCTCCCAAAATAAACGCCGCAGGAAGACTCGCATCACCGAAGCTTGCCATGGAGCTGTTCATGAGCCCGACTTTCAATACAGCTGCCACCAATTCACTCAATCTGTGCGAACTCAACGATGAGCGAAAAAAGCTCGAAGATGAGATAATAGCACAGACCGACGATCTTATACGCAGCGACCCCGATCTTCTGAACAAACGGCTCCTTATAGTCTGCGGCGACGGCTGGAAACACGGAGTCATCGGACTTGCAAGCGGAGAGCTCCTCAAAAAATACGGAAAACCGAATATTGTCATTACAAAAGAGGGAGAAACTTCACGCGGAAGCGCCCGCAGCACCGATGATCTGCACCTTTACAATATGCTCGAAAGCTGCTCGGACAAGCTGATACGTTTCGGCGGACACACAAAGGCAGCCGGACTCACCGTATCATCTGACAGGCTCGGAGAATTCATAGATGCCGCTTATTCTTACTGCTCGGAGAATATCCCAATGTCGTGCAGCAATATCATAACCGCGGATATGGAGCTTTCCCCAGAAGACCTTGATATCTCAAACATCGAGCCGCTTGAAAATCTTGAACCTTTCGGCGAGGGTAACCGCGAACCCCTGTTCTGCATACGAAACTGCACGATAACCTCAAAAAAAGCGATAAAGGACGGAAAATACACGTCCTTCGGCTTCAACACCGGGGGAAGAGAGCTGCGCGCGGTGCATTTCGGATCTACATTCGATGCTTTCCCGTTCTCGGAAGGAGATGTAGCGGATATCATAACATCTCTCTCGATAAATGAGTTCAGAGGAAACCGCAGCATCACCGCTTTTGTCAAGGATATGCGGTATTCGGGGTTCAGACAGGACCGCTATTTTGCTGCAAGAACAGCCTATGAGGATTACCGCTGCGGCACCGTTGACAGAAAGCTGCTGTGCCGTATGGCTCCCGACAACAACGAACTTCGCACAGTATATGATATACTGCGGAAAACGGGTTCTCTGTCAAAAGCCGAGATGCTCGCTGACAGAGCGGGGATAAACTGCTGCAAATTCAGGATAATACTCGATATTTTCGGGGAATTCAGGCTCGCTTCTGCCGATATCACACGTGACAGCGTGAAGCTTCTTCCGGCAGGTCAGAAAGCAGACCTTACAAAATCACGGGTGCTTGCAGGACTGCATGAAGCAGCCAATTGACTGACAAAGAAGTCTCTTTCGCTTGAAACGGTGCTTCGGGTATGTAAAGGACTTGATACATCACCTTCAATGATGTTCGACAACATCTCGCCTGACGGTATGCGCACTACGGCTCAGGAGATATATGAGATCGTATCAGAATTTTCTGAGAAAGATCAGAAGGCTGTGCTTGAAATAATAAAGGCTATACCGCACAAAGAGCGTGCGGTGATTGCG
>ODAI012079394.1_pt1 | contig 21945 bp, 19 predicted proteins | sample 1539321 | NCBI WGS metagenome assembly ODAI01 (sample SAMN02144231, study PRJEB22623) | gut metagenome | biome: sheep rumen | host: Ovis aries | place: New Zealand | reverse complement strand
TGGTTGCGCTTCTCGCCCACCCCGTCGAGGTTGTCGCGGCTGGCGTCCTTGATATTCTCCAGACTGCGGCCACTCAGGATACCATACTTATATTGCTTGTTGTAAGCCTCAATATCAAAATAGATCGAGCCGTTCGACTCATAGGCGAAGCCATTGTCAAGGATCTGCTTCACGAGTTGCTGCTGCTCGATGATATGGCCTGTGGCATGAGGCTCTATCGACGGGCGTTCGCAGCCCAGGGCATCCATCGCCTGGTGGTAGCGGTTGGTGTAGTACTGCGCAATCTCCATCGGCTCGAGCTGTTCCAGTCGTGCCTTCTTGGCTATCTTGTCCTCACCCTCGTCGGCATCATGCTCCAGATGGCCCACGTCGGTGATGTTACGCACATATCTTACCTTATATCCCAGATGCTTCAGGTAGCGAAACACCAGGTCGAAGGTGATAGCGGGACGGGCATGGCCCAGATGGGGGTCACCATAGACCGCCGGGCCGCAGACATACATACCCACATTGGGGGCATGAAGAGGTTCGAAACGCTCCTTCTGTCGTGTCAGTGTATTGTAAATGACTAGTCTTGATTCCATATTCTAAACGTTTTGCGGTGCAAAGTTAAATAATAAAAATGAGAAAACGAAAGAATGAAAGCATAAAATAATTATAAGCTATGAATTATGCATTATATACAAGTCGGCCTCGAAGTGATCTTCATCCTCACAGTCGAGCCAGCCTGTCATCATGCTTCTGGTGTCGGGATCGCAGAATGTCGCCTGCTGCACCATCCGGATGATTGCTTCGTCGCGCCGTGGCAGGATGTAGAAAGAGGTCTCGCCGTGATAGTGGTTACGGATGGCTATCTCGCCCGTCACGATATTGGGCAGGGTGTAGACGAATAGCGACGGACTGGGATAATAGTTGTCGGCATCACGTATCGATTCCAGATAGGCCCTGTCGGCATGTATCGACGAGGAGTGGTTGAAGAGGACAACGGCACGGCCGTCGCATTCCCCAAATCGTTCCTTGCCTTCGCTCGCCAGCAACAGTTCCGAGGCCACAAACCCCAGTCGGCTCAGCAGGTCCATCTTGTAGAAGCGGGGATAGTCACCGATGTATCGTTTGTAGAGATTGGTCAGCAGGGCCTTGCCCGTGCCTTCGCACTCTATTCGCTTGCCATCCACGGTGACGTCTGTAGGCGAGATTTGCACGCGATGTTGATCACGGGGACGGTTCTCCTGATCAATCGCTTCGCGAACGAGATCAGGAGAACTGTCCCCGTGTTCAACGAGCAGTGCTGCATTACCCCCGCCAAAGCCGGAAATCAGCTTCACAAAAGCGGTCTTTTCCGTCGACTGATGACTGGCACTCACCCGTACCTTTCCCGATACACCCAGTTCCTCAAAGCCCTTGGTTCCGAGAATGATATGGTTGTCGAGGGCTCTCATCGTCAGTACTGTCTCCAGTATCCCGGCAGCACCCAATGTGTGACCATAGTAGCCCTTCAGACTATTCACTGGCACATCGCCGAGCCCTGCTTTCGTGATGGCCACCGACTCCATCTGATCCATAAACATCGTCGCCGTACCATGGGCATTAACCATCGCCAGATTGTCGGCATCCATGTCTACGAGTGCGACTTTCAAGGCCCGTGTGGCCCCTTCAGCCGTTCTCGAAGGGGCACTGATGTCGTAGCCGTCATTACGGATGGCACCTGTACTGATGGCCCAGGGATTCGTCTGTCCCATGGAATCCTTGGAGAGGACTATCGTAGCAGCAGCCTCGCCGAGGTTCATGCCTGTACGCTCCATATCGAAGGGTCGACAGGGGGCAGGCGAGACTGCCTTCAGCGACTCGAAACCTGAGGTGATGAAGGGACACAGCACATCAGCCCCACAGACCACGGCCTGGTCGTAAGCGCCAGTCGCCATCAGCCGGGAGGCGAGGATGATGGCCGAAAGTCCAGAGATACAGGCATTGCAGACCACAATGGGCGCAGTCGATACCCCCAGACGGTCGGCTATCCGTTGCGCACTCTCACCGGGACAAAGCATGGACGGCTCTGCGTCAGCGCTACCCAACAGCCCGACATTGGCCTTGGTGGTGCTGAGGATGAACACCAGCCGACTACTGCCGAGGTCTATCGGCAGGTCGTGCGTCGCCTCTCTTACCGACCTCACCACCAGCGACTCGAAACAGTCATGGGGACGGGCATCTTGACTTTGGAACCAGTCTGCACGACCATCTCCAAAGTTCAGAGCAGAACCCCCAGACACGACGGCCTGATAGTTCTGCTCAGTGGTTTCGCCCAAGGGCGAGAGGATATTATCTGCTACCTTATAAATCACTTCTTCACGTACTCCGAGAAGTCGGTCAGACGCATGTCACCCTTGCGAGCCAGCGTGTCGTGCATGGCGAAGGCAGCCGTCAGGCAGTGACGGGTATGTCCACCTGTACCCAACTTCAGATAGTCCCAAAGCAACTGCTTGTAGTCGGGGTGGGCACAGTTCTCAATGATGGTCTGAGCGCGCTGCATGGGGCTCTTGCCGCGCAGGTCGGCGATACCCTGTTCGGTGACGATGATGTTCACATCGTGCTCCGAAGAGTCCTGGTGGGTTACGAAAGGAACGACCGACGAGATCAGGCCGCCCTTGGCCACTGAGGGACAAGTAAAAATAGAGAGGTATGCATTGCGGATGAAGTCGCCTGAGCCTCCGATACCGTTCATCATCTTCGTACCGCTGATATGGGTAGAGTTGGCGTTGCCATAGATATCCACCTCGATGGCAGTGTTGATGGCAATCACACCGAGACGACGGATGATGGCCGGATGGTTCGATATCTCACTCTGACGCAGCGTCAGGTGATTCTTCATATAGTCCATATTGTCGTACACCTGCATCAGACATTCGTTGGATACAGTCAGAGAACAGGCCGAGGCATCCTTCACACGACCTGTGAGCATCATGTCGATCACGGCGTTCTGGATCACCTCTGTATAGATGTTGAAGTCAGGCACGTGCTTGTCGGCACCCAGGGCGCCGAGGATGGCGTTGGCCGTAGAGCCCACACCGCTCTGCAGGGGCAGGAACTCCTTGGGGATGCGACCCTTATGGAGCTCGTCGACGAGGAACTCAGCCGTCAGGTAGCCGATCTTCTCGGTCACGGGGTCGCTGTCCTTGAAGGCACGGGCCTCGTCGGGGATATTGCACTCCACGACGCCCACCACCTTTTCCTTCGGAATCGACACGTAGGGCACACCGATACGGTCGCTGACGTTGAAGATGGGAATAGGCTTGCGATAAGGGGGGTCGGCAGGCTCATACACGTCGTGGATGAACTTGGCGTTGGGGCTGTGGAACGAGTTGAGCTCCAGGATGACGTGCTTGGCCAGACGGGCTGCCGTGGGAGAGATGCCTCCTGCGGCGGTCAGATAGACGTGATAGTCGTTGCCCACCTCCTCGATGTCGCACACCTCGAGGATGGCCCAGTCGATGTCACCATAGAATCCGTAGCGCAGTTCCTGTGCCATGTGACTCAGGTGCAGGTCGTTGTAGGGTATCTCACCGGCATTCACGTGCTTGCGGAAGTCGGGGTTGGTTGTGTAGGGGGCACGGTACTTGATGGCCTGGGCGTTGGCCAGGTCACCATCCGTCGACTGTCCCGTAGAGGCACCTGTGAAGATGGCCACCTTGAACTCACGGCCAGCCTCATGCTCAGCCACGGCCAGCTTAGCAAGTTCCTTGGTCGTTGCCTTTGCCACACCGGCGGGTGTAAAACCACTCATGGCGATCTGATCGCCATTCTTAATCAATGCTGCAGCCTCTGCAGCGGTCATACGTGTATAAGCCATAATCTGATGTAAATTTGCAAATTTGCCTGCAAAATTACATCTTTTCACTCAAACAACCAAACAAATTATGAATTATTATAAGTATTCCATCAGCACGTCCCAGACGGCGATGATATGACAGACAGAGCCTGCCAGCACGAAGAAATGGAACACGGAGTGCATATACTTCTTCTTGTTCAGGGAATAGAAGACGGCTCCCGTGATGTAGCAGACACCCTCGGCGATAATCCAGATGACCGCTGCCGTCGACACAGAGTCGATCAGCGGCTTGAAGGCCACCAGCACCGACAGACCCATGCCCACGAAACAGAATGTCTCAAGGTTGGAATGCTCCTTCAGACGGATGAAGCTCACGATGGTGCCTGCTATGGCACAAGTCCAGACAAACGTGAAGAGGCTCCAGCCCCAGTAGCCCTGCTCCCGGAGTGCCACCAGCGTCAGCGGCGAGTAGGAACCCGCGATGTGCCAGTAGATGGCTGCATGGTCCCAGCGGCGCAGGCGCTCCTTCCACTTCGAGTGATGCTTCATCGAGTGGTACAGCGTAGAGGCAGCATACGAACCCAGCATGCCGAAGAGATAGAGTATCACCCCCACCCTCGCCCAGTCGTTGTCGCTGCGGAAACACCACACGAGGAAGATGATGCCGAACACCACCCCCATCAGAATGCCTCCACCGTGGGATGCCGCATTCCAAATCTCCTCGCGCTTCGTATAGCGTATCATCGCTCAATGTTCAATGGTTGACCCGACAAAAGTACTGCTTTTTGGCCAAATACCAAAAGTTTCGTCCGAAAAATTACCGAATCTCAATAATTCTTCCTAACTTTGCCCCCACTTTCGGAGCATTAACAATAAAAAGAAGATAAGGAACATGAAGAAAATCATTCTTGCCGCCCTCGTGGCTATCGGCATCACGGCCTGCAACCAGAAGGGCCAGAACACAGAAGACAAGACGACCCAGTGGAAGGAGGGCGTCGTCGGACAATGGGTCTACAAGACTGCTGCAGGCAACAATCCTGAAGACATGCACTATCAGATAACGCTCGACATCAAGGCCGACGGCCACATGACCGAGACAGAGCACTACACCCAGGCGGCTACTGCCGACAAGCCTGCCATCGATACTGACGGCAATATCTTCAAAGGCACATGGGAGCTCCACGGCGACTCCCTCGTGAAGGACGGCCAGATGTCTGTCCTCGTTGGAAAGGAGATCCGCCCTGAGGCAGAACAGGTGCGCACCGACCGCAAGGTGAACGGCTTCACCCGTCTCGTTGACGTCAAGCCCGACTCACTCGTCACCGTCGACATGAGCGGCCACACCATCGTCTTCGTCAAGAAACAGGCCAAATAGCCCGCGCAGCCGAGACTTTCATGGAGAACAAGATCCTGATAAAGGCGTTTCAACAGGTTGGCATCGACTTTGCGATGATAGTCAAGCAGAAGGCACTGCTCTGCTTCAGTCGTCATCAATTATGAAATCGAGCTGACGTACCCTCCCCTGTCAGGAGCTGAAGCCCACCTTGCGGCGGGGCTTCAGTTCGGTAGCCTTGGGGTTGAATTTTTCATAAGCACTGCGTACGTCGCAGGTCTCGACATGCTGATAGTCATCGGAGCCAGTGGCGGCAATGCGGTTGGCCATCGCGGGGATAATACCTCCAACGATGTACTGCTCTATCCAGCGTGCATTGCCGAAGTTAGGCATGCGCTGGCTGAGCGTCATCACGATGGAGGCACGTAGCACGGAGGCGGCCTCATCTGTCAGGATGTAGTCGTCGCGCTCCAGCAGCCGTTTGGCAATCTCCATCAACTGGTCGGCATCGTAGTCGGCGAAGCGGTACTTGTAGGGGAAGCGGCCCATCAGTCCGGGGTTGGTGTTGAGCATCGCGTCCATCTCTTTCTCGTAGCCGGCGAAGACGATGAGCATATCGGGGTCGGGCTGAGAGAGCACGGTGAGCAGCGAGTCGATGACACGCGCCCCGAAGTCCTTACGGTCTCCGCTGCCGTCGTAGAGATTATAGGCCTCGTCGATGAAGAGTACATTACCCCGGGCCTCTTCGAGCACGGCCTTCATGTTCTCCTCCGTCTCACCGATGTAGCGCCCCACGAGTCGGGTGCGGTCAACGGCGATCACCTCTCCCCGCGAGAGTAGTCCCATGGAATGGTAGAGCCGTCCCAGTTGCCGTGCGACGGTGGTCTTCCCCGTGCCGGGATTGCCCGTAAAGATGCAGTGGCAGGCCATGTTGCCCGAGGTGTGCAGTCCCTGTTGGCGCCGCTTGAGATTGAAGCGGGTGCTGTTGGCCATGGTGATGACGCCCTGCTTCACCTCGTCGAGTCCCACCATCGCGTTGAGTTCGCTCATGCACTGCTCGAAGGTGTCGGCAGTGGCAGCAAACAGGCTGGTGTCGATGTCGGCGGCCTCCAGTTGTGGCACCTCGTCGAAACTCAGTTCATCCAGTGCCCGCTGCACATAGCGGGGCCGTATGTTCTCGGCGATGACACGCCGGATGTCGCTAAGCGACCAGTTGGAGAGCGAGCCGTGGTGGTATCCCTTGAGGATGGCACGCGTCACGAGGTCCTTCACCTCGTCGGAGGGTTCCAGATGTTCCTCTTCCAACTGACTGAAGAAAGCCTGCACCAGTTCGAAGTCGGTGTAAGGCTCCTGCATGATCCAGCTGTCGCTGGTGAAGAAATCCTTGAATGACGGGAACTGGTCCATCAGCGCCATCACTTCCTGCCGACTTCCGCAGAGCCAGAGGTTGTTGTCAGGCTGCGAATTCCTGATCTCGTCGAGCACCCGTTTCACGATGGTCTTGCCACCAGTGGTAAGGAGGGCTCCCAGGTGGGTCAGGCACACCACCTTGCCGCCGAATAAGTACAGCACCTCTCCCAGATGTTCAAAGGGATTATTGCATGTGGCGTCGTAGAGTGTGGAACAGTCGACTATCTCCAAGGAGTTCCGGATACCCATCTGGCTGCAGAAATTGTAGAGGTGGCTTTTGGTGAGATCTCCATTGCAGGTGCAGAAGATGTAGTTGCTGTTCTGCAGGAGCGGAAGAGCATTCAGCTGCTTTCTCATCTCGTTGAAGATGAAGAAGCGCCCCGAGTCCAGTATCTTCCTACGTAACTGACGGAATCCGGGGAGGGGGGCCAACCGGCACCAGTCATTAGAGCTTGTGGAACAGAAGGCCAGCATATCGTAGGTATCACAGGGCTGCACATAGGCGGCCGCCTCATAAGAGATGTTGAGACGGTCGTCGAGGCGGAACTCCAGCTTCACCACAGAGTTGCCGTTCTCCTTGTCGCTGACCAGAAGGGTATACACGCCAGGCATCCAGATGTGGGTGCAGTCAATCTCATAGTCCAGTTCATTGTCGTCACGACTTACCTCGCATTGTGGCTCGCTAGAGCAAACGGGGTAAAAGTCGCTGGTGTAGACATCACACCTGAAACGGTCGGGACTGGGCAGTACATCGTCGGTAGTGGCAATTCTGACCATCAGGGAATAGTCGCCAAAGCGGTCGTCGTCGCAGTCCTTGAGAATGTTGACGGCCAGTCTGAGCGGCGACACGCGTTCACCCTCCTTGCCGGCGTTCCTCTTCACGTTCTCCCTCAGCAGCGCCACGGCATTGTCGAGTGTCTGTGTGTCTGTGTCCTGAGTGTCATCGCCGTCGGCATCGTCGGCAGTGTCTTGAAGGTCATCCAGGAGGTCTGGGTCATTCTCGCTGAGGACTTCCTGGAAAATCTTTTCGAACTCATCTTCGAGAGCCTCATCCTTGAGGCTGTTCAATTTCTTGTCTTTCATAAAAAGGGATTGGAAACATAGTAATAAATCGTTGGCATGCCCCGCAGAAGGGGGCGCAAGAGTTGTTTGGGCAACGACCGCTGAGGTCAGTGCCCAGTGAGCTTCATAGAAACTGTTGTGGAGTCTCTATCACAAGACATAGTTGTAGCAGTAAGTCAAAGATCGCACGTCAATACGCATTCATGCAGTCCTCTGCCGACGCAACGGATGGACATAGCCCGGGGCTATATCTTCAGTTGTGCCGAGCGGCGGCTGGCTAAACGTTTGAGGGCTTTTCTTTGTTGTTGCATTTAACTTTGTTTGTGATAGATTTAAATTTCCGGGGACAAAGATAGACAAAAATCCCGATATCTGCCAAACAAATACCGGGATTTTTTTATTGTCATGCTACTTTTTAACATTTCCTCGTGTGCGAAGAAATATAAGGTACGCGTTAGTCGTCGGCCAGCGTGAAGTCGAGCTGACGTCGCTCGATGTTGGCACGGGCCACCTGAATGCGGATGGGGTCGCCCAACTGATACTTGGTGTGGTGACGACGGCCTATGATCACGAAGTTCTTCTCGTCGAAGTCATAGTAGTCGTGCCCCAAGTCGCGGATAGGCACCATTCCCTCGCAGTGGTTCTCATCGATCTGAGCATAGATGCCGTAGCTGGTGAGGCCAGAGATATGGGCATCATAGGTATTGCCAATCTTGTCGGCCATGAACTCCACCATCTTATATTTTATGGAGTCGCGCTCAGCATTCTGCGAGATCTGTTCCATATCGCTGCAATGCTCACAATACTCCTCGTACTTCTCCTTGTTGGCAGAACGTGCCCCATCTTGATATTTCGTCAGCAGACGGTGTACCATCAAGTCGGGATAACGACGGATGGGCGAAGTGAAGTGGGTGTAATAGTCGAAGGCGAGGCCATAGTGACCGATATTATGGACACTGTACTTGGCCTTCATCATCGCCCTGAGGGCAACGGTCTCGATGGCATTCTGCTCACGTGTGCCCTCGGCATCGGCCATCAGGGCATTGAGCGATTTCGTGATGGCTCCCTTGGTGCCGCTGGTCTTCACCCTATAGCCGAACTTCGACACGAACTGTCGCAGGTTCTCCAGCTTTTGGGGATCAGGCTGGTCGTGGATACGATAAGGCAGCGTCTTGGCCTTTGCGCCCTTCTTCACCCTTCCGATGCTCTCAGCGACGGTCTTGTTGGCCAGCAGCATAAATTCCTCGATGAGTTTGTTGGCATCCTTCGACACCTTGAAGTAGGCTGTCACAGGCTTTCCCTGCTCATCGACGTCGAAGTGGAGCTCTTCACGGTCGAACTTCACGGAGCCGTTCTTGAAGCGGGCTGCGCGCAGCTTCTTGGCGAAGGCGTCCAGCTGGATGAGTTCGGCAGCATACTCGCCCTTGTAAGGATGGTTCTTGGTGGCAGGGGGAGCCGGCTCGCCCGTACCGTCCTTCACCCCATTGTCCTCCAGGATCTGCTGCACCTCCTCGTAAGCATAGCGACGATCACTCCGTATCACGGTATGTGCCAAGTGCCACTTCTTGATGTTGGCATCGGCATCGAGCAGGAAGATGACACTGTAACACAGTTTCTCCTCGTCAGGTCGCAGCGAACAGATGAAGTTGCAGAGGCGTTCGGGCAACATCGGTATGGTGCGGTCTACGAGATAGACGCTCGTAGCGCGGCTGTACGCCTCCTTGTCGATGGTAGATCCTTCCCTGACGTAGTGGCTCACATCGGCGATATGGACACCTACCTCCCAGAGGTTATCTATCTGTCTGATAGAGAGGGCATCGTCGAAGTCCTTGGCATCCTTGGGGTCGATGGTGCAGGTAAACACATCGCGGAAATCCTCACGCCTGCTGATCTCCTCCTGAGTGATGGCGGCATCGATTTTCTCGGCAGCTTCCTCCACATTCTTCGGATACTTATAGGGCAGGTTGTACTGAGCCAGAATGGCATGCATCTCAGCATTGTTATCGCCCGTCTGTCCGAGGATATCAACTACGGAGCCAATGATATTCTTATGGTCTGCATCAGGCCACTGGATGACCTTCACCACAGCCTTGTCATCGGTCTTGCCTCCCTTCAGCTTACGCTTGGGGATGATGATGTCGTGAACGAACGTCTGGTCTTGAGGTATCAGCATGGCGAAGTCTTTCTCCACACGGAGCTTACCCACTATCTGGTCGTGGGCACGGCTGACGATCTCGATCACCATCGCCTCCTTGATATGCTTGTCGCGACGGGCCATATACGACACCTTCACCTTGTCGCCGTCCATCGCCGACATCGAGTTACGCTCTGCCACAAAGACGGGTGTACCGCCGTCGGCAGGCAGGAACGAGTTGCGCCCGTTGGCCTTGCGACGGAAGGTGCCCTCCTGCAACTGCGTCTTCGTGTTCAGGCGATAGCTGCTGTCGCTGACCTTCAGCAGGAAGTCGTCCCATGCCATCTCCTCCATCACGTCGATGGCGAGCATCTTCAACGGATGGGTGTCGAGCTTCAGAGCCTTGAATATCTGTTTGAACGAGAAGGTCTCATTCGGATTGTGCTGGAAGAGGTTCTCGAGCAGTTCACTAACCTGCTTCTTGCCTAAGCGTTTGCCACTATTCTTCTTTCCCATAGACTTGTTTTTTAAGTTCTTTGGCGCAAAGATAGCAAAAAATTATGAATTATGAATTACGAATTATGAATTATTTCGTAACTTTGCACCCAAATTTAACAAAATGAAGATATTAATCACTGGTGCGAGCGGATTTATCGGCTCTTTTATCGTGGAAGAGGCCCTCAGGCGGGGATTCGAGACTTGGGCTGCAGTACGCCGTAGCAGTTCAAAGGAATACCTGCGGGACGAGCGAATCAAGTTCATCGAACTGAACCTCTCATCGAAGGAAGAGCTCGTGGAACAGTTGCGAGGCAAGGACTTCGACTACGTGGTACACGCTGCCGGGGTGACGAAATGTCTGCACAAGGAGGACTTCCGTCGCATCAATACCGAGGGGACGAAGAATCTGGCAGACGCCCTGCTGGAGTTGCAGATGCCGTTGAAGCGCTTTGTGTTCGTGAGCAGCCTGAGTATCTTCGGTGCCATCCGCGAACAGCAGCCTTACGAGGAGATTCGCGAGAGTGACACTCCTCAGCCGAACACGGAGTACGGGCGCAGCAAACTGGCTGCGGAGCAATATCTGGAGCAACTCGGGAACCGCCTACCTTATATAATATTAAGGCCAACAGGAGTCTATGGCCCTCGCGAGAAAGACTACTTCGTGATGGCCAAGAGCATCAAGCAGCACTCCGATTTCGCCGTGGGCTATCGCCGTCAGGACATCACATTCGTCTACATCAGCGATGTGGTGCAGGCCATATTCCTCGCCTTGGATGCACCTCAAGTGGGGCGCAAGTACTTCCTCAGCGACGGCGAGGTATATCAGAGTACAACGTTCAGCAACCTCATCCACGAGGAGCTGGGACGCCCCTGGTGGATTCGGATCACGGCACCTGAGTGGGTGCTTCGCATCATCACCTTCTTCGGCGAATATACAAGCAGACTGACGGGTAAGGTGAGCGTGCTCAATAAAGACAAGTACAACATACTGCGCCAGCGCAACTGGCGCTGCGACATCCAGCCAGCGATCGACGAGCTGGGGTATCAGCCGACGGTGAAACTGGCAGAAGGTGTCAAACGTACCATCAAATGGTATAAGGACAACGGATGGCTGTAGAGCATTGAAGATTGAAAATTGAAGATTGAGAATTGAAGTATTTTAAGTTCCTGTTTGAGATAGAGAAGAAACCCAGAAAAGGGTTGCTGACAGTGGAATGGGTCGTCATGGGCTACCTGTTGCTCACACTGCTGATGATACTATTCTGCTATACGAAGATGCAGAACCCGGAGTCGATGATCTGGGGCCGCTTTCACATAGTGATGATGACACTGGCCCTATGGCTTGTCTACAGGCTGATACCCTGCCGTTTCACCCACTTATGCCGTATCTTAGCACAAATGTTCCTACTGGGGTGGTGGTATCCCGACACGTATCAGCTCAACCAGGCATTCCCCAACCTCGACCATGTTTTCGCAGGCTATGAGCAGCAACTCTTCGGTTGCCAGCCAGCGCTACTCTTCTCACAGGCAATCTCCAACCCCGTGTTCAGCGAACTGATGCACATGGGCTATGGCTCCTACTATCCGCTGATTGTACTGGTGACGCTGTTCTACTTTTTCTTTCGCAACAATGATTTCGACCGTGCGGCATTTATCATCATAGGGGCATTCTTCACCTATTACATCCCATTTGTCCTGCTGCCTGTCACCGGTCCGCAGTACTACTACCTTGCCGCAGGCGTCGACAATATTGCCAAGGGCGTGTTCCCCGACATAGGCCACTATTTCGCAACGCATGACGAAGGCCTGCCTATTCCCGGCTATGCCCAGGGCTTCTTCTATCAGTTCGTGGCCAGTATGCACGAGGCAGGCGAGTGCCCCACAGCAGCCTTCCCCAGCAGCCATGTAGGCATCACCTCTATCCTGCTGATGCTGGTCTGGCATAGCAAGAACAGGCGCCTATTCCTGTCTATCATCCCCTTCTTCCTGCTCATGTGCTTTGCAACGGTCTATATACAAGCCCATTACGTCATCGACGTGCTGGGAGGCTTCCTGTCTGCCATCATCATCTATTTCGGGCTAAGCCAACTGTGGAAATTGCGACTTTTTAACAAATGAAACCATTTTTACGCCTCGAAATTTGGCTGATTCGAAAATAATTCCTACCTTTGCAACCAGAAAAAGTAAGGATACAGACATGATAGCATCAAGGATTCCGACACGGTGAGATTGTCGGGATTCTTTTGTTTTTTGTCTGTCATGGCAATTTGTGAATAGTAAATAATTAAAAAATACATCATTATGGCATACATGTCACAAGAAGGCTACGATAATCTGATAGCCGAACTGAAGCGTTTAGAGAGCATTGAGCGCCCGAAAGCCTCAGCAGCCATTGCAGAGGCCCGCGAAAAGGGCGACCTGAGTGAGAACAGCGAATACGATGCCGCCAAGGAAGCACAAGCCCACTTGGAGGACAAGATCAATCGTCTGAAAATGACCATCTCTGAGGCCAAGATAGTGGATACCAGTCGTCTGAGCACCGATGCCGTTCAGATCCTGTCGAAAGTGGAGATGACCAACCTGACCAACAAGGCCAAGATGACCTACACCATCGTCAGCGAGAGCGAGGCCAACCTGCGTGAAGGCAAGATATCCATCAAGACCCCCATCGCACAGGGTCTGCTCAACCATAAGGTTGGCGACGAGGTAGAAGTGAAGATTCCCCGTGGCACCATCAAGCTGCGCATCGACAAAATAACCGTCGGCTAACGGTTATTGATGATTGTTTAACGGTTATTGTATTATTATGGATATATTCAGTAAGATTGCTGCTGGTGAGATTCCCAGCTACAAATGCGCCGAGAACGAAGAATTCTACGCATTCCTCGACATCAATCCGCTGGTGAAGGGTCACACCCTCGTGATTCCGCGCCGCGAAGTAGACTACATCTTTGATATGGACGACGACGAGATCGCTCGCTATCAGGTGTTTGCCAAGCGTGTGGCCCTGGCTGTCGGCAAGGCTTTCCCATGTAAGAAGGTAGCCCAGGTGGTGCTCGGGCTCGAAGTGCCCCACGCTCATATCCACCTGATTCCGATGCAGTCGGAACAGGATGCAGACTTCCGTCGCGAGAAACTGAAGCTCACAGAGGAAGAATTCAAGGAGATTGCTGCAAAGATTCGTGAAGAGTTTGTCTGATTAGACAAACTCTTCACCATATTTCATCCGTACTTCACTGACGTACTTACGCACCATCGACGAGGAGTCGCCCTTCTTGCAGATGAACAACACATTGTCTTTCTCTGCCACAATATAGCCGTCAAGTCCGTTGAACACGCCAAGTCGTCCCTTGGGCAACTTGATGACATTGTTGTGACAATCCTCCATCATAACCTCAGAGTCGATTACCACGTTGTCGTCCTCCACCTTGCTCATCGATTCGTATATGGCGTGCCATGTGCCAAGATCAGCCCATCCGAAGTCACACTTCATCACGTAGACATGTTTGCCTTGCTCCAGGACAGCATAGTCGAGCGACAGGTTCGGGTAGCGGGGGTAGTTCTCACTCACGAATTTCATCTCCTCCTCATAGCTGTAATTGATCCGTTTGTACCGCAGACTCCTAAGCACGTCGGGGAATATATACTCAAACGACTTGAGCAGATACTGCACATTGGAGAGGAAGATGCCCGTATTCCAGTAGAACTCGCCACTCTCCATAAACATCTTGGCAAACTCACGGTCAGGCTTCTCCGTAAACGACTTGACGGCATATACATCGGGCTTGCAGCTTTGTTCACCTATCTGTATATAGCCGTAGCCCGGCTCTGGCCTGGAAGGTCTGACTCCCATCACCACCAACACATCGTTTTCCGTCACATAGCTGATGCCTATCTCCACACTTCGTGCAAACTCAGACTCATTGAGTACCATCTGGTCTGAGGGCATGACGATGACGTTGGCCTCCGGACACCGCTTCTGGATACGCATTGCAGCCCAAGCCACGCTTGGAGCAGTATTACGGTGAATAGGCTCCACCATGATGTTGCGCTCTGGCACTTCTGGCAGCTGCTCGCGAGCCATTGCAAGATATTCCCGGCAGGTACAGACGTAGATGTTTTCTCTGGGCAGCAACTTCACCATCCTGTCGAAGGTAGCCTGAAGCTGAGTACGTCCCGTACCAAAGAAGTCGATAAACTGCTTAGGATACAAATCACGACTACAGGGCCACAGCCTACGGCCACGACCTCCTGCAAGGATAATGCAGTAATTTTTGCTATCGGTCTTTTCCATGCATAATATTTATAGTTTCATTTTCTGTGGGCGAAGATACGCAAATTATACGATATAAGCAAGCTTTTTTTATTTTTTTATCAGAAAACTTGGTTATTTCAGATTTTTATATTACCTTTGCGCCCGATTTCAGTGAGTATCCAGCAATGTGCATCATGCCCAGATGGCGGAATCGGTAGACGCGCTGGTCTCAAACACCAGTGGGGCAACCCGTGCCGGTTCGACCCCGGCTCTGGGTACTATTAAGTACAAGGTTTTCTGAAAGCAAAGTGCTGTAAGCCAATGACTTATGGCACTTTTTCTTTTGTAAGGAGTTGGTTTTGGTGCAACATTGGTGCAACAATTTGTGTTTTTTCGTAGAAAATGCTTACCTTTGCACTTACTTTAATGGATAGTTGTTATTCTTTGCTCATAATTAAAGGCTCTACTATCTGTGAAGATGGGTAGAGCCTCTTAACCACCCCAGGGGGGGCTTTTCGAACTTGTTGCCAATTATTGGGTGGGCATAATTGGCTGCACCGAAAATTTTTAAAAAGAAAAAAAACGCTGTGATAAATAGCAAAGTCTTCAAACACTTTTCTTCTTGAGGCTATGGTTTTGCGTAAAATATAATCATATATTCTGGCTCAGACCAAGTTTCTGAAGATTCCCATTTGTATATATATTCGGCTGTCACATAGTCTCCCGTATATTTCCCCTTTAGAAATTTAGTTTGTTTGGTTGAAAGACCTATTATTTCGTTGAAAGAAAACTCTCTATAATCAATAGTTTTAGTAGTGGCATCATAACTATACGTGCCTGGCCATTTTATTCCAGCTGGAATAAAATTTTTGTCGGTCTCATAATATTGGAAACTGTAATCACTCGTAAACTCTATCACCTCATAACCATCTTTTATACTTGAATAGAATTTCTTGCCTATCAGAGGGTTTGAGCTACTTTCTCCGCTATCATCCTTTGAACAAGAAGTAACACACAGGGTAAAGAATGCTGCAAGGAGCATCATAAAAGGTAATTTCTTCATTTTACAAGTGGGCGTTTATATGCCATTGCCCTTCGGCTCTATGAGTTAAACTATTGCCATCTTATAGAGCCAGCGAACACAAAGGAAGCGCAGACTCTCGCCATACGCTGTCTTGGCTCACCACAAGCCACAATTCTTTATGGGGAATCTGCGCCTATTGCGCTCCCAATAAGAATTGTAAATGCTCTCTTTGCTTTTCCGAGGTGGTGATTCAGACAGCGATTGAGCAAATATGTCTGCATCATAATGATGCAAGTGCAAAAGTACAAAAAAACATTTGAATCTCCTTGGAATATTTCAAAATACTTATTAGTCACCTCGTATTTTTAACATTTCGGCAACTACTTAGTCCCCTATATATGTATAATAATTAATTATATTTATTAATTAATATATAGAGCATTAATTTCTATATATAGTGTGGGGTATATGCCTTTGTTATTTTATGGCTATGAATGTTTGCTTGATACTGCCACACCCCTTTTATTGTGTGATAAAAGCATAATAATTCTTATGCTTATGTATGTTTTGAAATAATGGCTTACAAGCCCTTTATTTTGTTTCCTTGATAAAGTATGCATCCGACAAAAGAAAAGTGATTGTAGGGCTATTTGTGTGCCATTTGTGGGGTGTTTGCTTTGTTTAATGCCTGTTGCAGATTGTTCCGTAAATCCCATTGGCTTTCAGTGGGAGTTTGCAATGTTCCTTGAATCTTTCTTATTTCTCTCTTTCTTGCATCTTTATCTGACTTAGAAAGTGTATCTGTTGCATTGTTGATGGTATTATACAATAGTCCTTTAACATCTTCGGGGGAGTAGTCCATATTGATGGCTAATTCTGTAAGTGTATGGGCATAGATGTTTGGTGTACCAAAGTTCTTTTTGTCTGTTGGTATGGTTATTTCCTTGTATGGATATAGTCTTTGATATTGTTCAAATAAATCTTCTTTAAGTTTATCTTCCCACTCAGGATTTGCCAAGCAATATAGTTTCATAGCCCTACCTTTGTTTAGATAAAGATGAGGCTTTTTATAGTGGACTTCAAATTTGATGTATTCTTTGCTATCATCCCACCCTGCATTTCGGATAACTTGTTTTCTATTTTCACTTTGCTTTGTCTTAATATTCCTGCCTGCATCATACAATTTTAGTGAGCCAAATCCACCTTCCCACCATCTAAATTTTCCTTTGTCTTTTCCTTTCTCATTTTGCACTAACTTTTCTCCCTTGTTGGCAGTATGGTGTATTATATAGTTTCGCGGTGTTGTGGGTACTTCCATTATAACACCATATTCAAACTCATCAATATCTGACTGCCAAAAATCTATGTTGGTAATGGCATTTATATAGTCTATGGCTTGCACAAACTTCTTTCTGTCAAAAGTAAAATTATTGCCTTGAAAGAAATATGGAACACTGCCTTTCAACCTTATTTTTCCTGTGTTGTGCATGATTATTAGTTGCATTTCCTCACACCCATCAATGGCATAATAAGTTCTGTTATACTTGATATTTTCACTTTCAAGCACTAAATATGAAAAATTTATTGTATCTTTGCACCCAGATATGGTTGCACTAATAAAGTCAATCATAACTAATTAAATAAATATCCAATGTGGGGGAGTGCTGTGAAGCACCTCCCCCTTTCATTGGACTTAATGTTAAACAATACTTGCGACATACCTAAAAGCCTCATCCCGAAATTCGGGCTTTGCCAACCCAGCAAAATAGAATACAGTTATAGTTTCCCACTTGTTATTTGAATGAAAGACCATCAGATCGCCTGTGTCCTGTGTTTCTCCATTTTCATTGGATATTCCACAAGTTCCATAGCCTATGAGTTGAGGATAGTCTTCTATTTTCCAAATCTGTGTGCGGATGGTATAAGGAGGATATTGCTTCAATATAGATTCCTCTTTCTTGTTGAAAGTGGCTACAAATTGCCCTGCTATTGGTTGCAAGTTTCTCCCCTTTTTTCGAACTTGGGTAAAGCCATCTGATGTTATGCCTACTCTGTTTGGTAGCAATCTCTCACCACCACTAAAATAGTAACTTGATTTAGTTCCTTGTTTCAGTTGGTAGGTACATATCCGTAATTGCTTGCGCAAAAATTCATTCTCCATCCCACACCTCCTTTCTGTCTAACACTGAAATAATCTTCTCCCTTGCAGCCTCATCCGTATAACCTAAAATATGGTAGTACAAAATAAGTTCTTGTAGCAATACATCATCCCTTATTGGCTTAGATGATTTTTCGTATTTACTAAGTCTTGGGCTGATAGCACTACACAAGAAAAGCCTTAAATCTTCCAACAGATAAGTCTTGGCACTTTGCCCTGCTGCCAATGGTGGCACACTTATACTTGCATATTCCTTTGCATCTGCAAGCATTCCATCTATAAAGTCTTTTGCATTCATAATTACCCCTTTCTTATTTTGAATTAATATAATGGTCTTGCATAAACTTGTTTAAGTCTCCCCTCTTTACATAGATTTTCCTGCCCACTTGGGTAAAAGGAATAATCCGTGCATTTCTGTAATGTTGCCAAGTCTTTTGGCTCACACCTAAGAGTTTCCTTGCTTCAGTAGATTCTATCCACTGGGCATTAAGTTCTTCACTACTCTTTACCCTTACAAGTTCCTTTAGTTCTTGCAGGTCTGATTTCATACCCTCCCATTCAGTTTGAGGGAGCATAACCATTGTTGTGGTCTTTTGCATCAAATTTTGTTCAATCATACTTTTTTTAAATATTTAAAGTTAAAAAATAAATTTAAAATTCTGATGCAAAGGTAGTGGGATTTCTTAGGGTAAAAAAGGTACTTAATTAAAGGATTTTGCAGTAATTAAGTACTAAACAAAAATGCCCAATAGGAATGTTCCTAAAGGGCATATAATACCAAGTCCGAAACAATTAATTTATAAAGGTGGGCTAATAAATACAATGTTGCTTCTTTCGGCAGCAATTACTCTATTCTTCTCATAGTTCCTTTGGTCTGCTTTTTCCATTGCATCTGTGGTGTTTTTGATTGTTGTATAACCAAATACTTGCAAGCACTTAAATATACAATCATTTCTATTTGCATTACCTCTTTTCCCCCATCCTTTGAAGCCATCACAATTGCAAAAAATCTTAATAGCACAAACAATTCTAAAGGTGTCTGTGATTTTATTGGGGGTCTCTTTGGTATATGTAGCCTTTCCTGATTTTTCCCTTGTTGTGTTTAGTTCCTTTATTTGGCACTCTAAATCCTTTTCTTTAGCCATTAAATGTTTCTTGTTGGTGGGATTTAATATTTGGCCATCTTTCCCGCAAAAAAGGTATGGGCTTTGATTAAATAGGGCTATGGCAGCATTTTTTATTTTCAATGTGATACTTCCAACAATACTTTGGGGAATGTTGGCATCCAAGCCTATCACACCATTAACCCCACACCTAATTTCCATCTTATCTGGGATTGTATAAAGAGCAAGAAGTGTTTTTATAACATCTAATTCTTCTTTTAGGTGTTCTTTTCTTGATAGCATATCAGATTCAGTCTTATGCAATGCACCTTGTACCCTCACAAGGTGTTCAAAGATTGCATAGGTGTCTTTTTCAAAAGGTGTTCCTTTGAGTATCTTTGAAATTGCATTTTGCTTTTCCAACAAATCTTTGTTGAGGCTATCTGTATTATTTGGCAGATAGATTTCTATTACTTTATTTGTTTCCATAGCACAATCACTTTACAGATAACTTTTCAAGTACCTTTTTCAATAGTTCGGGATTTACACCTTGCAGTTGTTTCAATAGCATTTCTTCATCATCTTTCTTGAAGATGGTGTCAAGGGCTGCATCATTCTGTTGGGTGTCAAATTCTCCCATATACTTTTGTGTAGTAGAAAGATTTGTGTGTGCAAGCAAGGCTTTCACTTCCAAGTTATCTATCCCTGCATCTTTTGCAGCCTTTGCAAATGAATGCCTACTAATATGAAAAGATATTCTTTTCTCTAATCCTGCTAACTTTTGTATCTTAGCAAGTTCCTTGTTTATAAGTGCATTTTTAGCCCCAATCACTTCAAACATTCTTTTCTTTAGGTCGGATGGCATGGTGTCCTTTTGTTCTTGTGTAATATACTTACACCATTTCTCACTATCATCAAGCAAAGGGAAAATGTAGTCAGTGGGCTTTGCACCCTCTTTCTTATAGTATTCCAATATATCAATGGCAGGTTGCACAAGTTTCAAATCCCTAACTTTATGGTTCTTTCCCATCTGATAGTTCAATCTACCCTCTGTGGTAATGTTGCACCACCTAAGTTGTATAAGGTCTCCTGCTCTGATTCCAGCACAATAGAATGAAAAGAAAAAGTAATTTCGGCAATGCCATATTAAACTACCCTCTTGCAAATCAAGTGCCTTGATAGTGTCTAATTCTACTGCATCTAACTTTTCCTTTTCGGTCTTTAGTGAGCCATACTTAAACTTCATAAAAGGGTTTTGTTCGGGCTTCATCTTATCATCTATTGTGATAGCCCTATTTACTAAAGTCTTGAAGATATTAAACACTACTGCAATGGTGTTTTGGTGCAATAGTTGTTCGGGGTGTCTTTCATTGGGTAGTTTATGCAGGAAAGCATCAAACTTAGAAAGAAAGGATGGTGTTAGTTCGGCAAAGAGCAAATCACTTTTCCTTATGCTCTTTAGGTATGCTTCCAGTTTATTGCAGAAACCATTATACTTTTTCCAATTCCTTATGCCTCCTGCATCATAGATGGCTTGTGTTCGGTCTTTGGCATATTGTAGGAATGATTCAGTAATATCCCCAGACTTGACCTTTTCTATAATGTTCCCTGCTGAGGCATTACCATCTTCTTTTAGTTCAAGGTAGGTGTCTTTGTACTTTTGAAGAATGCCAAGAAGCATATCATTATACACTTCCGCATTATGGAATGAATCTCTAAAATGCTTGTAGCCTTTAGCCTTTTGATTCCAATCTGCTTTCTTAACTTCTAACTCAGTCTTTACCCTCTTTGTTTTCCTATCCCTTGTGATACGGAGCATTACGGGATAGAAACCAAATCTGTTGGGATGGTTGGCTAACATAAAGCCAAATGTTGTGTTTCCTTTGTTTGCCATAACTAATTAAATTAAATATCCAAGTGCAAAGTTACAAAAAATAATGTTTGGTGCAACATTTTGGTGCAACAATGGTGCAACATTTTGGTTATTTTAAAACTTTCCATTACCTTTGCATCATTTTTGAAAACTTCAAAACACCTATAAATAAATGGTTTACAAAGAGTTTGAAACATAGTAGAATATAATATTTGTAGTTCGGCTCTGGGTACTTAGAACATCTTGTAAGTCACTGATTTACAAGATGTTTCCTTTTCTACAATATTAAAAAGGTGCTGATTTTCATATAACAGACATACTAACAATGAAAAGCCCAGCTGACCAATAAATCAGTTGGGCTTTTTACGGCTCAGTCCGAAAAGCCGGTTGAAAACATTCTTTCTTTTGCAAAGAAATATGTACCTTTGCACCCATGAGACGTAAATTGAAGAATTGGGAGATCATGCGAGTGATTTTTCCCGAGGTACTAGCTGATTATTTTGAGATAGTTGATGTCACCGAGAGTGAAACGAGTGTTGACATATTCATGGACGAGCGTGAGTTCATGGAGCGTGAAGACTACAAACTGGGCACAGTGCGCAGCTATGGTTTCACGGAAGAGAGGGTCATACAAGACTTTCCTATCCGTGGCAAAGCATCATACCTGCATGTCCGTCGCCGTAAGTGGCGTGACTCTTCCACTGGCGAGATATTCAGTTACGGCTATGACGACCTGACGGCGGAAGGCAGCAAACTCAGTCCTGAGTTTGTGGCTTTTTTAAAAGAATAGGATTGAGTCAACCGCAGAAAGTATCAAGGGTATAGCCAATCACTATGGCGTGAACGGCAAGCAACTGTCATCCCAGTACAAGGAGTATTTCAGCAATTACCGCCAGTGGGATCAGCTCTCGCATGCCGAGCAGTATCTGCTGTTCCCTGAGAATTTGGGCATACATCTAAGTATCGATGAGACAAGCTTATCCAACGGTGAGTTGTATACATTCCTGACCAACAAGGAGGGGCATGGCGGTCCTGGCACCTTGGTAGCTGTCGTCAGGGGCACGAAGGCAGAGGATGTTATCCGCGTACTAGAGTTGCTCGACCGCACCAGGCGCCGTCAGGTGAAGGAGGTCACGCTGGACCTGTCGCCATCGATGATGCTCATTGTCCGTACGGTCTTCCCCAAGGCACGTGTCACCAATGACCGGTTCCACGTACAGAAACTCTACTATGATGCCCTGGACGACATGCGTATCACATATCGCTGGATGG
>ODAI010881787.1_pt1 | contig 21946 bp, 19 predicted proteins | sample 1539321 | NCBI WGS metagenome assembly ODAI01 (sample SAMN02144231, study PRJEB22623) | gut metagenome | biome: sheep rumen | host: Ovis aries | place: New Zealand | reverse complement strand
TCAGCGGCAGGAATATCACGGTATCCACCTGCGGCATAGTGGATAAGATAGTCGAGCTTGCGGATAAGGACTATGCCCTGACTCTTGCTATATCGCTCCATGCACCTAATGATACGTTAAGAAAGACCATAATGCCGTCGGCAAACAGATATAAGATAAAGGATATAATGGAAGCCTGTGATTATTTCTTTAAAAAAACAGGCAGGCGTGTTACCTTTGAATACAGTCTGATGTCCGGCGTAAATGATTCGGCCGAGTGTGCAAAAGAGCTTGCAGAGCTCGTAAAAGGCAAAAACTGCCACATCAATCTTATCCCCGTAAATCCCGTAAAAGAAAGGGATTTTAAGAGAAGCGGGAATGACAGGATAGCCGATTTTAAAAAATTGCTTGAAAAAAACAGAATAAATGTTACTATTAGAAGAGGAATGGGTAAAAATATCGATGCCGCATGCGGACAGCTTAGAAGAAGCTATATGAAAGGCGAAGCGGATATCGATGAAAAATAAATGGAAAGTGGGGTGATCCGGTTGCAGGCAGTTGCAAAGACAGATGTCGGTATTATGAGACAGATGAACCAGGACTATTGCTATGCCAATACTTCTGAAACCGGACTCCTGCCGAATCTGTTTATCGTGGCCGACGGAATGGGAGGCCATAACGCGGGAGATTATGCTTCCCGCTTCTGTGTGGAAAAGTTTGTGGAGCTGGTAAGAAATGCCGGCAGCGGGGTGGTAAGCAAGCTGAGTTTTTTGGAGAATGCCATAAGGGAAACGAATGAGCAGCTGATAGTAAGAGCTGCAGAGAACCCGGATCTTGAAGGCATGGGTACCACGTTTGTTGCGGCTACGATAGCGGACAACAATGAAATGGATGTCTTAAATATCGGAGACAGCCGGCTGTACATCATCGATTCCGAGATAAGACAGATCACCGAAGACCATTCACTTGTCATGGAGATGGTAAAAAACGGGGATATAAAAAAGGAAGAAGCCAGATTCCATCCCAAGAAAAACGTGGTTACGAGGGCCATAAGTGCTATCGGGGTGGTCATACCCGATATGTTCAGGGTTCCGGTAAAAAAAGACGATATAATCCTTCTGTGTTCGGACGGTTTATCAAATATGATTGCAGATTCGGAAATTTATGATATAATCAATGAGAATCGTGAGGATATTAACAAGGCTGCGGAGGTTCTGATAGAAAGGGCCAACCGGTACGGCGGCAGGGATAACATAACGGCCGTGCTTGTTAAGATAGAGGACTAAAAAGCGTTTATTGTGAGGAAAAAAGATGATCAAAGCAGGAATGTATATAAGCGACAGATATGAGATAATCGACAAGGTCGGTTCCGGCGGAATGGCTGACGTGTATAAAGCACTCTGCCACAGACTGAACCGTTATGTTGCTATTAAGATTCTTAAACCCGAGTATTCGACGGATGCGGGCTTTGTACAGAAGTTCAGGGCCGAGGCACAATCAGTAGCGGGTCTTTCACATCCCAATATCGTAAGTGTCTATGACGTAGGTGAGGATGACGGACTCTATTATATAGTAATGGAGCTTGTAGAAGGCATCACCTTAAAGCGTTTTATTGAAAAAAGGAAAAAGCTTGATGTCAAGGAGGCAGTCGGTATAGCCATCCAGATCGCGATGGGTATGGAAGCTGCTCATACGCATCATATCATACACAGGGATATCAAACCCCAGAATATTATTATTTCCAGAGAGGGTAAGGTTAAGGTTGCCGATTTCGGTATAGCAAAGGCTGCCACTTCAAATACCATATCCCAGAATGCCATAGGTTCGGTACATTACCTTTCGCCCGAGCAGGCCAGAGGCGGATACAGTGACGAGCGAAGCGATATTTATTCACTCGGCGTAACACTATATGAGATGTTATCGGGACAGGTACCCTTTGCGGGAGACAACTCGGTATCGGTAGCACTTCTCCATATACAGAGCGAAGCGATACCGGTAAGAGAGCTTAACCCCGAGGTGCCCTTAAGTGTTGACAAGATCATACAGAAATGTATGCAGAAGAAGCCCGAGCGCAGATATCAGACTGCAGCCGAGCTGATAGTGGACCTTAAGCGGTCGGTCATCAATCCCGAAGGAGATTATGTAAGCATTTCTTCAAATGCGATAGTACCCAATTCTCCTACAAGAAGCATTACGGAGGAAGAGCTTAACACCATTAAGAATGCGGCAAGTGCGGCTAAGACCCCGTCTACCCGTATCTCTTATTCGGACAGGAAGATCAGGAAAAAGGTTAAGCGCGAGACAGAAGAGCTTGACACTATGGATTCCGGACTTGAGAAGGTCCTGACCGTAGTAAGCGTACTCGCAGCCATAGCACTTTTAGTACTTATATTCTATCTTGCATGGAATCTGTTTGTTAAGGATAACGGCGAAGGATCGAACGGCGGTATTCTGTCCGGTCTGTTTAATGAAAACAACGGTTCGTCGACTACCCCGACTCCTGATCAGGCTACTCCTACGGAAGGTCTGATAAAGGTACCTACCACACCTTCACCCAGTCCTTCACCGGTACCTATAGGATCTGAATTAAGGGAAGTACCGAGAGTCATAGGACTTACACGTGAGGATGCGGAAGAATCATTAAAGAAGCAATCTCCGTATTTCCAGATCACATATGTGGAAGAGTTTAATGATGAATATGCAAAGGATCTGATATGTGCACAGTATCCCGGCGAGCATTCAATGGTTCCCGAGGATAAGGTGATACAGCTGACACTTAGCGTCGGACCTGAGATGAAGGAGCTTTTAGATGTTAAGGGCCGTGATTCTTCTTCAGCCAAGATGCTGCTCGAAAACAACGATTATAAGACCGAGTTTATCGAGGAATATGACGATGTTATAGAAGCAGGTTATGTTATAAGAACCGAACCCGAAGCCGGAGAAATGCTTCCTAAGGGAGAAGTGGTAAGGGTTTATGTAAGCCGCGGACGTGAGATAAAATATGTAGAATGTCCCGATATAGTAGGAAGAAAACAGGCCAGAGCAGAAAAGATGATCGTTGCCGCAAACCTTGTAGTAGGTGAGATCAGACAGGAATACAGCGATTCCTTTGATAAGGGTATCGTTATAAGCCAGGATGTGGCAGCAGGGTCACAGGCTGAAGAAGGAAGCATGGTAAGCTTTGTAGTAAGCCTCGGTTCAGAACCTGTGGTCACTGACCCTCCCGTTATCACACAAGATCCGGTTGTAACTCCTGACCCGGGTATCACATATACACCATGGCCTACCCAGGATCCCGGAGAAGAAGGCGGGCAACCGGCCGGCTGATAATGATCGTATAGTAGAAAGAGCTGTCACGAAAGTTACGACAGCCCTTTCTTATATCTTATAAAAGGAATTCGGATGTTTGGAAAGATTATAAAAGGAGTGGCGGGCTCATATAATGTTGTTACCGCAGACGGGACGGTATTTCTTTGCAAGGCCAGGGGCCTTTTCAGAAAAAACGGCATTACACCTTTAGTCGGAGACAATACCGAGTTTGAGGTGACGGATGAAAAAGAAAACGAAGGAAATATAATACGTATCTTAGATAGAAAAAATGAGCTCATCAGACCTGCATGTGCCAATGTGGATCAGGTACTTGTAGTATTTGCGGCTGCCGACCCGGAGCCGAATTTTAACCTGCTTGACAGATTTCTTATAATGATGAAGAAACAGGGCGTTGATTCAGTGATATGTTTTAATAAGAAGGATATCGCGGAAAGCGGGAAACTGGAGAGTATCGCAAAGAATTATGAGGCAGGCGGTTTTTTGGTAATATATACCAGTGTACTTAAGGGAGAAGGCAGGGAGAAGATAGAGGAAGTGCTGAAAGGCAGGACCACTATACTGGCCGGTCCTTCGGGAGTGGGCAAGTCATCGATGATGAACATGCTTTCACCCGATGCGGGTATGGAAGTAGGAGTCCTAAGCGAGAAGATCAAAAGGGGAAAGCAGACCACCAGGCATACGGAGCTTATAGCTCTGGGCGATGATACATATCTGTGTGATTCTCCGGGCTTCAGCTCGATATACCTTACGGATATCGATGCCAAGGACCTTAAAAACTATTTCCCGGAGTTTACTCCGTATTCGGATAAATGCAGGTTTCTTACCTGCAGTCATATAAATGAGCCGGATTGTGCGGTAAAAGAAGCACTTGCAGCCGGCAGTATCAGCAAAATGAGATATGAGAATTACTGTCTTTTATATAATGAACTTAAAAGCAGAAAGCGGGGTTTAAAATGAACAAGCTGGCACCTTCAATACTGGCAGCGGATTTTTTCAGGCTGGGAGAACAGATAAGGGAAGTGGAAAAAGCGGGAGCACAGTATCTCCATATAGATGTTATGGACGGAAGCTTTGTTCCGAGTATTTCTTTCGGTCTGCCGCTTATATCGTCCATACGTAAGCAGACGGGACTTATTTTTGATGTACATCTTATGGTGACCGAGCCGGAGAGGTTTGTGGACCAGTTTGCAGATGCGGGTGCGGATATCATTACCGTTCATTATGAGGCCTGTACGCATCTTAACCGTACATTAAAGCATATAAGGGAGAGGGGGATTAAGGCAGGTGTGGCTTTGAATCCCGCAACCGTATCTTCCAATTTAAAATATCTGTATGATTATATAGATATGATACTTGTGATGTCAGTCAATCCCGGATTCGGAGGACAGCTGTTTATCCCGGAGACACTTGAAAAACTGCGTGATGTTGCAGATGAGGTCAGAAGCTCCGGTAAAAACATCGATATTGAGGTGGACGGTGGAGTGACACTTAAAAACGTATCCGAGATCATAAATGCCGGCGCAAATGTGATCGTCTCGGGCAGCAGTGTATTTAGAGGGGATATAGCAGGTAATGTAGCGGAGTTCCTAAAGATAATGGGTTAGTATGGGGTATTTGCCTATGAAACTTGATGAGATCAGGATAGGTTCTGTAATCGATATTTATATAAGACGAAACAATTCGGCATACAAAACGGTCAGTAAAGTTGAGTATTCCGATGAGAAATTCATAGGGGTAACCCCTATAGCCTCCAAGCACGGGCTTTTCAGATTCCATAAAGAGGATGATGTGGATATAGTATACCGTGAAGGCGATAAATACTGGAAATGGGAACATGTGAAAACAGGCATTGCGAGACGTAAGGACGGGAGCAGGCTGCATATTTTCTCGGCTCCGGTAAAAGCTGTACAGTTTAACAGGCGTACCCAGTTCAGGTTTGAGATCGGTACCGAGATCAAAATGAAATACGAGATAATGAAAAAGGATGACAACGAAGGAAAGGGAAATGAGAAAACTCCTTCGGTGGACCTTGACAATATCCTTCTGATGCTGGACGAGCATTATGAAGAGGTGGAATGCAGAGGATACTTAAAGGACTTAAGCGAAGGCGGGGCATCGGTGGAAACGGATGTTAAGCTTGATAAGGGAGTGTTTGTGAGCTTCTCGATTGATTCCGAGCTCGGAACGGTCAGCTTAAGAGGTGTCATCATAAGAGTAAAGGAAGACAAACACGGTTATTTTGATTATACATACGGGGTTTCGTTTGTAGAGACCAGTAAGAATTATATGCAGTATTTTTATCTTCAGCAACGCAAACAGCTTTATGAGCAGAACAACGATAATGACTGAGCGTTCCTTATCTTAAAGGAGGCAGTAGATGGTAAAGAAAAAACGGATATGCGCGTTGATAATATTGATGGCGGTACTTGCAGCCTGTATCCTGCCGGGTACGGCAAAAGAAGTAAATGCCAAGAATATTTCGGGAGTGGAGTACAGCGATATGGCTGTGGATCCGACAGTTAAGGGAAGCGGTTATTCTGCCGTGCTGTATGACAATCAGAACGGACTCCCTACATCGGAAACGAATGCCGTGACCGAGACTGCAGAGGGATTCATATGGATAGGAAGTTACAGCGGTCTTATAAGATATGACGGCAATACATTTGAAAGAATGGATTCCACCACGGGCATAACGAGTGTAGTCTGTCTTTATGTCGATTCCAAAAACCGTCTCTGGATAGGTACGAACGATAACGGTGTAGCAGTTATGGAAAACGGTAAATACACTGTATATGACACCTCAGACGGGCTGGGGTCTTCTTCAGTGCGTTCCATAACCGAGGACAGCAAGGGTACCATATATATCGCTTCGACAAACGGATTAAATACCGTGACCGAAGACATGGTACTTCACAGATTTGATGAAAAGCAGATCAACAACAAATATATCTGCGAGCTCCGTATCACCGATCAGGACGTGATCTACGGAGAGACAATGGACGGTGATATATTTACTATAGAAAACGGTACTCTTACAAGCTTTTACGGAGCTAAGTCTTTAGGCGTAGGTGATGTAAACTGTGTCCTGCCGGATCCCGATAACCCCGGATATGTTTATATAGGAAATACCGAGTCACAGATATATTACGGTATGCTCAGCGGCAGCCTCCACGATGTAAAAAGAATGAGCATTTATCCGCTTACATATGCGGCTTCCATAGAAAAGTATAACGGTAAGGTATGGGTATGTGCGGATAACGGTATCGGTGTATTTGATGATGACGGTTTTCACATTTTAGAAGATATACCCTTAAATAATTCGATAGAGCATATGATGGTCGATTATGAAGGAAACCTTTGGTTCACTTCTTCACGTCAGGGTATTATGAAGATAGTGCCCAATCAGTTTACAGATGTTTATGACAAATACGGACTTGAAAATGCTGTAGTCAATTCCACATGTGAATATAACGACATGCTCTTTATCGGTACGGATACGGGACTTACGGTTATCGATAAAAACAAAGTGATAGACGAGGTGGTCATCCAGTGTAAGGACACCAATGACAGGTTCAGGTTTAATCATAATCTTATAAGCCTGCTTCAGGGATGCAGGATAAGATCCATAAAAAGAGATTCCAAAAACAGGCTCTGGATAGCAACATACAGTACCAGGGGACTTTTAATATATGATAACGGCATGATCACCCGTTTTGACAATGAGAACGGACTGCCGTCTAACAAGGTACGTACCGTATATGAGATGTCGGACGGGACTGTTATGGTAGCCTGCAGCGGCGGAATGGTCCGTATCAGGGATGATAAGGTGGCAGGTTCATACGACAACCGTTCGGGTATAAACAATCTCGATGTTCTTACGGTAACAGAAGGCTTTAACGACGATGCGATCATCGGGTCGGACGGAAACGGAATCTATGTCATAAAGGGTCAGAATATCATAAATCTCGGGAAAAAGGACGGCCTTCATTCGGAAGTTGTAATGAGGTTAAAACGCGATGAGGAGAGAAAGGTGATCTGGATAATCACAAGCAACTCCATCGCCTATATGACGGAGGATTATAAGATCACTACGATCGCAGGGTTCCCTTATTCCAATAACTTTGACATGTATGAGAACAGTCATGGTCAGATGTGGATATTATCCAGTAACGGTATCTATGTTATACCGACGGATAATCTTATAGGCAACACGGATATAAATCCGGTATTCTTCAGCATGGATAACGGACTTCCCTGCGTTGCCACCGCCAACTCATACAGCTGTGTCGATAAGGACGGTATTCTGTATATAGCGGGAACCACGGGCGTAGCTGCCGTAAATATTGAAGAGGTTTCGCTGGATATAGGAAATATCAAATTAAACGTACCCTATATCGAAGCGGACGGAGAGTTCATATATCCCGATAAAAATGGTACATTTAATATACCGTCATCGACAAACAGGCTTGTGATCTACGCTTATATATATACATATGCCCTGATCAATCCCAAGGTCACATACTGGCTTGAAGGATTTGACAAGGATTTCATCACAAAGAGCAGAAAAGATATGGAACCGGTTGTCTATACCAATCTTGACGGCGGTACATATCATTTCATGATGGTCATCCAGGATACACTCGGAAGAGATAACAAACAAGTTGATATTGTTATTACGAAAAAAAGAGCTTTTTATGAAGAGGCATGGTTCAAGCTTTTAGTAGTACTCGGCGTGATCAGTCTGGTATTCGGTTTTATAGTATTTATCGTATACAGGAAAACCCGTGCTCTTACAAAGAAGAATGAACAGAACAGACAGTTTATCAATGAGATGACTCAGGCGTTTGCGAAGACCATCGATATGAAGGACAAGTATACAAACGGTCATTCAGAAAGAGTGGCAGAGTATACAGCCATGCTGACAAAAGAACTGGGTTATGACGATGAAACAGTGGAGAAGTACAGGAATATCGCACTTTTGCATGATATCGGAAAGATTTCAATACCTCCTGAGGTACTTAATAAGGAAGGTAAGCTTACCGATCAGGAGTTCAATATCATAAAGTCACACTCCGCACAAGGATACAAGGTACTTAAGGACATAAGCCTTATGCCGGAGCTTGCGATAGGAGCAGGACAGCATCATGAAAGACCTGACGGAAAGGGATATCCTAAAGGGCTTAAAGGTGATGAGATCGAGCGTGTGGCACAGATCATCGCTGTAGCCGATACTTTTGATGCAATGTACTCAGACAGACCTTACCGTAAGCGTATGAACTTTGATAAGGCGGTTTCCATCATAAAGGAAGTGGCCGGCACACAGCTTACGGAAGATGTAGTTGAAGCATTCTTAAGGATCGTCGAAAGAGGAGGCTTACGCGCCGAGGATGACAAGGGCGGCGGAAGCATGGAGGATATCGACAATATCCATATGCAGCAGGATAAAAAGGCTGCAAAACGCAGGTGAATAAAAGCAAATGTAACAGTAAATGTTACACCTGAAGATTTAGTAAATCTCGAAAATCCTTGAAGATCAAGGTTTTTTGGGATAGGAGGATGAGAAAAATGAAATTAGGTATAGTAGGCCTGCCGAACGTAGGCAAAAGCACACTGTTCAATTCACTCACAAAAGCGGGAGCAGAGTCAGCCAATTATCCGTTCTGTACCATCAACCCCAATGTCGGTGTGGTAGCAGTACCGGATGAGAGACTTGATGTGCTGACGGATATGTACAAGTCGGAATCAAAAGTTCCCGCAGTCATAGAATTTGTGGATATCGCAGGTCTGGTAAAAGGCGCATCAAAGGGTGAGGGACTTGGCAACCAGTTCCTTTCACACATCCGCGAGGTAGATGCGATAGTACATGTAGTAAGATGCTTCGAGGATACCAATATCGTGCATGTTGACGGAAGTGTCGATCCTGCAAGAGATATTGAGACCATCAACTTAGAACTTATCTTTGCCGATCTTGAGGTCATAGAAAAGAGGATGGCCAAGGGTGTAAAGGGTGCGGCCAACAACAAGACACTGGCCAAGGAAGTGGAACTTTTAAAGAAGCTTAAAGAACTTTTGGAATCAGGACAGCTTGCCAAAAGCTTTAAAACAGAGGACGAAGAAGAACAGGCTATGTTTGATTCATTCGATCTTCTTACGGCAAAGCCCGTTATCTTTGCAGCAAATGTAAAAGAGGATGATCTTGCAGATGACGGCGCATCCAATCCCCATGTGCAGGCAGTAAGGGAATTTGCAAAAAACGACGGCGACGGCGTATTCGTGGTAAGTGCTGAGATAGAGCAGGAACTCTCCGAACTTGACGATGATGAGAAAAAAGCATTCCTGGAGGATCTGGGTGTAGCAAAGTCCGGACTTGAGAAACTTATCGTAGCATGCTATGACCTCTTAGGTCTTATGAGCTTCCTTACCGCAGGGCCCAAGGAGACCAGAGCCTGGACCATCAGAAAAGGTACCAAGGCACCTCAGGCAGCAGGAAAGATCCATTCCGATTTTGAAAGAGGATTTATCAGAGCTGAGGTCGTCAATTACGACAATCTGGTAGCATGCGGCGGTTATAACGGTGCCAAGGACAAAGGTCTTGTGCGTTCCGAAGGTAAGGAATACGTAGTCCAGGACGGCGACGTGATCTTATTCAGGTTTAATGTTTGATAATAATGCCTAGTCGGGCAGGGCGCCGCCATAGTATAAAACACATCATCGCTTAGCAGAGATATACTAAACGGCCCCATCTGCATTCCGGCTTCGGACGCTTGCAATCGTGCGTCCGCTTGATACCGGACGCACTTAGGCTTCGCTCAAAAATCGGTTTGGATAACCGATTTTTGCCTTGCCTACAAGCATCTGTGACCGTAGTATATCTACTGCACGCTTAAGGTTTTATCCTATGGCGGTGCCCTGCCCGACAATACATATGTTAATATCATAAATAAAAACACGGAGGAAAAAACATGAGCTGGTGGGGGAATGAGACCTCAGTCAGGTTTCCGAACATTGGTATAGAGTTTAGCGAGCTTCCGCGGGGAATTGCGATAGGCAGTTTTAAGATCGCATTTTACGGTGTCCTTATAGCGGCAGGTATGCTCTTAGGTATAGCGATATCCAGATGGAAGGCAAGAAAAACCGGACAGGATCAGGACATATATCTTGATTTTGCACTCTGGGCCATTCCTTTTTCGGTACTCGGAGCACGTATATATTATGTTATATTTCAATGGGACCAGTTTAAGGACAATTTCTGGAGCATATTTAACATAAGGCAGGGCGGACTTGCCATTTACGGCGGTGTCATAGTGGCCATCCTTTCGGTCATTATCTATTCCAGGATCAAAAAACTGAATCTGGGACTTATGGCCGATACCGGTATCATCGGACTAATCTTAGGACAGATAATCGGGCGTTGGGGCAACTTCTTTAACAGGGAAGTGTTCGGCAAGTTTACGGATTCGGTCTTCGCGATGCAGATTGATATCTCGGATAAGGCGTTAAGCAGTATATATAATCCGTCGCTTGTATCCGAGAGCCTGCTTAGAAACATGTTTGCCGGCAAGGAAGATACCCTTAATAATATAATAGAGATCCGTAACAATATCATGGTACTTTCCGACGGAAGACAGTTTATCCAGGTACACCCCACATTCCTGTATGAGTCGGTATGGAATATATTAGTACTTATAATCCTTCTTATCGCATGGCCTAAGAAGAAGTTTAACGGCGAGATACTTCTCTTGTATTTTGCCGGATACGGTTTCGGAAGATTTTTCATCGAAGGGATCAGAACTGACCAGCTCTATATATGGGGTACCGGTCTTGCGGTATCACAGGTACTTTCGGCAATACTGTTCATAGCTGCAGCTATCCTGATAGTTATATACAGGACCAAAGCCATCCGATCGGGCGAAGCAAAGCATGTATCGCTGGTACTTAATGCAGCCGCAGCAAAAAATGAAGAAGAGAGTACGGAAGATGTTTCTTATACCGCTTTTGAGGCAAGAGAGGACAATCACGGCAAAATCGTGGATGCGGATATAAAAGATGCTGATTATATCGATATGAAGATAAAGAATCCGAAGTACAAAGATATCTCAAAAAATTAAAATGAATGAATAAATGATACAGATCATAGTGAAGACTCTGCTTTTGAACGAAGCAGGGTCTTTTTTTATATTCTTTTCTGTATTTTTATTCATTTCTTGTGGAGAACATATATTCGCACACAATATATAGATATTGCACAAAAACGGAATAAAAAAATATTAAAAAATATGTATTTTTACTCAAAAAGGTATTGATTTTCTAAAAAGATTGTTATATGATTAGGGTATCCAGTGGTGAAAAGTGGTGAATTGTGGAACGAAGTGGGGGTGATGACGATGTTCATGGGTGAATTTAATCATTCAATAGACGTAAAGAACAGAGTCATTGTGCCTGCAAAGTTCCGTGATGAATTAGGAGAGCAGTTTGTGGTATCAGCCGGACTGGACGGATGCCTTTACCTCACCAAAAAAGCCGACTGGGAGGAATTCGCAAAAAGACTTGCAGAACTTCCCATGACAAATGAGTCAAGACAGCTGGTCAGATTTTTTATGAGAAACGCACAGGAATGTGAACCCGATAAGCAGGGAAGAATAGTTATACCTCAAGGGTTAAAGGAACTGGCCGGACTGGAAAAGGACATCGTCATGATCGGTTCGGTAAGCAAGGTTGAGATCTGGAGCAAAGAGAAGCTTGACAGCCAGTCAGGTGATGAAAGCATGGAGGATATCGTAGAGAAGCTTTCTACAGAGTACGGACTTAAGTTCTGATGAGGTTCATATGAGTGAGGAGATACATTTTAATCACAGATCGGTCCTCTTGGAGGAAACCATAACGGGGCTTGACCTTAAACCGGATGGGATATATGTGGACGGAACCCTTGGAGGGGCAGGACATTCCGCAGAGCTGCTGAAAAGAGAGCAGACCGCACGGCTGATCGGTATCGATCAGGATCCTGACGCGATAAAGGCTGCCACTGAGAAGCTTAAACCATATGGCGACAGAGTCACGATAGTAAAAAGCAATTACGAGAACATAGCACAGATACTTAAAGAAAAAAACATAGACAAGGTAGACGGTATACTTTTAGACTTAGGTGTTTCATCCTACCAGCTTGATACTCCGGAAAGAGGATTTTCGTATATGAACGATGCTCCCCTTGACATGAGGATGGATACCGAATCAGTAAGAACCGCTTCGGACATAGTAAACGGATACAGTGAAAACGAACTTTTCCGTATCATCAGGGATTACGGTGAGGACAGATTCGCTAAAAACATTGCAAAGCATATCATAGCCGCAAGAGCGGTAAAGAAAATAGAAACTACATTTGAGCTGAATGAAATCATAAGAGCTTCGATACCCGCTAAAGTGCGGGAGACGGGAGGACATCCTTCAAAACGTACATTTCAGGCCATAAGGATAGAACTTAACCGTGAACTTGAGGTTTTATCCGAAAGTCTTGAAACGATGATAGATCTGCTGAAAAACAAAGGAAGGCTTTGCATCATTACCTTTCACTCCTTAGAGGACAGGATAGTAAAAAAAGCCTTTAATACAGCAGAAAATCCCTGTATATGCCCGCCGGGATTTCCGGTATGTGTATGCGGGAGGAAACCTAAAGGAAAACATCTTACCAAAAAAGCCATCACTCCGTCAGATGTCGAGATGAATGACAATCCGAGGAGTAAAAGCAGCAAGCTCAGGATATTTGAGCGGGACGGATAACGCTCTAAAAAAAGCTAAAGGGGAAAGCGCCTAAAGGCGGCGCAGAGAAAAAGAATGGCAGAAATAAGAAAAAACAAATTCACGTATGACAGAAACTACTACGAGAACATGGATAAAGTTCACGTAGCAGGCACTGCCGCAAAAGATCTTAACGCCATGGAATACGAGGAGGATTTCTTCGAGAATGGCGAAGCTTTTGATGAAGAATACTCTGAATATGATTTTGAAACTTCCCCTAAAAAACGCGAAACCGTTAAACCTGAAATATATACGGAACCCCGCCGCGGCAAAAAAGAGAAGGTAAAGGTATTATATAAGTTCAGGCTTTTTACGCTGCTCATGACGGTCGTATCACTCGGGGCTCTGGTACTTGCCAGCTACAGATATATAGAGGTAAGGGCGGAGATCACACAGGCCAACAAAAAGATCGAGGTAGCAAAGACAGAGCTAAAGGATATCCAAAATAAAAACTCGGCGCTTATGAGCCAGCTCGATGTTGAAATGGACAGAAATTACATATATGCCATGGCAGTCGGAAAACTCGGAATGAAATATCCTAAGGAGAATGACATAATCTATTATACAAAAGCCGACGAAGGGTATGTGAGACAGTATCACGACATACCGGAAATAAAATAAAATAATCTGCAGTTGAATTTGACTGGGTGAGGGAATGCATATTTCCTTCACCCATTATAGCGTTATTAATAAGGGTTGCTTAACGGACGGGAGACAAGATGAAGAGGAGAAAAAGGACAAGAAGATTTAATGATATAATGAAGACCGGCCTGTATCTTGTATTTATCGTGGTAATAGCAGCCTGTGTTTATCTTATAGGCAGAATGGTCTACATAAATAACAACAACGGTGACGAATACGCGAGAAAGGTCCTGTCGCAGCAGGCATATGCCAATAAGACGCTGGTTGCCGAAAGAGGCTCCATCACAGACAGAAACGGTATAGTACTTGCGAGAAGCGAGAAAACATATAATGTCATACTCGATCCCGATGTAATACTGAGCCATGATTATTTTTTGGAGCCCACGTTAAAGGCTATGGAGGAATGCTTAGGATACGATCAGGATACTATCACTAAGGTCATAAACGACAATTCAAAGAGCAGATACCTCGTATATGAGAAAAACATAGATTACACGAAAGTTTCTGATTTTAACAGCTATAAATCAAAACACAAATTCGTAGTAGGCGTATGGTTCGAAGAGGAATACACAAGAGTATATCCTTACGGCAATTTTGCATCACACGTGATAGGATTTGCAACAAGGGACGGCGGCAATTACGGACTAGAGCAGTATTATGACGAATACTTAAGAGGCGTTGAAGGATTGGAGTTCGGATATTACGATCCCGAGCTTAACCGCCAGAAAACCGTAAAGGAAGCCAGGAACGGATACACTTTGGAGACTACGCTTGATTACAATATCCAGACAGTCATCCAGAAAAAGATAGAAAACTTCCGTAATGAGACAGGATGCAAGAATATCGGTGTGATAGTCATGAATCCGAACAACGGCGAGATATACGGAATGGCTTCCAATTATGAGTATGACCTGAATAATCCCCGCTCGCTTGAAGGACTGTTCAGTGAGGAAGAACTCGAAGAGATGACTCCGGAACAGAAAACAAACGAATTGTTTAAGATGTGGAGAAACTTCTGTATATCTGATACCTATGAACCGGGCTCCACATTTAAGACGATTACCGTGGCCTCCGCCTTAGAGGAGAGCGCGGTATCGGGCTCAAGCACATTCACCTGCAACGGTTATTCGGAAAAGGGCGGATGGAGGATCGGATGCAATAAAAAGAGCGGACACGGAAAGCTCACCTTAGCGGAAGCACTTATGAAATCGTGCAACTGTGCACTGATGGACATAGTAGAACGGCTCGGTGCGGATGCATTCTACAGATATCAGAGACAGTTCGGATTCGGAGACAAGACAGGGATAGATTTAACCGGTGAGGCCACCGGCATACTTATACCGAGGAACAAACTTAATGTAACAGAGCTTGCGACAAGCAGTTTCGGTACCACTTTCAATGTAACCATGATACAGATAGCTGCGGCATATGCTTCGATACTTAACGGCGGCATATATTATACTCCCCATGTCGTAAAACAGATGAAGGATGAGGACGGAGTGCCGGTAAGAAAAGAAGAGAATGTACCTGTCAGGGAAACCGTGAGCAGGACCACATCGGAGTTTATACATGAAGCTCTTTACATGACGGTAGAAAAAGGAACGGCAACACCTGCTAAGGTAGCGGGTTACCTCGTCGGAGGAAAGACCGGTACCGCGCAGAAGAGACCCAGGACAGAAAAGAAATACGTCGTATCATTTGTAGGCTTTGCACCGGCCGATGATCCGCAGGTAATGACTTATGTGGTCATAGATGAGATACAGGATCAAAGTCTTGCAGGAAGCAGCAGTCCTGCCACAAGGATGACTTCGGAGATACTTAATGAGATACTTCCGTATCTCGGGCTTTATCCGGAAGGCGAGATTAATTATGTTGTGGACCTCGACCTTATACAGGAACCGGATATAGATATAGGCGATGAGATAAACAGTGATGTACTTCCCGACGGAATAGACGGGGAAGTTTGAAACTAAAATAATTGGAGGCGTGTTATGGATTTTCAGGGTAAAAAGGTACTGATAATAGGAGCGGGAAAGAGCGGTATAGCGGCAGCTGATCTGCTTACATCAAAGGGTGCGGATATCATCCTTTACGATGACAAAAAGCTTGACGAAGCAGAAGTATTAAAGAAACTGTCTCCTGATTTTAAGGGAAGCATAATCTCGGAAAAACTTCCTGAAGAAAAAATCGGAAATCCCGATTATCTGGTATTAAGCCCCGGAGTTCCCATTGATTCGGAAAAGGTATTAAAGTATAAGGATAAAGGCGCATGCGTGATAGGCGAGGTTGAGCTTGCATATTACTTTACCAAGGGAAAGATAGTGGCAGTCACCGGAACAAACGGAAAGACTACGACGACCGCACTTACCGGTGCGCTTATGAAGCTTAAGTACGAGAATACCCTTGTCGGCGGAAATATCGGCATACCCTATACCGAGATATGTTTAAACAGTTCGGATGACGGCGTGACGGTAGCCGAGATGAGCAGCTTCCAGTTAGATACCACAGTTACATTCCATCCTTATATAAGCATGATCTTAAATATCACACCGGATCATCTTGACAGGCATCATACGATGGAAAACTACATCAATGCAAAGTTTAACTGTACTAAGAATCAGACAGCCGATGAGCTCTGCATATTAAATTATGAGGATGAGACCTTAAGAAAAAAAGCCGGGGAGATCAAAGCGAAGATCTGCTGGTTTTCTTCAAAGACAGCGCTTGATAACGGTTATGTTTATGAGGACGGCGCCATATATGAAGTTAAAGACGGTGTAAGGGAAAAAGTGATAAATGTGGATGAGATGATGCTCATCGGAAGACATAACTACGAGAACGTTATGGCAGCTGTAGCAGCAGCAAGGTTTATGGATGTACCCATGGAGCTTATCCGCGAAGGTCTCAGGAACTTTAAGCCTGTAGAACACCGCATAGAGTACGTGGATACGGTAAACGGCGTAAAGTATTACAATGACTCAAAGGGTACAAACCCGGATGCATCCATTCAGGCCGTAAAGGCAATGTCGGGACCTACCTTCCTTATAGGCGGTGGATATGACAAAGGTTCGGAATATGATGAATGGATAGAAAGCTTTGACGGAAAGATCAAAAAACTGATCCTTATGGGACAGACCCGTGATAAAATAGCGGAATGTGCGAGAAAACACGGATTTTGCGAAATAGAGTTTGTGGGCAGCATGGAAGAGGCAGTGGATTATTGTTACAAAAATGCAGTAAGCGGTGATACTGTCCTGCTTTCACCTTGCTGTGCAAGCTGGGGAATGTTTAAAAATTACGAAGAACGCGGAAGAATATTTAAAGATCTTGTACATGAGAAGAACAGAGGATAAAAGTGGAAAATAATCTTCACGGAAACAGATTAAAAAAGGTCCTTAGCCATTATGACGCAATACTTGCCATACTGGTGTTATTTATATGCGTTTTCGGCCTGATCATGATATACAGCGCCAGCTCGTACAGAGCAGAATACTATTACCATGATTCGAAACTGTATTTCAGGAGACAGGGACTGTTTATCGTGCTGGGTGCCGTATTGATGGTGCTTGTTTCTCTGATAGATTACCGTTTTTATCTGAAGAAGTTGAAATTCATAAAGATAAGACCGATAGTTATCCTTTATTTTCTCTGTCTTTTATTTCATATATATGCATTTTTTAAAGGACATGAGTCAGGAGGTTCCCGCAGATGGATAGAGTTAGGCGGAGGATTTAATTTCCAGCCGTCGGAAATTTCAAAGGTCTGCTTCGTTTTACTTGCCGCATTTCTTGCCGGAAAAAGAAAACGTTTGGTAAATACGGGAAATTTCTTTAAAAACATACTCGGTTTTATCCTTTTGTTCCTGTTTTTTGTTCCGATCCTCGGAATAGTGGCAGCGCAGAATCTTTCATCAGCCATCATTTTAGCGGGGATAGTAACGGTGATCATATTCTGCGTCAGCATGGATAAGAAATACATTGCCGTTGTATTTCTTATGATGGCAGGCGCGGTTGCGCTGTTTATCGCCTTAAAAGCATACAGATCGGAACGTATCATGCATTTCTTATATCCGGAAAGCATGGATCCGGGCGACCAGATACTGCAGGGACTCTATGCGATCGCTTCGGGAGGCTTATTTGGTAAAGGACTCGGAAACAGTGTGCAGAAGCTCGGGAATATCCCCGAGGTGCATACGGATATGATCTTTACGATCATCTGTGAGGAACTCGGCATCATAGGCGGTATAGCGCTTATAGGACTGTTCCTTTTGCTCTTATGGAGAATATTTAAAATAGCTCTCAATGCACCTGACATTTACGGGGCACTGATAGCAACGGGTGTTTTGGCACAGCTTTCCGTACAGATCATAATGAATATAGCGGTAGTTACAAACAGCATCCCGGCGACCGGCGTACCGCTTCCGTTCGTAAGCTACGGAGGCAGCAGCTTAGTCATCATGCTGGCGGAGATCGGCATAGTGCTGAGTGTATCAAAACGTACCAGGGATAATATAGAGGAAGAAGACGAAGAGGAATTTGAAGAGTGATATTTAAGATAAGGCATCGGACACCGTGATGCAGGATGCAGGGAGAAAGGAGGCACAATGAGGATAAAAAGAAGTACCGTGATAAAACTCGTTATTTTGTGCCTGCTTATAGGAGGTGTCATCTGGTATTTTGAAAATTTCAGGCTTACAAGTCTGGTCGTTGAGGGGGGCACCCATTATACTCCCGAAGAGATAGAAGAGATGCTGATAAAGAGCGATGTTGACAGATTTACACACGCTTTTTATCTTAAATACAATGTTTTTTCGTCACCGGACCCGATCCCTTTTGTGGAAAAACTTGACTTTGAGATCCTGGATAAAAACACGATACATGTCCAGGTATACGATAAGATCATAACAGGCTGTGTCGAACATATGGGAAGATACATGCACTTTGACAGGGAAGGAATAGTGGTGGAAAGTGCAATGGAACCGGATAAAGGAGTGCCGGTCATTACAGGACTTCCCTTTACAAAGGTGGTACTCGGACAGAAGTTGGAGATAGAGGATGACGTATATTTCGAAAGGATACAGGAACTGACGCTTCAGCTGAATAAAAACGGTATTGACTGTAAGAGGATCGATTTTGATATAAGGAGAAATGTTAAACTGTATATCGGGAACTCCGAGGCGTTGCTCGGAGGAGAGAAGGTCCATGATTATCAGATAAGCGCTTTAAAGAAGGTACTGGATGCCTCAGGAGGAGTTGCTTATACTTACGATCTCAGGAATTATACTCCCGAATCGGGTGAAATAACTGGAAAAAAGATTAATAATGTAGAATAATTGTAAATTTTTTAAGAATATACTTGATTATTTTTTACAATAAATGTATTATATATTGTGTGTGGTTTCTTTTTATATGGGAAATCAGATATCAACAGTCGTACAGAGGAGGGCAAGACCTTGGTCGAGATTACTAACGAAGAGAGCAACTATGGTGCAAAAATTATTGTAGTAGGTGTCGGCGGTGCCGGCAACAACGTAGTCAACAGAATGATAGAGGACGGCATACAGGGTGTAGAGTATATCTGCGTTAATACAGATAGTCAGCAGCTCAGAAAATGCAAGGCGCCCAACTGCATTCAGATAGGTGAAAAACTTACAAAGGGTCGCGGTGCAGGAGGAAACCCTGAGGTAGGAAGAAATTCCGCAGAGGAAAGCAAAGAGATACTTACAGAAGCAATCAAGGAAGCAGAAATGGTGTTTGTAACCTGTGGTATGGGCGGAGGAACAGGTACAGGTGCAGCACCTGTCATAGCACAGATTGCAAAAGAAATGGGTATCCTTACCGTTGCAGTAGTATCAAAGCCCTTCGATCATGAGGGTGATGTCCGTATGGAGCAGGCTATGGAAGGTATCGCTAATCTTAAGGAACATGTTGATACCATGATAGTCATTCCTAATGAGAAGCTTCGTCAGATCTGCGACAAGAAAGCCCGTTTCCCTGAAGTATTAAAGATGGCAGACAGCGTACTCCGTCAGGGCGTACAGGGTATTACCGATATCATCAACAGAATGGGCGATATCAACCTTGACTTTGAGGATGTATGCACAGTTATGAGAGACAAGGGCGTTGCACATATCGGTATCGGCCGTGCTACAGGTGATGACAGTTGTATGCAGGCAGTACAGATGGCTATCGCATCTCCTCTTCTTGAGACCAATATCGAGGGTGCCGACAATATCATCATCCACTTCTCAGGTGACCTTGTATTTGATGATACCATCAATGCATCCAATTATGTTAAAGAGATTGTCGGACCTGATACAAATGTTATCTTCGGTGAGGCTTATGATGATTCCGAGCCCGATACATGTTCAGTTACGATCATTGCTACAGGCATTAAGAACAGTCCCGACCTTCAGGTTATCGAAAGTTCTGCAGGACCTCAGAGTGCAAACCGTCCGGGACTTGGTTTCCTTAATATGAATCAGCCCGCTAAAAAGCCCGCTGCTGCAAGTCCTTTCCAGGCAGCACCTCAAGCACAGCCTAAGCAGCCTGCGTACGGCAGACCTGCTGCAGGAGCAGTTAAGCAGCCTGCTGCCGCACCCGGTTTAAACCAGGGCGGACAGTACAGGAGCCCGAAGTCAAACGGTAATGCAAGCCGTAACGTATCGGATGGAAGTTCAATATTGATACCTGAGTGGATCTCCAGACAGAATAATAACTAATTCGGACACCTGATTTGAGTTATTCAAATCAGGTGTACTTTGTTATTTTACAGAATCTGTATTTTTAAGGAGACTGGATATGTTTTTTATAGCTCTTGCAGCGTGGATCATATTTAACGGTGCGGTTACTTGGGAAATAATGCTGTTCGGCATAGTATTAAGTGCTGCGGTCTGCACTTTTATGTCCGTACTTACCGAATACAGCATAAAAGCAGAACTTAAGCTTTATAAGAAGCTTCCGTATATTTTGCTGTATATTCCGGTGCTGGTATATGAGATAGTCAAGGCGAATATAATTACTGCCGTATTTATCTTAAAAGGAAACAAAAAGATCAAACCGGTGATCGTATGCTTTGATTCTCCGCTTAAAACGGAATATGCTTCATCGGTACTTGCCAATTCCATAACGCTTACTCCGGGGACCATCTCGGTTTCCTTTAAAGACGGGAAATTTAAGGTGCACTGTCTTGATGTATCGCTGTGTGATGGCATAGAATCATCTTCTTTTGTTAAGATACTGAAAAAAATAGAGCAGTGACCGGCTGACCTTAAAAGGATTGTTTTATGGATGGATATTTGGAATTATTTTTAAAAGCTGTGATCATATTCTGTGCCTGTATAAGCATTATCTGTTTTATACGCGCGGTGATAGGACCGACTATACCGGACAGGATACTGGCTATAAATATGATAGGTACGCAGATGATCATAATAATCTCGGTACTTACCATACTTTTAAAAGAAGCATGGCTTGCAGATGTGGCTGCGGTATATGCACTCTTAAGCTTTTTGGGAGTAGTTGTGCTTACAAAGATATATATCGGTATTTACAGAAAAAAGCATGCGGAACTGTTCGGAGAGGAAGCTGAAGCTTTAGGCACGCATGAAAAAGATAATGCAAATGAAAAATAAAGGGTATTTTTTATGAGTACATTCAGGATAATATCGGCGATGGTACTTCTTTCAATCGGAATGATATTTATACTTCTTTCCGTAATAGGAGTATTCAGAATGAAATTTGTTATGAACAGGATGCACGCGGCGGCTCTCGGAGATACCTGCGGCCTGTTGTTTATGATATTGGGGCTTGTCGTTATCGGCGGTTTTACCTTTACTTCATTAAAGCTTTTGGGGGGATTGGTCCTTTTCTGGCTTACTTCTCCTGTGTCGGGACATCTGCTCAGCAATATGGTCAAAAGTACGATGGATTCCGACTTGAAAGTCTACGCCGGGCAAAAAGAACTTGAAAATAAGGCAAAATAAGGTTATTATATTTATAATTTCAGGTATAAAAAAGCAGGAAGTAAAGAGGGGACTATAGTTTTATGAGTAAGAAAACCAAAATAATAGTTTTATCTATCGTGGCTGTTTTACTCGTCGCGATCTTAGTGATGGTTGCGATCGAAGGATTTTCCGGCTGCAGGTACTCGATAAAGAACAATACGGATAAGAATATCACATCTCTCAGGGTTGTATTTGAGG
>ODAI014395736.1_pt1 | contig 21947 bp, 17 predicted proteins | sample 1539321 | NCBI WGS metagenome assembly ODAI01 (sample SAMN02144231, study PRJEB22623) | gut metagenome | biome: sheep rumen | host: Ovis aries | place: New Zealand | reverse complement strand
TAAGCAATATACAAGAGGATAACTGCGACGCAAAAGGCTGTGGACAGTATGGGCGCCAGCGTGTCGTACCCCTCTAAAAGCCATGAGATTACGCCAATACCACCGAGGACTATCGGCATTACTATCCACTTGAGATGGCGGTCACTCTTCTTCTCTGTAATTTGGTTATGGTAATACTCGGCAAGGGGGTTACCGTGTTCGGCGCTTATCTGGAAATGGTGCAGGGCTTTTTTCGTGTCTTTGATCCCCGCCTCTTTGAAGGCATAGATGCAGCCGAGGAAAAAATGTGCCTCGGCGTAGTCAGGGTTGTTGGGACTGGCTTGAGAGACGAAGACCTCCAGGTAATGCGCGGCGATTCCATAGTCTCGGGGAAGCCCGTTGCGTCCCAGGTAGAAGTTAAATCCCAGGAACTGTGAAGCTTTGACGCTTCCCATTTCGGAAGCTTTCCTCATCTTCTCGGTTCCGAACAAAAGGGCACCGGCTTCGATAGCCTCCTTCCCCTCGTTGTACAGTTCTGTCTTGGTCATAATTATCCGTTTAAATCGTCTTGTTTGAGTTCGCCATCGGCGTTATAGGTCCGGCATCCACCGAAATCGTCTTCGATGTTGGGTTGCTTGAGTACCGCTCGCTCGAGAAGCTGGTATTCGATGCAGCAGTGGTAGTAGTGCTTGAGATCGCGCGGAGTGAGGTGCTCTTTGCGCTCACGGATGTGTGAACGCAAAGCTGCTTCGGCTGTTTCCAGCGAGTCGTACAATCCCATGGGTTCCACGTGGACATACCGTCTCCCGTCGGGCTGCGGGTCGGCAATCACCTGCCGCAGCTCGTAGATGATGAAGTGCTCGGTATGGAGGTCTTCGTTCAGCATAAGTGTTCTTTCAGTCTACCATTGATGAGATTGATCATTGCCAAACATCCGGCTTAAAGTCCAGAGGAGTACCTTCTTTCAAACGGTTAACGAGATCGTCCGATTCGAGATTTATAAAACCCTTAATATCTCCGTTAGCTTTTAGATTATATATGATATTTTCCACGGAAGGAGGAAGAATTACCTTCTCCAATGCTGAACAGCCAATAAAGGCATTCTCTTCTATGTAACTTAAGGACTCCGGAAGGGTAACAGTTGTCAGGGACGTACAATCGCGAAAGGCCTCGGATTGTATTCTCTCAAATCCTTCGGGTATGATTATTTCTTTCAACTCCTGTTTGCCTTGAAACCAACGGCTTAAAACCTCATTGCCTTCAACAAAGCGGCCACAATCTTCTCCATCAACGTTTACGCTTTTAATGAATTTGCTGTCCTTCGGAATAAGTGTTTTTTTGCCCATAAATAAGCATACGATTACCTTTACATCGAGAGGTTTTATAAGTTAGTTACTATAATATAGAATCTTATTTTGAAAATTTAATCTAAAGATGAACTTTCTGAATAACCAAAGCCCGTTTTGCCTAAATCCACAAGGTCTTCCGGAAGGATTCCCCGACCATTATCAAGCATTTCACTTATACAGCTGGCGAGACGATATGCAATCAACAACTTGCGGTTGTCGAAGTTGATGACATCATATGAAGGTCGCAGAACAAACGAGTTAGCAATAATCCCTTGTTCTTGCAGTCTGTATCCTAAATTGGTATCTAATAGACGAAAACGCTCTGAGTGCTGTTCAGATTCCAGATGAAACTCATCTTGTAGCATATCTGCCAACCGTTGACGCAAAGCTGTGTACACTTTCTGCTGTCTAACCGTTGATTCGGCCCCATTTTCCTTCGTGTCAGCAAAATGAAAATCCTTCGGATTCATGGAGTTCTTGGAATAACCGGCAAATATGATTATCCAAGAATCTTCATTCGTGACCATGCTACGGATATCATCGAGAAAAGCCAATCGGTGATCTAGTTTTTGCTTGAGGATCTTTATTGCTTCTTTATCTTTCTTTTCATTTAACTTACTCAGAGGTTGTCCGTTGTAAAGTGGGTCATTAGAAAGATTGAAGAAGGAATCAGTTTCAACAGGATCAGCTTCAACATCTTTACTAATATAGTTGAACCCCCCAAATTTTGCCAAGTAATATGTAAACCATCCGGTTCCGTTATCTATAAAACTGCTGGTAGAAACAATCGTAACCCGTGATTTGCGATTTATTTTCCACCCGTAAGACTCATCATTGTTCAAGGGGAAATGCTCAACAACGAAACGGTCCGTGTGGAATTCTTCATCGCTAAAAGATTCCGCCAAGTTTTTTAATCGGAATTCTGGGAATTTCTTGCAAACATCAAAGATATCTTTCGTGTCAATACCGAGACGTAGTTGCAGTCTCGCAACGGGCACACGTTGAGACACAAATAACATGGTATTCGATGTTTCTCTGCTCTTATCCGGCAATTTGTCAAGATAATCACGAAGAGTCTTATCACGCGTTCTGCGAAAAGACTTACGCATACGACGACGGTATTCTTCCAGCTCTTTCTCACGTTGCTCTTTTTCGATGGCATCAGTAAATCCGGACCCTATCAAACCTGCAGGAATGGCGACAAGAGCAAGGCCGATAAAACCCAAAAGTGATGCTATGATCTTTCCGACAATGGTAACGGGTCCTCCCTCGAATACACCATCACCGGCCTCGATATACCGGGTGTAAGCCCACACAAAAGCATCTCCCCAGCCTGTATAGACGTCGGGCTGTGCAATCTTCTCTACAATGTAAAATATGGCGGACAGGAGTAATGTCAAAAGCAAGACAATACCCAGCGATATCAGCATCTGGTATTTTGTGGCACTAAATGCTTCTTTAATGGAATTCAAATAGTTGTGACGTTGGGATTTCATAACTGCAACTAATTTCACAGAAAACTTTTACTGTTGTTTGTATAAATTTTGGTTGAACTTTCTGAAAAACCAATTTCTTTTTTTTAATCCTTAATCTTACAGAACCATCCCAATAATTATAAACAATCTGTTTTATAACTATTGCTAAGGGTATTGTTGTAAAAAATTAATAAACAGATTCCAATATGCCTTTTGATTTTTTGACAGAGGCTTCTTGTATATGGTGTTTTCTATAAATCCAAGCTTATTTGCACTGGTTTTTAAACTATTAACAAAAAGACCTCTTTGCTTTCCAAGTTGTTCGATCTGGTTGAGGGGCAACATATAGTTATCAACAGACCTGATGTTTTTTTCAAGAAGAAATTGTGTATATCCTTCCTTCAGCGTGACAAAATCAACATCATAATTAATGGTTGTTGGGGGCATTGACTTAAATATATAATGCTCATCACTCGCGAGGTTATTGCCAATCATATATCCTATTAGAATATTGTTCGGATTTATTTTATGGAGAACGGCAGCGCCCATCCTAAAATACTTTTTGCATTCTTCTGAGTTCATTGACGCTGTCCCTTTGTAGAGAAAGGCAACATATATGACCGGCAGATTGCTTTTGTTTATTACACAATAACAAAATCGAGATTGCATTTTTTTTGCGACCTGATCGGCACGAGTGGCGTCTAATTCAATAATCAGTTCGTAACCAGAGTAAGAACCAAACCAAATGTCGGCGCTATCACGAGTCCCATTCCATCCATTTATGTTAGCAAATAGCTGGTGTTCGGTGTTGATCTTTGGTTTTCCTCCAAGTTCTGTGGCCAGTGCATTCTGGAAAGTTTCGACGTCCTTGTGGTCCCGACTAAGCTTGCCGGATAATTTTTGATACATAACAGGTTCTTTACCCAAGCAACTAGTAATCTTTTGTATAATTATGTTTTCTATTGGTGGCATAACAATTCCTTGCTTAAATTAACAGTCTCCCTTCGAGGCCTTTGTTCAGTTGACGTAGTTCCGAATCAGTTAAACGACCTTTAAAATACTTTTCTATTCTATGTAAACATCTAGCCTCACCAAGTTCGGCCCCCTTTTTCCAATAGGTAAACGCCTTTTCTTTGTCTATATTAGTGCCTTCCCCATCATAATATTTGCGACCAACTACTAAACACGATTGGACGTACTCATAAATCGTTTGGTCGCCCTTGGAAAGATATTCCAAATAATATTTCAAACTCTTTCTCTCATTCCAGCCATGATATAATTCGGCCAAATGGAATATAGACTTATAATAACCGAGTTTGACCGCTTGTTCATAATACTCTTCGGCTTGTTTTCGATTTGCTTTTTTTGAAGAGCTTGAAGAAGAGTAGCGTTCGTACTCAGCATAAATCGCCCCTAAAGCATCGTACGTTCTTGGAAGATCTTCGTCGTCCTCCTTAGCCTGCTTTATAAAAGCCAGATAATAACCCCCTGCCAATTCCTCCTCCTTCTTGATGCCATTATGACCATAGGCAAATCCGAATGCCAAAAATTTAGAAGCCTCGGCTAGCCCCTCTTTTGAAGCAGTCTTTATCATCTCGAGACCGCGATTGTAGTCCATTCCCCCTCGTTTAACAATTCTTCTTCCTTCTTCAAACTTTTGTTTCAGGGACTCTTGCCTTGAACAATCGTCAGTATCTGTTTCGTCTTGTGAGTCCATCGCAGCAGAGGCGTCTTTGGTCTTGAGTTTTCTCTCGGCCTCTTCCGCCTGGCGCTGCTGTTCTACCTGAGCAGTACGTTTGTCAACAAGTGCTTTCAGCTCGTTAACAAGCACGAGATAGCTCCTGTTTGGAAGAGGAAAGTCAACTTGCTTTTCTACTTTTATGTCAGGGTTGTCTGAACTGATGAACTCGAGCAGATGTTGGCCGACAGGGAGTTGAGTTTTTGATATTACTCCTGCCTTAAGCTGGAGATTCTCCATATATTCGCCATCGCAAAGCATAAATGCATCGGCATCTACGCGGATGGTAACATTGGCCATGCCAGAAGGCTTGGCGGGTTCCGGCTGCGGGAATGCAGACGGTGATATATTAAAATCTAGTGCCATTGACTTTATAGTTTTTCAATATTTATACTGTTCTCAAGAAACATTATCATGTCGTCATATACCTCTTCGAAACATTTCTTTTACTCGGATCCCATCGCTATTAGGCAATATTTCGCTCTTTGATATCCAAGTTCTGCGGATTTTTTATAGTAAGAAAACGCCTTCTGTTTGTCCCGTTCTACACCATTCAGCTCAAAAAAATATATAGTACCCAAAATAAACAACACAACCTTGTAACTTGCGTATGTTTCATTGCCTTTGGCCGCGAACTCCAAATAATACTTCAAGGCTTTTTCCTCGTCTTTTGGGAAACAGCCATCACCATCGTCATAACCAAATGCCAGTTCGGCTAATGCTTCAACATAACCAAGTTTGGCTGCTTGTTCGTAGTATTTGACAGATTTTTCAAAGTTTTTGGAAGCGCCGAACTCTCCATATTGATAACCGTATCCTAACTTAAAGTAGACCTTGCCGAGATCTTTGTCATTATTGTCCGCTTGTTTCAAAAATGCCAGGAAATAATCATATGCCAAACTCTCCTGTTTCTTAATTCCGTTTTCACCTCCTGCAAACCCGAAAGCCAAGAATTTAGAAGCCTCCGCCAGCCCCTCATTTGAGGCTATCTTTATCACCTCAAGGCCCCAATCGTAATCATCTTCCAGGATCTTCTTACCCTCTTTGAACTTTTGAGACGGAGTCATTTTCTTGACACGTTCTTCTTCAGCCTTCTTGCGTGCAGCCTCTTCTGCCTTGCGTTTCTTTTCAGCCTCTTCTTCGGCCTTCTTGCGAGCAGCTTCTTCTTCCAGGCGTTTTCTTTTGGCTTCTTCTTCGGCTTTCTTGCGCGCGGCTTCTTCTGCTTTACGTTTCCTCTCTGCCTCTTCAGCCTTGCGTTTCCTCTCTGCCTCTTCAGCCTTACGTTTTCTCTCAGCCACTTCTTCGGCCTTCTTGCGTGCAGCCTCTTCTGCTTTGCGTTTCCTCTCGGCTTCTTCTTCCATGCGTTGCTGTTCCAGTTGAGCAACCCTTTTGTCGACAAGTGCTTTCAGCTCGTTAACCAGCACGAGATAGTTTCTGTTGGGAAGAGGGAAGTCAACTTGCTTTTCTACTTTTATGTCAGGGTTGTCTGAATTGATGAACTCGAGCAGATGTTGGCCGATAGGGAGTTGCATTTTCTTAATTATTCCGGCCTTAAGCTGGATATCTTCCATGTATTCTCCATCACACAGCATAAATGCATCGGCATCTACGCGGATGGTAACGTAGGCCATATCGGATTGGCTGGCCGGTTCTGGCTGCTGAGCAGAAGCTGCGGGTTGTGTGTTAAAATCTAGTGCCATTGACTTTATTTCATTATATTAATTCTTACCAAGAAACTTAAGGTTAACCAATAGAACTTTTGCCTCATCGTCACCCTGTTCTGCGGCTTTCTCTAAGTGATAAATAGCTTTTTCTCTTTCTCTCTTAGCCTCGTCACCACTAAGCTCATTCGCTTTTTGTAAGTGATACATCCCTTGTTCTTTATCAGAAGTATACTTTGATAACATATCCCCTGCTGCCCCCATACCGTCAGCTAATTTACCAAAGAACTCGCCATACATAATGGCTTTGTAGAATATGATTATTAACGAAAAAACAAAGAATACTAGCCAACCCCAAGTTGAGGACAAGTCAAAACCTTCTTCATTCATACAAGCCAAAGTCGTCATAGTGACCGGCAATAATGGCACTAAATAACTAACTCTTTTAGCCTTGTATTTATCTTCTTTAAATCGAAAATGATTTGCCCAATAAAAGCAAAGATAGATCAAACCATAACAAAAAGCGATTCCACCATCCTGAAGGACTACGATATCATAAATAGCAATAAAGAAATAAACGAGGGAAAAAATACTCCACCTTCTGATTCGTTTTCTTCTCAATTCCTTTTGCTCGGCCTCTTCCCGCTCCCTATTGGCAATTTCCTGTAATCGTTTCTTTTCCTCTTCTTCAATTTCCTTTATGCGGTCTTTTGCTTTTTTATAACCAAGTTCGGCGGATTTTTTATAGTAAGAAATCGCCTTTTTTTGATCTTTTTCAGCGCCATACAATCCTTCTTTATGTATTACCCCAAGATTGTATAGTGCCTTCTCGTAGTCATCATACGTTTCGTCACCCTTGTCAACAAATTTCAAATAGTATTGCAGGGCTTTTTCTCCATCTTTCGGAAAACACCCCTGACCAAAGTCATAACCAAATGCCAGATTACGTAATGATTCAACATCCCTAAGTTTGGTTGCCTGTTCATAGTATTTGACGGCCTTTTTAAAGTCTTCAGGTGCGCCATTGCTCCCATATTGATAACTATATCCTAACTTATAGTTAACTTTGGCAATATCTTTGTCGTCTTTATCCGCTTGTTTCAAGAATGCCAGGAAATAGTCCAATGCCAAGTCTTCCTCCTCTTCGATGCCATTATCGCCATCTGCAAATCCGAAAGCCAAGAATTTGGAGGCCTCCGCCAGTCCTTCTTTCGAAGCCATCTTTATCACCTCAAGACCCCAATCGTAATCCTGTTTCAGCAGTTTCTTTCCTTCCTCGAATTTTTGTTTCGGAGTCATTTTTTGGATACGTTCTTCTTCGGCTTTCTTGCGCGCAGCTTCTTCCGCCTTGCGTTTCCTCTCGGCCTCTTCCGCTTGGCGTTTTCTTTCGGCTTCTTCGGCCTTGCGTTTTCTTTCGGCTTCTTCTTCGGCTTTCTTGCGCGCAGCTTCTTCTTCCTTACGTTTCCTCCCGGCTTCTTCGGCCTTGCGTTTTCTCTCTGCCTCTTCCGCCTTGCGCTTCCTCTCTGCCTCTTCCGCTTGGCGTTTTCTTTCGGCTTCTTCGGCCTTGCGTTTTCTCTCGGCTTCTTCTTCGGCTTTCTTGCGCGCAGCTTCTTCTTCCTTGCGTTTCCGTTCTGCTTCTTCCGCCAGGCGTTGTTGCTCCAATTGAGCAACCCTTTTGTCGACGGATGCTTTTAAGTCGCTGATTATCTCCAAATAGTTTTTTCCGGCTTCCGGCCATTCTACCACTTTTTCCACTTTGATGTCGGTAAACTTTTCACTTATAAACTCCAACAAATGTTGTCCGACTGGGAGTTGTGTTTTCGCTATCACTCCAGCTTTAAGTTGAAGTCCATCTATATATTCTCCATCACAAAGCATAATTGCATCGGCATCGACGCGGATGGTAACATTGGCCATATCCGGCTTGGCGGGTTCCGGTTGCTGGGTTGAGGGCACGGATAGTGTGTTGAAATCAAATGGCATAGTTTATGTTATTATATTTTTTACTGTTTATAAATTCTTATACAACCTGACATTAATTTTATCGCAGGGGCCCAAGTACCGTGCCGCAACGGCCTGTTCCTCTTGGGGAGACCTCCCATTCAATCCTTTCGCGACAAATCGGACTTGGCCGCACGGTCTATAGTGCACATGAACATGACCGTTTTCATCTTGGGTATATACTGCCTCCTCTCCTTTTGCTTCCCAGATATCACACTTGATGATTTCCGGGGTGGTAGCGATGCTCCATATCTCGCTTTTCAATTTTTCTATTTGTCTACTTTTTTCGTCGAGTTGCCTGTTGAGCCGGTTGGCTTCTTCTGCCAATGAACGAACCTGAGATATATAATTTCGATACTCGTTTGTTATCCGTGCAATATCGCCATCACGATATGCCTCCGCACTCTTGTCTCTCCAAACATTAAAAAGAAGAGAATTCAATCTATCAAAAGTTTTGAATTTTGATTCAAAATCACTTATCCCGCTAAAGAACATACTTATACTGATTTCATGTTCACCATACTATCCATAATTTCAATTCTCTCTTTCAGCTTTTTATTATAGCCGATTACCTCAGAGTCGAAAAGAGTACAAAACGTTTTTGTCCTTTGCCCGATTTCTGCCATCTTGTCGCGGATTTGATCGACCGTTCTATTATAGTCACTCACGGCGGCCTCCAGAGCCTGATATTTGGCACTTATCTGATGGTCGCTGGTTCCGACCACTTCACTACCCGGATAGTTCTCTGTGCGGATAGGTTTGTAACGATCAACTGTTCGGTCTTTATCTCGAGCTGCCTTTCGTTGATCAGCAAGAGCATAGGACTTTTTTTGCTCCATCTGGGATTGAATCTTCCTAATCTGCCTATCAATCAGTGCACCACCGGCTATGACAGCTCCACGAAAATCGTTCAGTTTCGTGTTATACATCTTTACGACGGCTATATCCTTAACAAGAACATCTTTTGCCATAGTTTAATGATAATTTTGAAGTTCGTCCGCACGCTTACAATACCCTTCTATATATTGTGAGAATTCCATCATAGTTTGTGCCATTTTATCCACCCCTTTACGTTCCTGGGTAAACTGCGCCATGAACTTTTGTGCCTGCTTGTCCTGCCAGGTGCTACATGCGCGGTTCATCTGCTGACCTAACTGATTGAACAATGTGGATAATGCGCCACTTGCCGCTTTCAAATTTTTGCCAAACTGGCGTAATTCCGGAATTTGTCCGATATGAAGATCTTGTGCCATAACAAATATTGTTTAGTAGTTCCTGATTAGCTCATTTATGGTCGCTTCTACATTCAAAAACGACTCAAACTCATTCTTTTTCTTTTCAATTTTTTTGGTAGGGAGTGTATACGGTGAGAGAAGCTGTGTGTCTCCTCCATTCGGGTTGAAATAGTAAGCCCGGAGTCGATCCTCTTCTTCCTGCATCTCGTCCAACTGTAATTCATACAAACTGAAGAAGGTTTCGGTATCTTTGTCAGTCTGAAGGAAAACAATATGCCCGAACAATTTGTAAACACCAATATTATCCATCGTAAAACCATCACTTTTGGGAAGTGCCAATTCACTGGCTTTATTAACTTGCAGAATGGTATGAACGCCATATTCGGGACCGACCTGAAGAATATACCGCAAAGCATCCCGATAGGTTTTTACTTCTGTCGGTAGCTCGTTCTTCGGTGCGGAGCCTTCAAAGTTCAAATCCGCCATCACTGACATGGTGTTCTCAAAATCATCTTGTCCAGGAAGGATAAATTCATCCTCTTCAGATGGTTTCTTGGGAACAGAGACCAACTCTTCATTATTTTTAAGAAAGGTGAATCTCTCCTGACTAAGAATGGACAGGATGGTCGGTGTGACATTGCCATCACCAATTTCAGCGCATAACGATTTGAGATGTTCACCACTGTTTTTGGGTTCGATCAGTTCGATATAACCGTTTTCTGCCATACTTTTCAATAGGGTGGTATAGTGAGAACCCTTTATCCCCAGACAATTAATCACCATGAAACGATATCCCAACTCGTTTTTCCGACTGGACAAAATTAATGACAGCAAGATGTCAATGGTGGTACGGGTGGCAAACAGTTTGTCATTGTATCCCATTGTGAGAATGTTCTGCCCTTGTTCATTAATCAAATGCATCATATTCGGAGCCTGATCAAACGATATGTTTTGTCCGGCCGAAGCAATCAAATAGCTCTTGTCTTGACTAATCAATCTATTGGTATTTTCGTACAAAGAGTAGTGCTGACGTCCACTGAAGAAGACTTGACCATTGGATGCGTGCCCTTCAGACTTTTTGACGCTTTGTTCAATGAATCGTTCAAGCATGCTCTTATCTTCTCCTTTTGATTCATCGCTGATAAAGTTAAACTTGAAACGATGACCGCCATCCGTACCCTGTAAGAAGCATTGTCCCTTATTGATTTCTTTTTCTCTCTCCATTCGATCAGCCTCTATTCCCACAATTTCTTTGTGCTCCGCTTTTACGAGCATTTTGGCATCTGTATCTACGCATGGAAGAATCCAGAAATCCTGGAACTGTGTAAGAACACCTTGATCCAGCAATGGACAGTTATTCAACGATTGAGTGGCCATTAGCAGGTGAATTCCAAACGCACGTCCCTCTGTAGCAATCAAGGTAATCGCATCAACGATTTTTCGAGCCAAATCATGATTTTCAGTGTTGGCTTTATAGAGATTCTGACATTCGTCTATGATTAAGAGTATCTGCGGAAGCGGGCTGTCGGGATGCTTTTTGTTATATTTCGTCAAAGATCCACCGCTGTCTTCGAACAGATCCTTACGGTCACGCATCTTCTTTACCAGATTGCCAATCACATCATAAGTGATAACATCATCTGATTTGTCTACCAGCACGGCTCCGCATTGTTGCAATTGTTTGTACCTTCCAAATTCTGGACCTTTCAAGTCTATCAAATACAACTCCAAATCCTCGGGCGAGTATTTCAAAGCCAGACTCAAAATGACGTTATGTAAGAAGGAGGTTTTTCCGGAACCTGTTCCGCCGATTACAAACGAATGATAATGGGAATGCGCAATATCCAACTTGTATTCTATAGGCATACCGGTACCTTGTTCATATCCGATAATGACAGACATATCCGGTGAGGTAGCAGGATACGGCGCATTGATAATCGCATCCCAATCGTGGGAGACTTTAACGACGGAATGGTCATTAATATATTTCGTAGCAGCTGACATCCATTCTTTGTTACGGGTAAAAAGATTGGCATTTTGAATCGTTTCCTGCGGGATACCGATAGAGAAATCTTCGTCCGCGTCAATGGTTTGTATAACCGTGGTCTGATTCAGAACACTGTCCGTTTTAAGATATGGTGTCTGCTCATCCTTGTTGTTCATAACGATGAAGTAGATGCCGCTATCGGCTCCGTTTTTGAAAAGTCCCTCCCGCAATTCTCTGTAGCCAACGGAATCGGAAGCGTTCAAAACAACAATCTCATACGGACGGAAAACAGTTCCGTCTTCCAAGTTTTTCTCTTCAAGGCTGCAACCGAGTTGATCGCTGTCTTCCTCCATCTTTTTCGAAAGCGAAGAAAATAAAGCAGGAATCCGATTGTTATCGTAAATGACGTCTACAATACGATTGTCAATATTCTTGTCCAAGAATCTCGCCCAACGATTTTTAAGATGGTTGACAAGCGAAAAATGCACTTTCGTAACAGGCAGGGAAAGCAGCATTTCCATAGCCAAATGATTCAACAATTCGATAGCACGGTCTTCCGATTGGCCCGAATAGCTGATGACAATGTTTTTCTTCTTATTACCCCCCACCTGCCAAAGCAGTTGCTTCTGCCGGATGCCGTATTTGCCACGTGACAGATGTTCATACGTGTTATAATTCAGAACCGGAATGGTTACATTTTTGCTTGTGATACTCTCAAGTTTTTCAAAATACTTATCAGGGTCCGTATCCTTCTGGATAATCGGGAGAGGCGTGAAGCTCTCGAATTTTTTAGGGGTATCTTCACCCAAACCATGCTGGAGGTAGTGGAGGCACTGTTTAAACACATCCTCTCGGGAGAAGAGGTCTATAGAATAATTAACGAGCGACGGCTTGCCCGGTATTTTCTTTTCATTATCCAGTTCAGTATACAAACCCCGATTGGCAAGGATGTTAAAGGTATTGTAGCCTGTGTCAGTCGGCATATGGATGTCGCTCAGAACCACAAACTGAATGCCGTACTGAGCACCGACGTTCAATAGCTTATTCAAGGGGTTGCTGTAGTATTGGTAACTGTTCGGATTGTTGAATATGACAAACAATTCGTAACGCGGATGATTCTCATAGTATCTGTTGCCCACCCGACTGATGTCTTCCATGCGTTTGGACATTTCCTTGTCCAGACAGTTTTCTATTTCCTGTCGGTCGCGGAACACGCGGCATATGGGTGAAACTCCACCACCAAGAGGTTGCATGAAAGCATCGCCAAGTCCCACGAAATCGGGGTCTATGAAATTGATGCGCACGCTGCCTCTGGGATAAGAAAGCAACACGTACAACAAATACTGATTGAGCGTACTCTCGGCATTTTTAACCTCAGGCATAAGACTGGTATCAAACGGCTTAATCAAAATGTTAAAGCCTTTCCTTTTGGTAAAAACAGGATATTCGACGCATACTCCCTGAACCTGTTCGTACAAACCCTCTCCGGCATAAAACATTTGCAGCTCTTGTCTATCAGCAGCAGCCTTGCTTATGCTTTGCAAAATATCTTTCATGTCATTCCCCAATGAATAAGGAACGAACACAGGATCCTCCAACTGCAATTTTTCCAAGCCTTTGACTAAATCATTTTTCGAGGAATCAAAAGCCTTCTTGCCCGAGGAATGGAGATTACTCATTTGACTTTTGAAATTATTAATGATTTCTTGAATTTGATTTACTGTAGCTTTTCCAGTATCTTTTCCCATAACAACTATAAATTTAAAGATGATGAGTTAGCGACAACAGGGCGGAGACATAGCACCCTCGCCTGCATGCGTGAATCATACAAGGAGAAAACGTGTTTCGTGTTTCTTCTACGATCCCCAGAAAAAGGAGGATGGTAGAAATGGTCTGATTATCAGTTGCGTATGCGCGCATATATCTCGATTCAGGGTCGTTTGGACACCAAATCGACTACAAAGATAGTACTTTTTTTTGAATTATGCAAATTTTTGGGTAAAAAAAATGAAGGGAAGGGGGCATTTTTTTATCGGAGCTACGGATTTACGGAGCGACGGAGTCACGGAGGCGGGGCTAGTCGTCCTAGCGGTTTGCTAGCCGGGACTACGGCCAGGTCTGAACAGGAGGCGGAACACTGCCCGAGCGGGCAGGCCCAAATCTGATTTGGGCGTAAAAGAAGAAAGAAACTGACTGGTAGTCCGGGCAAGTGAAGAATCTTTTCTCGGCGCTGACGCACCGAGCACGCGACGAAGAGGAATGTGCCGGCAGCCAGCCGGCGTAACTACCAAGAAAAGTGCCGCAGGCAGGAGTGAAACATTAAAAACGGGCAAAAAAGTAAAAAAATGGCATTTTATTTGCATAATTGAAAAAAAAGTAGTACCTTTGCAGAAAAATTCAGTGAAGAATGAGAAAATACATGATATTGTTGCTGCTGGTGATGGCAGCGGGATTGCAGGCACAAGAGTCGTGCGCGAAGGTGTTTCAGGCTAATGACGGAACGAAGAATGCGTCGATTAGTGCGCTGGTTATCAATGCAAAAACAGGGAATGTTGTGGATCAGTTCAACAAAGATCTTGTGCTGGCGCCAGCATCGTGCACCAAAGTGCTAACCACGTGCACGGCACTGGAGTTGTTTGGTGCAGACTATTGCTTCAGTACTTACCTGGAGAGCCGCGACAGCATCCGTAACGGTGTCGTTTCCGGCGATTTGTATATCCGCGGAACGGGTGACCCGACGTTGGGTTCGCGTGACCTGGGCGACCGGCAGTTTCTGGGCAAATGGGTGAATGCGTTAAAACGCCGGGGAGTAACCCACATCAAGGGCAATATCGTAGCCGACCTGAGTTTTCTGGACAATGAAGCCACCAACCCCACGTGGCAATGGGAGGACATGGGCAACTACTACGCACCGGGTATTTCCGCCATTGCGTATATGGATAACACCATGGTCATCAGCCTGAAATCCACCCAGATAGGTGAGAAAGTAACCATTTTGGGGACAAACCCCAACTATCCCGGCTTGCAGTTTGTCAATGAGATACGAGGAGCAGGTATTGACTATGACGGTGCTTTAGTGAATGGTGTGCCATTCTGTGATACACGGTTTCTGCGTGGGAGTATTCCTGCGAACAAAGACGTTTTTGGGCTGAAGGGCGACATTCCCAACCCCGGACTGCTACTGGCTCACCACCTGCGCGCGGCACTGCTTGACTCGGGTATCGTGGTGGATGGTACTACGGGTTACACTTTCCAAAGCGACTCGCCCAAACGTGTGGTGCTGTACACCCACCATTCGGAACCGCTGTCGGAGATAGTGAAAGTGACCAATGTGGACTCGAACAACCTGTATGCAGAGCAGTTGTTCCGCTTGATAGGCAGCCGCGCCGGCACTCCCGCCACTATTGACAACGCTATCCGTGTGGAGCAATACTGCTGGAGTAACCGCGGCGTGAACCTGAAGACGGCTATCATCCACGACGGGTGCGGTCTGTCCGCCAACAACGCTATTTCTGCCAGCCAATATGTGAACTTACTGACGTATATGCGGAGCAAGTCGAAGAACTGGGATGCTTTCTATGCATCGCTTCCGGTAAGCGGCGTTTCGGGCACGCTGAAAACACTGCTTGCCAAGACTCCGCTGCAAGGACGCGTTCATGCCAAGTCGGGTACCATTGCGCACACGCGCTCGTACGCGGGATATATAGAAGGGGCAGATGGCGAGACGTATATTTTTGCTATCATTGTGAACAAAGCATCATGCAAATCACGCGTAACCAGAGAACAGATTGAGAAATACCTGCTGGCAGTGATGGAAGGGAGATAAGGCAATTAGTCCATGAAACTGTATATAGAAGAAACGGCAAGCACGAATACGTGGCTGATGACCCATTGCAGGGAGGAGGCATACCCCAACCTGTACACTGTCTATACATTCCGCCAGACAGCAGGACGCGGGCAAGCAGGCAATGGTTGGGAGAGTGAGCCGGGGAATAACCTGTCGTTCTCGACGCTGTTTCATATCTCCACTATCGAGCAGGCGTCACGACTGAACCTGTTGGTGCCATTGGCAGTAGTGAGGGCTTTAGACCCTCTCCAACTCCCTCTTAAAGGGGGAGAGAGCAGGACGGACGCGTTTACTATCAAGTGGCCGAATGACATCTACCTGGGAGACAAGAAACTGGCGGGAATCCTGAATGAGAACGTGATTATCGGCAACCGGATAGCCTACGCCGTGACGGGCATAGGTGTGAACGTGAATCAGGAGGTGTTCCGATCGGGTGCACCTAATCCTGTGTCACTCAAGCAGATAACTGGAAAGACGTACGAGTTGGAGCCCATGATAGACGCAATAGTGGCAGAAATGGAGCGACTAATGCCATTGCTGCATGATTTCGCAGCATTGAAACAGGCGTATATGGCACAGCTGTACCGTAGGACGGGATTCTATCCGTATGTAGAGAGAGATGTGAGTGTAGAGCCGACGAGTATCGTACTCTCCCGACCTACCGACACTCCCGCTACTGCAGAGGGAGAGTTAAAGCACCAACCTTTCCTCGCTGAGATTGCAGATGTGGACGAGTTCGGGCGACTGGTTCTGAAGCGGGAAGACGGAACAAAACGCACCTACCATTTCAAGCAGGTGCGGTTCGTGTTATGAGGTGCGGCTTAACCGCTTCGGTCATCTTATGGTCATCTTATGGTCATCTTATGGTTATCTTATGGTTCTTGTTTCCTTCTTACATGAGGGCGATACACTGAGCGAGAGCGTCCCGCCAGTGGGGGATTTCTATGCCAAAAGTGCTTTTGATTTTCGCCTTGTTGAGCACTGAATAGTGCGGGCGCGGGGTTTTGGCAGGATATTGGTCTGATGTAATGGGAAGGACATTGCACGTGATAGCGGCTTGCTGCGCCGCCTTCATATCCCCGCGTTGGTAAGCGCGAAGAACCTCCTGGGAGTTGTACAGACTATGGATTTCGCGGGTAAAATCGTACCAGGAGCAGACTCCTTCGTTAGTGAAATGATAGATACCGGGGTGCCACTCTTTGGACTCGAGTATCGCGTATATTGCCACCGCCAAGTCACGCGCATAAGTAGGCGAGCCGATCTGGTCGAACACTACGTTCAGGAGGTCGCGTTCTTTGCCGAGACGAATCATGGTTTTGACAAAATTGTTGCCATAAGGCGAATAGAGCCAAGCGGTACGGACAATAACCGCATCCGGCAGGACAGAGAGCAACGCCTGCTCGCCTGCCAGTTTGGTGCGACCATACGCAGTAGCGGGAGAGGGGGTGTCATCCTCCTTGTAGGGAACGCAAGCCTTGCCGTCAAACACGTAGTCGGTGGAGACATGTATGATATGCGCTCCCACCCCGGCGGCAGCCTCGGCGAGGTTGCGGACTGCATCGGCATTGATTAGCATTGCTGTAGGTTCGTCCTCCTCCGCCTTGTCCACATTGGTATATGCCGCGCAGTTGACAATCAGTTCTATTTCGTGGTCACGTACAAAAGAGCAGACTGCGTCCTTGTCAGTAATGTCGAGACGCAACGCAGGGTCGTCCACGTTGATGTCGGTGAGGAAATATTGGTGGTCGTCATGCAGGTTCATTCCTGCACGCATTTCATTCCCTAATTGGCCGTTTGAGCCGGTAATAAGTATATTCATAAGCACAAAATTACTATTTCGGGGTGCAAAGTTAGTGAAAAATTTGCATATTTCCAAATAAAATGTTAACTTTGCACACTTTTTTTACAAAATATGGATTGGAAACAACTACTTTCTGCCAAGCGATTAGGCCTTGAGCAGTACCATACAGATAGAAAAGACGTGCGTTCGGAGTTTGAGCGCGACTATGACCGCTTGATTTTTTCCGCTCCTTTCCGTCGGTTGCAGAACAAGACGCAGGTGTTCCCGTTGCCGGGGAGTATTTTCGTGCATAACAGGCTGACGCACTCGTTGGAAGTGAGTACCGTTGGGCGCTCATTGGGCGGTAATGTGGCGCGGGGACTCAGGAGCAAGTATCCTGACTCGGAGGCAGCGTTCGAGGAGATTGGCAGCATTGTGTCCGCCGCCTGCCTGGCGCACGATATGGGCAATCCGCCCTTTGGACACTCGGGCGAGCGGGCTATCGGCACTTATTTCTCGGAGGACACGGGGATGCAGTTACGCCCTATGTTCAGCGATGAAGAGTGGGCGGATTTTGTGTCGTTTGAGGGCAATGCGAATGCTTTTCGTCTGTTGGCGCATAAGTTCCATGGGAGACGCGAGGGCGGTTTTGCCTTGACCTACTCGACCCTTGCCTCTATTGTCAAGTACCCATACGCCAGTCTGTATTGCCCGAAGGGTAAACAGAAGTTCGGTTTCTTCGGGCAGGACCGTCCGCTGTACGAACGCATAGCAGCAGAGTTGGGCATCTGCCGCAATCCAGAGGATCCTAACAAATATGCGCGGTATCCGCTGGTATATTTAGTAGAGGCGGCGGATGATATCTGCTATGAGATGATGGACCTGGAGGACGCGTGCAAACTGCATATAGTGCCTTTTGAAGAGACGCGTGACCTGTATTTGGGTTTCTTTGAGGGCGAACACCGTGAACACCGTATGGAGCACTTGAAGCGCGTAGAGGACACCAATGAACAATTGGCGTATCTTCGCTCGGTGGTTATCGGTGTGTTAGTGGACGCTTGCACCAAGGTCTATTTAGAGAACGAGGAGACTATCCTGTCCGGGCGTCTCATTCCCTCGCTGGTCAAGTTGTTGCCGGAACACCTGCGTAGTGCCTTCCAAGCCGTGGAAGAAGTGGCGCAGCAAAAGATATACAAGTCGCAGCCTGTATTGGACATTGAGTTGGGCGGCTACAAAGTTATCAGCAAACTGCTGGAGTGCTATATTGAGGCGGCTTTTGCGCCGGAGAAGGCATACTCGCAACGACTGCTGGACCGTGTTCCTTCGCAGTATGAAGTGAGGAGCGTGGACCCCTATACCCGCGTGCTGTCCGTACTGGACTACCTGTCAGGCATGACGGATGTGTATGCATTGGACCTGTACAGGATGATTATGGGAATCAGTATTCCGAGCTTGTAGAGACCCTCTCCGGCTCCCCCTGTGTAGGGGGAGAGGAAGGAGTGAAGGAGTAAGACCCCTCCCGACCTCCCCTGTTTAGGGGAGGAGTGAAGGAGTAAAGGAGTGAAGGAGTAAAGACAATAGTATCATTGAAATCCATAGCGGCATATAACAGAGAGGTGCTGAAGTTAGCAGTGCCGAGCATATTGGCGAATATCACCATTCCATTAGTGGGAATTGTGGATGTGGCTATTATCGGCCATATCAGCAATGCAGCGGCAGTAGGCGGAATAGCGGTGGGTACCATGCTGTTCGACCTGCTATATTGGAACTTCGGTTTTCTGCGCGTAGGGACCAGCGGCATGACGGCTCAGGCTTACGGCAGGGGTGATGTGACCGGACAAGCCAAACTGTTGACACAAGGTACCGCAATCGCTTTTGGTGCTGCGGCACTGATATGGCTGCTGCAGTGGTTCTTTGTATCATTGGTACTATGGCTCATGCCGTGTTCGCCAGAGGTGGCGGACTTTGCCCGAAAGTACTTCTTTGTGCGGGTATGGGCAGCCCCTGCGACGTTGTCACTGTTCGCCCTGAAGGGTTGGTTCATCGGTATGCAAGACACGGTGTCGGCTATGATAACGGATATCGTGGTGAACGTAGTGAATATGGCAGCCAGTTATGTGCTGGCGGTATATACGCCTTTGGGTGCTATCGGCGTGGCATGGGGCACCCTGATTGCCCAATATGCAGGCTTGCTGTCAGCGGCTATACTGTTGTTGGTGAAATACCGACCCATACTTAGGCTGTGCCGGGTGAAAGATAGCATGCGTTGGCAGGAACTGAAGCAATTGTTTGTACTGAACAGTAACCTGTTTCTGCGGTCACTGGCGTTCATGGTAATCTATGTAGGTTATACGGTGTTTATGTCCTCATATGGGGATACTGAACTGGCGGTGTCGGCTATTATCATGAAGATATTCCTGTTTTTCTCGTACTTTATTGACGGTTTTGCGTATGCAGCGGAGGCGATGGTAGGGAAAGAGGGAGTGAGTGAAGGGGCGGAGGGGCGGAAAACGCCGGAAGTGGTGCGCACGGTGCGTGTTCTAAGTGTATGGACATTGGTATTGGGGCTGTTTTTCTCCCTACTCTATTTTGTTTATGACGATGGTCTTATTGCCATGATGACCTCGGACACAACTATTCAGTCGGCGGCTGTGCCGTACTATGTATATCTGTGGTTGATGCCCATTCTGTCCGCCTTTGCTTTCTTATTTGACGGCGTGTTTATCGGTGCAACGAAAGCGCTACCCGTCAGGAACTGTATGTTCGCTTCGGCTGCTGCGTTTGTACTCATCTACGCAGCAGCGGCCCCGCATATGGGAGCCGCCGCCATGTATTTAGCCTATTCGATGCACTTGGTGGTTCGCACCGTGTATTTAGGCGTAAGTTACCTGAAGTTATAATTATGAATTATGAGGTATGAGCATTACAGGTTCAAGTCTTTCTTGAGAGCAGCAACGATCTCATCCGCCTTTTGGTTGAAGGCATCGTAGTCCTTTCCACCAGAGAAACCGGCAATAGGCACTTCGAGGTAGAACTTAATCTTCGGCTCTGTACCAGATGGGCGAACGCTAACCTTGAGTCCGCTCTCAGTGAACCACTGGAGGACATTGCTCGTAGCGGGCATGTCGAGGGGTTTCTCGTTGCCGGCAGCATCTGACATTTTCAGCAGTTGATAGTCCTTTACACAGATGACCTTGGAACCAGCAAGGGTCTTAGGCGCATTGGCACGGAAGTCCTTCATCATTTGCTGGATTTCCTCGGCACCGCTCTTACCCGGACGAACGACATTGATAGTGGTCTCTTTTTGGAAACCATACTGCACGTAGATGTCCATGAGCAGGTCGTATAGCGTCATGCCGTTCTCTTTCGCCCAAGCGGCAATCTCGCAGATAAGGCAGATAGATGCTGGTGAATCTTTGTCGCGCACTTTGTCGTACGGCATGAAACCGAAGCTCTCTTCGCCGCCGCCGATATAGTTCATCTTGCCCTCTTCGGTACGAACGCGCCAAGCAATCCACTTGAAGCCGGTATATTCATCGAACAATGTCACGCCGTTCTTGTCAGCGATTTTCTTGATGAGTTCGCTGGTAACGATGGTCTTGACCAGGTAGTCGTTAGGCTGCAGTTTGCCCAGTTTCTTCTTGTTGGCGATGATGTACCATGAGAACATCATGCAGGTTTGGTTGCCGTTGATGATGACCCACTCGCCCTTGTCGTTGCGGCATACGATAGCCAGACGGTCGGCGTCGGGGTCGCTGGCGATAACCAGATCGGCGTTGAGTTTGGTGCCCAACTTCATACCCAGAGTCATAGCCTCCGAGTTTTCGGGGTTGGGTGAAACTACAGTCGGGAAATTGCCGTCGATGACCATTTGTTCGGGCACCACGTGGATATTCTGGAAGCCCCAGCTGCGGAGTGCCTCGGGGATGATCACACGTCCGGTTCCGTGGAGCGGCGTATAGACGATGTTCAAGTCTTTGTGCTTGTTGATCACGTCCTGGTCAATCATCACGGTTCGTACCGCCTGCAGATAATCCCAGTCAATCTCGCCGCCGATAATCTGAATGAGGTCCTTGTCGCCACCGAAACGTACGTCGTCCATGGTGACCTTAGCCACTTCGTTGACGATACCGATGTCATGCGGTTGCAGTACTTGCGAGCCGTCCTCCCAGTACGCCTTGTATCCGTTGTACTCGCGAGGGTTGTGGCTGGCGGTAACGTTGACACCACCTTGGCACTTGAGGTGACGAATAGCGAAAGAAATCTCGGGAGTGGGGCGCAGGCTTTCGAAGAGATACACCTGAATGCCATTGGCCGCGAAGACATCAGCGACCGTTTCGGCAAACATACGTCCGTTGTTGCGGCAGTCATGTCCCACCACTACAGCGACGCGTCCGTTCTGCACGTTCTCGAATCCGCCCTGTTTCTGTACTTTCAGGAGATAATTGGCATAGCCCTGAGTAGCCATTGCCACGATGTATTTGTTCATTCTGTTGGTTCCAGGTCCCATAATGCCACGCAGACCACCTGTACCAAACTCAAGGTCACGATAGAAAGCATCGATCAAAGGTGTTTTGTCCTCGGCTTCCATCATAGCTTTAACTTGTGCGCGGGTCTCGGCGTCGTATTTGTCGCCCAGCCATGCTTGCGCCTTCGCCATTACGGCTTGCAATTCATTGTCCATAGTACTATATTTTTGTGTTAATTGATTTTGGGGGCAAAGTTACAACTTTTTTTTGACATATGCAAATGTTTTTGCAAAAAAATGCACTTTTCAGCAAAGAGTTGTGCGTTTGGAGCGTACAGAGTACGGAAAAACCAAGGAAAAAGAGCGGAGAAAGAACGAAGTTGGCATAGACCGGGTAGAAATCGGGGACGGATAAGGTATAAAGAAG
>ODAI010435411.1_pt1 | contig 21954 bp, 16 predicted proteins | sample 1539321 | NCBI WGS metagenome assembly ODAI01 (sample SAMN02144231, study PRJEB22623) | gut metagenome | biome: sheep rumen | host: Ovis aries | place: New Zealand | reverse complement strand
TTATCGACGAGGGGATCTCAATGCGTATCGCCCTCAGGAAGAATTCGTCCTTTTCGAGCGTGTCGATAATGGCTCTGCCTATGCCCTTCCCTTGATACTCCGGCAAGACGAAAACGGTAAACAGGCTGCTCTCGTCTTCCTTGCCCCAATATGGTCCGATCGCGCCGCAGCCGATGATGTTATCCTGCTCCTCCGCGACATAAAAATGCGTCCACGATGCTCTCTCGAGAACATGTTCCGGCGACTCAACTTCGATAAGCTGTTCCATCAGCTCTACCGGATAATCCTTGGTATTCGATATCCGTATGGTCTTACGGATAAGCTCTGATACTGCCTTTGCATCTTGTTCTTCAAATCTTCGGATGTTCATTATCTCCTCCTCGAAAAAAAAGGCCACTTGTCATCTGATAAATGGCCTTGATACTATCTTAATCGAACTCCTTTACTCTTTATCTCTGTTCCAAACATACTTCGTATATCTGCCGCCACCGATCTTTATGATTTTCTCCGATGACAACAGATCTGACAACGCTCTTTCAACGGTAATACGGCTGATATCCGGACACTTCTCCATAATCTGTGATTTTGTTATCTCGCCGTATGTGCTCTTAATGAGTTCTGCCACACGCTCAGGCTTAGACAGGCCACTCTCTATCAATGTCTGAACCCTGTCTGAGAAGTCACGATATGCCGCAACTACTACACCCAGCATATACTGAACGAATGGAGCATAATTGTTATTATCTTCGTGCCAGTCGGTTGAACTTTCTTGCAGACACTCATAGTATGAATCCTTAGTCTTCTCTATAAGATGCTCAATACTTATGTACTTTCCAACTATGTATCCGGCTCTGTATAACAGGAGCAAAGTAAGGAGACGGCTCATTCTTCCATTACCATCATTAAACGGGTGTATGCACAGAAAATCGAGAATAAACATCGGGATTAAAAGAAGTGGATCTATTGTCCCTGTTCCCATAGCCTTTGCAAACTCATCACAAAGATTCTCTATCGATTCAGGAGTCTCCCATGCAGAAACCGGTCTAAAGCGGACAAACTTATTACCCTGAGCGTCCTCCTCTTCGATGATATTATCTGTAGGCTTATAACTGCCTCCAAAATCGTAACCGTCAAACTTGTACAAGTCACGATGCAATTGAAGGATCATATTAGGCCTTATCGGTATATGATCGTGACTCTCATGAATAGTATTAAGTACATCTCGATAACCGGCAATCTCCCTCTCACTTCTCGTCCTTGGAGTTGTCTTATCCTTTACTATTGCTTTTAAACGAGCATCCGATGTATAAATACCTTCTATCTTGTTTGATGCCTCAGTACTCTGTATCTTTGCAATCTCAACAATCTTCGTCAAAACATCCGCCTTGGCTTCAATAAAAAGCGATTGCTCACCCTTATACTCATGTATTTGTGAAAGCAGTGCCACGATCTCCGGTGTAAGCAGTTTTTGCCATTTGGTACTGTAGTCAAATGATCTCATTCTAATACCCTCATTTTTTGTTTCAATATACTCATTAGCAAGCATTATGATGCAGTTTAATAATATAATGCAACATACTCATTGTCAAAGTTAATTGCATCAAATCCGCAAAAATGATGTAGTTAAGAGGTTTATGAGGCAATTAAAGAATCTGCGGTAGACTGTGTTTCCTGTGAAACCTACAATCATCGCTCTATATCTTTTCTCCAGCGATTCTCTATTCTTAGCATATTCTTAACGATCTCTTCCTTCTCCCAATAAGATAACTCTGCAGGTCGCATCGAATGTAATCTTCGTCTGTGCCCAAAAGGGCATAACAAAACCCCCAAAGTGCTGATACTAAAGCATTTCCAAGGTTGTAATAATTACTCGAGTTCGCCCATCCGAAATAAAATCCTATACTATATGGCTTAGTTTTATTGACTGTGATATACAGATTATCTAATGTAACCTATTAGCTTTGACTTTCCGCCTTCCTGTTGCCAAAACGTTGCCACTCTTCTTATTGTGATTTATCACAATTACTCTCAACATACCACTGATTATCACGATAATAGCATCCGTTTATTACGACATTTACTACGACATTTATTACGACATCGTGAATCATTAATCTTATAGTACCCATTACGGTTTGCGCCTACATATTCAACAACTCCATCATATGCATTCTTAACCTCACGGATATCTTGAGGTGGACCCAAAACACGCTTGCCATCTATAACATCACAAACCATATCTCAGCATTCTGTCCATGATTAGTTTTCTCTGCATTCTCTACGTAATCAATATCTATGTTACTGGTGATATCACGTTATTTGTGCAAGAGCCTCTTGCACTATTTCTTTTATACAGTCTTTAGTTATGGATAAAAACAAGTTTCTTATATAACTATTTCTAGATTATTAGAAACCTCATTTCTATTCAGTACAAGCATTTTTTGAAAACAGCATCACATTTATCCAGCGGAATCTTATTAATTCTGCCGCGTTTCCGCCAAACAAAACAACTTTATCTCACTTCTCAAATAAATCATTCATGGTCACCACATTGGTAAAAACACCACCATATTCATTATTTTTTAGTCCGAATGTAGTAATCAAAGTGCTGTGGATTGCAATCTTCGGAGATACTTTCTTTGTCAATATCTCCTGCCTTCTCAGGATTGTTCTGTAATAGTCTTTGTCCACCGCAAAATCATCACCGAGGTATTTGATCTCACACATATTCAAAACATTATCTTTTCTGGATATAAGAAGATCTATCTGCGTCCCTTCCTGATCATCATCCTTGATAGACCAAGCAGATTCCGTCGATAAAACACCGCCTACTTCAAGGGCACGCTTTATCTGCTTTACATGGTTAAAACAAACCTTCTCAAAAGCAAAGCCGCGCCATGATACAATCTGACCACTCGATAATCCCTTTTGCCAAAAAGTCTCATCCGCTCCATTGATCTTATTTCTAAATTGAAGATAGAATAAACAAAACGGATCTGTTAATCGGTAATACTCACATTTCTTGCTCATCCCGAATGGCTGATACTTAACGATGTAATCACTTGCGATCAGTGCGTTAAGATGTTTCGATAATGATCCTCCGTCCGGTATCTTCAATCCTTGCAAAATATCTTCTCTTGTATATCCTGCGTTTCTCTTTGAAAGAAATTCGACAATACTTTTTATAAGTTCCGGCTTGCTGAATGCTGATGTGAAAAGTCGATCATATTCGTCTTTAAGTTTCGAGTCTTTGGCAAAGAATAAACGATCAATATTCTGAGCCAAGCTTTTTCCTTTTTCAAAATATCCCATGTAATACGGAATACCACCAATAATCATATAGCTCTGGACGATATCATATCTGGTAATCTTTATTCCTTGGCTCTCAAAGAATTCCTCACACTCCGTAAGTGTGAAAGGGGAAAGTTTTATCTCATACGTAACTCGATTATATAATCCACCGTGATTGTTGATCAGATTATCGAGAATCCAAGAATTCGCACTGCCACATACGACAACCATCAGATTCTTTCTGTGACAAGCCCAATTATTCCAAAAAGATTCAAAAGCAGTTATAAATCCGGATCTTGGTGTATCGAGCCAAGGAAGCTCGTCAAGAAAAACAAGCTGGCGTTCACCGGTATCCTTCTCCTTCAGGAATTGTTCAAGCATGAAAAAAGCATCAAGCCAACTGCCGGGAATACGGCTTTTCTTCATCCCATGATCCAAAAGGGAATTATAAAAGTTCTTAAGTTGCATTCCCAACGCACCCTTTTTCGTCTCCACAGGTGACAGACCTGCATGACGAAAAGTGATTCGTCCCTCGAAGACCTCGTCAACTAAGAAAGTTTTTCCTACACGACGACGCCCGTATATGGCAACAAGTTCTGCTTTCTTGCTGTCATAGAGTCTATTTAATTCTTTTATTTCATTATTTCGTCCTATCATAAACATATTATAAACCCGTTTTATTTAGCGGTCAACGCAAATTTACTAGCAATTCCGCCAGATAAAACAAGCTGTCTCTTTATCCTTTTATCTCACTTTTTCAACTAACAGTGCTAAGAATAAAAATCTGTACCCAAAATGTACCCAAAAGGGCAAAATAAAACCCCGAAAGCGTTGATATCAAAGCGTTTCAGGGGTTGTAATATTTATTCGAGCTCTATCGTGGCCGGCGGCTTCCCGGTGCAGTCATAGAGGACTCGGTTGATGCCCTTGACTTCGTTGACGATTCGGGAAGAAACTCTTCCGATGAGGCTCCACGGGAGCTCGGCAAACTCGGCCGTCATGAAGTCTGTCGTGGTGACCGCACGGATGACGCAGGCATAATCATAAGTTCTTTCATCACCCATGCAGCCGACGGAGCGCATGTTGGTGAGGGCTGCGAAGTACTGGTTCGCATTTCTGTCGAGACCGGCCTTTGCCATCTCCTGACGGAAGATCGCATCGGCATCCTGTACGAGGCGTACCTTCTCGGCAGTGACTTCACCGATGATACGGATCGCAAGACCCGGACCCGGGAACGGCTGACGGAAAACAAGGTTCTCCGGAATACCCAGTTCAAGTCCTGCTCTTCTTACTTCATCCTTAAAGAGCAGGCGCAGCGGCTCGATGATCTCTTTGAAATCGACGCAGTCCGGAAGACCGCCGACGTTATGGTGAGACTTGATGACGGCGCTTTTACCAAGGCCGGATTCAATAACGTCCGGATAGATGGTGCCCTGGACGAGGAAGTCGACCGCACCGATCTTCTTTGCTTCTTCTTCGAATACGCGGATGAATTCTTCACCGATGATCTTTCTCTTCTTCTCCGGTTCTTCGACACCGGCAAGCTTACTGTAGAATCGCTCCTGGGCATTGACGCGGATGAAGTTGAGGTCATAAGGTCCCTCCGGACCGAAGACTGCTTCCACCTCGTCGCCTTCGTTCTTTCTGAGAAGACCGTGATCTACGAATACGCAGGTCAGCTGCTTACCGACGGCCTTAGAAAGAAGAACGGCAGCAACAGAGGAGTCTACACCGCCGGAAAGAGCGCAGAGGACTTTACCGTTCCCGACTTTTTCGCGGATCTCTTTGATAGATGTCTCGACAAAAGAATCCATCTTCCAGTCACAAGCGCATTTGCAGACGCGCTTTAAGAAGTTCTCGAGCATCTTATTTCCTTCAACAGTGTGGGATACTTCCGGATGGAACTGTACGCAGTACAGGCCCTTCTCCACATTCTGTGCGGCAGCGACCGGGCAGGCCTTCGTGGTTGCTGTAACAGTGAATCCCGGAGCGGCTTCCGCGATATAAACTGTATGGCTCATCCAGCAGACTGTCTTGCTGGAAACATGTTTGAAAAGTGCTGTCTCATTATTGACATCGACTTCGGTGTGACCGTATTCACGGACCGGAGCCGTTGCGACTTTACCGCCGAGGAGATAGTTCATAAGCTGGGCGCCGTAGCAGATTCCAAGTACCGGAATACCGAGCTCGAAGATCTCTTTACTGCATCTCGGTGCATCGTCATCTGTGACGTTGCTCGGACCACCGGTAAAGATAATACCCTTCGGATTCATTTCGCGGATCTTCTCGATCGGCATATTGTACGGATGAACTTCGCAGTAGACACTTAAGTCACGGACTCTTCTTGCGATGAGCTGGTTGTACTGGCCTCCGAAATCCAGGATAAGGATCATTTCATTCTGCATGGTGGCGCCTCCCCGAAATATGTGTGGAATTTTATGTGGTTATAATACAGCAAAAGCACCGTGGATTTATATCCGTAAAATGCACAAAATTGTGCGTGTTTTACGACTTTTTCCGAGTAGAGACAGATTACCTGCAAAGATCCTTGAGTATTAACTCCAGTCCGCCTTTTCTTTCGTGACTTTCTCGCCCCAGTGGGACGCCCATTTCTCGCAGTAGAGCTTCGAATATGGGATATTCTTCTTTTGTCGCATTTTCTCGAGACGCTTGCTGCTGGCCCAGATGATGGACGGAAGTCCGATCACAAGAAGATAAAGCGGCCCCAGAAGCAGTGACTGGAACGTGTGGCCGTACTCATGGATGGCCACTTCTTCGTTATAGATCCTTCTTCTTTTCGCCCATTCGCTGTCATCGTCTTTCTCCGGCTCACAAGGCGTAAAGATAAACATACCGAGTGATACCGCCGATCCGTGCGGCCAGATCGTCCGGACCACGCCTTTATAGTAGAAGTGGCGGCACTTTATGTACCACAGGAACACAACAAATCCGGCAAATGTCTGGATATAGCCCCATGTCCAGTGAAGGAAGACGGCGACCGGATAGAACCCGCGGCGGTCGTCTTTCCAGTGGGTCTCCATTGCGAGGAAAAGCCCGATCAGGAGAAGACCGACAAAGTAGCAGAGGCCGTCCTTCGGGTCATATACCCCGCCAAGCGCGATGCCGAGCGGAGAAGTGGTGTCGATGCCAAGTGCTTTTGAAAAAGAAAAAGCCTGAAGGATCTCCGCGACCCAGCCGGTGAAATAGCATAGGAACGGCAGCACATACACAGAGAAGATCCCGTCCTTCGGGAAAAGCACTGCCCTAAGGAAGAAATAGACTGCCGGGATGACGATGACATCTCCAAGATACGCCCGGACAGCTCCTCCGGCAAAGAGCGCGATCAGGACTTCCACCATAAACAGCGCCAGAAATAACACTGCGTACTTGATCCTCGGATGAATTCTTTTTCTCTCTTTTTCCATGCTCTCCTCGTGCTGCAGTATCCCATCCGGAACCGCAGGAGCCCTCTTTCCGCCGTCGCGGCAGTATGGACTTGTCTTAGTGTGCTATACTGGAAACCATATTACCAAAGGCGGGAAAAAAATGACAGTATTTGAATGGACCAAACTCATCATCATCGGAATCGTAGAGGGCATCACAGAGTGGCTGCCGGTCAGTTCCACCGCACATATGCTCCTTATCGATGCAATCCTTCCACTCAATCAGAGTGAAGAGTTTAAGAATATGTTTTTCGTCGTGATCCAGCTCGGCGCGATCATGGCGGTCGTCGTGACATTCTGGAAACGCCTGTGGCCTTTCGGCTACGGAGAAATGCCCGGCATGGAAAAGAAGAAATGCTACGTGAAGAAAGAGATCTTCATGATGTGGTTCAAGGTCGTTGTGGCCTGCATCCCGGGAGTAGCCATCACGCTTCTTTTCGACGATTATGTGGAGGCACATCTGCAGACACCATACATCATCGGCGCGGCCCTTGCGTTCTACGGTCTCGTGCTCATCCTCGTCGAGCAGTCCAGAAAGAATAAACTCCCGAGGATCGAGTCCGTCGATGATCTTTCCTTTAAAGATGCTTTCCTGATCGGATTATTCCAGTGCCTGTCCATCATCCCGGGAACTTCGAGATCCGCTTCGACCATCATCGGAGCCCTCGCCATCGGCATCAACAGAACGACTGCCGCGGAGTTCACCTTCTTCCTGGCCGTTCCGGTCATGGCGGGACTGAGCTTCATCAAGATCCTGAAGTTCGGCTTCGACTTCACATCGACAGAGATCGCCGTGCTTCTGGTAGGCTGTGCGATCGCTTTCCTCGTATCCATGGTCGTGCTCCGTGCCCTGATGAATTATGTAAAGAAACACGACTACAAGATCTTCGGTTATTACCGCATCCTTATCGGTATCGCCGTTATCCTCTACTTTGCGCTGGCTTGATCTTCCAGATCTTCCAGATCAGTTTTTGGCCCATGTGAAGATGTACCTGAAAAAGGCATAAGAAAAGACCGCCGGAATTTTATTTCCGACGGTCTACGTTTTTAGCTAAAAACAGATTATTTAAACAGGCTGATAATTCCGAGAACTACAAGTGTGATGGCTGTCGGGATCGCGCCGCCGATAACATATGCACGGTTCAGGTTGAGGGACATCTTCGCGCCTCTGAGCTTCTCGCCCTTATCGTCCCACTTCTTTACGAGACGGCTGCTGTAGAACCACATAAACAGCGAGATGAAGATCTCAGCGACCAGCCACAGACCCATGACCCATACGACGATCGTCTTATAGAACCACGGCTGCGGATCCTTGCTATGCAGGCACAGCCAAGAAATTACGAATACGATCAGGACCAGGAAAGAGATCAATGCCTGGATGATACCGAAACGGCATACATTTTTTGCACCTGTCTTCTTTGCGTCATGCTTTTCCTGTTTTGCCTGCTCTTTGAGTTCTGCTCTTTCTTTACGGGAAAGCTTCTCTTGTTCTTCTGCCATAACCTACTCCTTTTCTTCTTCGTCGTCGTCCTCGTTCTCTTCGACCGGAACCACGTGCAGGAGGAGTCTGGAGATCCAGTTTTCCTCCACCTGTATGACCTTTATCTTCAAGTTTTTATACTGGACCTCCGGTGTTTCTCCGTGGTCTGGTACTCTGTCCAGAAGGCTTAAGGTCAGGCCGGCGATCGTATCGTAATCCTCGCTGACCAGATCTACGCCTATCGCTTCCTCGAGGTCGCTGAGCGTCATGTCGCCGCGTACCAGGAATCCGCCGTCGTTCATCTTCTGGAGCTCCTGCTCCTCTTCGTCAAATTCATCCGTGATGTTACCTACGATCTCCTCGAGCATATCCTCGATCGTCGCGATACCCATCGTTCCGCCGTACTCATCGACGATGACTGCAAGCTGCATCTTACCCTTCTTCATCTCATGGAACAGAGAAGAGATCTTCTTGGTCTCATGCACGAACAGTGGCGGACGCATGATCTTCTCAAGAGAGAAATCGCCATGCTCGACATCTTCTCTCGTAAGTCCCAGCAAGTCCTTAATATGTAGTATACCAACGATCTCGTCGATTGTCTCCTTATAGATCGGGATCCTGGTATATTTCTCGTTTCTGGCGGTGTCCATGACCTCGTCATAGGAAGCATCGATCGGCAGCGCCACGATCTTCTTTCTGTGGGTCATGATCTCCACGACATCCTTATCATTGAACTCGAAGATATTCTGTATCATCTGCTTCTCGGAATCCTCGATGGAACCCTCCTCCGAGCCGACATCGACCATCATGCGGATCTCTTCTTCCGTGACATTGGTCTCCTTGACTTCCGGATCGATGTGAAGAAGACGGAGGACCGCATTGGTGCTGATCGTCAGGAACTTTACAAACGGCTTCATGATCGTTCCGAAAGTCCGTACGATACTGGAAGAACGGAAAGCAAGCTTCTCCGCGTTATTCTGCGCGATACGCTTCGGCACGAGTTCGCCGAGCACCAGCGAGAAATACGAGAGGATCACGGTAACCACGACCGTGCAGACCGTCGCCAGCCAGGAATACTTCCCGTCCGGATCGAGCCATGCGGTCATTCTTCCGGTGAATCTGTTCGCGGCAAAAGCACTGGCGAGGAATCCGGCCAGCGTCACGCCGACCTGGATCGTCGCGAGAAACGTGGATGGATTCTCGATAAACTTCAGGACTCTTCTGGCTTTTTTATTGCCATCTTCCGCCTGTTTTTTTACTTTTGCATCATTAAGCGAGATGACTGCCATTTCAGCAGCCGAGAAAAAGGCATTGATCAGAATAAAGATCAAAACTATGACCAGGTCCAAAACTATTTGGCCTATACTGTCGTCGGGCACGTGCGTTCCTTTCCTTCCTTATATCCGCAGGAAACTGCGGCGCGAGACTGTGCGCGTGATATTTAATAACTATAATTAAAGACGAATATAACAGATTTTCAAGACTATTTCAACTTCGGGTGTGTTATGATGGGTGTCTGGAACCTATACTTGAGGGAGAGAGGAACTTTCATGTCCGGCCGCAGAACTGAGAAAAAGGATGTGCATTCCAAAATCGGAGGAACGCTTGCCCGCCCGCTCCTTTTCGGCGTGATCTGCTTTTCTTTCTGGCTCTTCTTTTTTATATTGACAGGTATCTATTTTTCAGAAACTTCGGGCTTCGGCGCATCCGAGATCACTTCTCTCGGAATATTCCGCAGCCGCTTTGCCCGTGCGGATTTCAGCAGTTACACCTTCGAAGCCGGGATGGGCATGAGTATCCCGAGGCTCCTTCTTTCGGGCTATGGCGGCATACTTTCGCTTCCTTTTTCGCTTCTTCCCGTTTCGATCCATCCGCAGGCGCTAGCGCTTCTGAATGCGATCCGTCTGGGACTTTCGGGAGGCATTTTCTTCTTCATGCTGACTTCCTTTTCCCGAAGAAGGACGATCCGTTCAGCATCGATACTGGGTTTTCTTTACACGGCAGTTCTGATGGGACTGTGCTATCTTCTCCGCTTCCCGGTATCGGATGCTTTCTTCCTCTTTCCGGGCATCGTCTTGCGGCTTTTCCGCGATTCGGAAAAGAATAAAAGAATCTCCCTGTCAGATGTTTTTCTGTTCTGTCTTCTTTTCTTAAGCAGCGCCGTCTGGGATCTTCTCCTTTTCCCGCTCCTTCTTCTAATGCTTTTTCGTCGGGGGAAGAAAACTGAAGCTCTCTCCTGTGTGCTGTCACTCGGGCTCTGCGCGTTTATCCTTCTGCCGCAGTTTCTGCAGATGCCCTGCGCCATCAAAGGAGAACCATCCTCTTCTTTTCTCCGCAAGCTCGGAAACGATACGGATAGATACCACACGGACGTTACCTATACGACCGATGCCACCTCGGTGCTTCTGGATAGGAAACACGCACTTCTGGTGATCACCGCGCAAAACGAAAATACCGGTACTCCGGAAGGAAGCTCCTCCGGCACAGAAGAAGATACTCCCGGCACAGAAGGTCCCTCCGGGTCATTTTTCTCTTTCATGAATGACTTTTTCTACTCGCTCTGGCCTTCTCTTCCGGCCGAGCCTTTCCAGGACACCTACTCGCAGGGGCCCGTCTATTCTGATACGAGGAATGTAAATTTCACCGTGACTACGATGTTTTCCGAGCCTTTATTCTGCGCGGTGGAGCTGCCCTCCCTTCACCATCCGGTGGATCTTTACGTCAATGACCGCATCGTCTCCACCATCTCGAACAGTAACGAGAGAGTACTGGTGAAGCTGGGCACCTATAACGTCGGACAGAATCTGACCGTCCGCCTTCACTCCTCCTATCCGGAAGACATAAAGGGAGCCTCCGCGCAGTTCGGCTACATGAACACGATCAACTGGAAACAGTTTACGGAGAATGTCACCTACGGAATTACGGACATGAAAGAAGATGTGGACGGGATCACTGCGGATGCACTGGTCGCTTTTAATTCCACACTTCTGACGAATATCCCTTTCGAAAAGGGCTGGTCGCTCTATGTAAACGGAGAAAAGCATCCCGTACTTGCGTACCGGGATGCCTGGGTTTCATCGGATATTCCAGCCGGCCATTACATCATCCATCTGCACTACACCGCACCCGGAGCATCCTGGGGCGGATGGATCAGCTGTTTTTCTTTCTTCCTTCTGGCCGTGATCTGTTTCCGTCACGGCAGATCTTCGAAGGATCACTCTTCTTCTTCGTCAGTAGATCCGGAGATCACATCGAGTTCCGGAGCATCATCTAAGAACTTATAAGTGAAGCCCTGATTCTTCAGTTCTTTCAGGAACGGAAGCGGATCAAACTCCGCGACCATATGTACACCTGCCTTTTTCCAAGGTCCCAGAGAGATCAGGATCGCACCGGAAACGAGAGCTGCCGCTGCCATGAAGTCGGTCGCAGATGCGCCGTACTTGGCGAAGCACTCCTGGTGATCTACGAGTGTATAGATCAGGCACTGTTTCTCCGCGCCTTCCTTGCTGCCGTGGATCAGCATACCGACGCCGGTCTTTCCTTTCGCCGTCGCAACCAGGTCTTCCTGCTGCGGCATGACTTCGGATAAGAAGTCTAAAGGAGCGATCTGCTGGCCGTCGATATCCACTGGTGTAGAGGAAGTCATACCGACTTCGCGCAGGATACGCACCATCGAGAGGAACGGACGCTTAAATGCGGAAAAATAGCGGATGGACGTGGCATCCGGGATCTCTCCGGAAAGTGCATCGATAACTTCGTGATCGACCATGTAGAGATTTCTCTTACCGATCTCCGGGAAGGAATACTTCGCCTGTGTGCTCATCGGAGGGAGCTTGACGATCTGCCCGTTGGACCACATGCGGGCCTCGGAAGAGATCTGGCGGAGACTGGTCATCATAGGGGTATTCATCAGATACGGATGCGCATTGGTGCCGGCATTCATATCAAGGATATCTACCGTTCTGACATCGTCCATCTGCTTGACATACGCATACTGGGCAAATGCATCGATAACTCCGGGGTTAAAACCGCAGCCGATGATCGCCGTAAGTTCTTTCTCGCGGAACTTCTGGTCATACGCATACTCCGCATCGATATCACAGGTCGTGGAGCCTTTCGGCATATAAAGCGAAGCATCGATATAGTTCGCACCGATCTGCAGACACAGATCCATCACCTGAAGATTCAGGGTAGAAGGCGCAAGATTGATCACAAGATCCGGGCGGTAGATCTTCGCCATCAGGAGTGTTTTTTCCATATTGCGGATATCTACATATGCAGTCACGATCTTCTGCTTATCGCTGGAATATTTCTTCTTATACGTGTCGCACTTTTCCTTGCTGCGGCCGCTGAGGCACACTTCACGGAAATAAACATAATTCTGCGACAGCATCGGTATAACGGCTCGCGCCAGCTTTCCACAGCCAATCACCAGCACTCTTTGCATTTTCTTCTACCTCCTCAGTCCACAAAAAACGGACGGTGATAATTCGAGTTATCGATCACGAAGTCGCTGTCATCCAGCGGGGTATGGCGCTGAAGATACATCTTCTGCGCGGGGATGTGCTTGGTCTTATACACCTCGACAGGGTCATCTCCGTAAAGAGGTGTATCCAGAAGAGACGCTCTGTGCTCTGCTTCACGATAGTCCACCCGCATATATACGGTCATATCGAAATACCGCATCAGAGGTTCTCTGTACATCATCGTCCCGATAAGGATCATCAGACCGTCTTCCGACAGCTGATAATGTCTTTCGTTGACGAATGCGTCATTGTCACTATCCAGACAATAGACGACCTTGTCGATCACTCCATCCCGCTTGAAAGGTTTTAACACTTCCGCGATCAGTTTATCTTTGTTGAACCCGTTAAAGTAATAAGACTCGACGGGGTCTTCGCCCTTGTAGCTGGCCTCGACCGAACGGTGGTAATCCTCCAGATCCACGACATCGTATTCCTTACCTAGCATCTCGAGGTAACGCCCGAGCTTATAGGTAAAGACCTTCTTTCCGGCAAACTCGATACCATCGATACCCAGGACTCTCGCATTCTTCTCGATCGCTGCTCTGGCCACCGTGTGTACGATCAGGCAGGTCGTGATCTGATCCTCGATCTCGAGAGGATACCTGGCATAGCCGAAAGTATCCATCGCGTATTTTCTGAAATCCTTACCATACGCGATCACCGGGATCTGACTTCTGTCGCAGGCATCGATGACCGTGCCGTTACATCCGACGAATAAAGAGAAATCGTCTCTTTCGCGGATCTTCATCAGGCTTTTGGAGATCGGAGATGCGTTCCCGGCACTGATGATCTGGTGGAAGAACGATTCAATACCGAGATCCTTCAGCATCTGCTTGATCTCCGGGACCGAAAGCGTATCACAGATATTCAGGTCATATCCATCCGAGGAGAGACTCTCGAGCATGTCCACAAGATCCGTGTCCACCTGCTCAGAACCGTCTTTGACACCGGAAAGTGCTTCTTCGTCAGACACAAGAACTGTGCCCCTGGAAACCAGCCTTTTGCTTTCCAGAGCTTCTTCTGACCAGTAGGTAAACACCCCCATGTCAAAATACACACGATTCATTTCAGACTCCCCCATTTTCAAGAGCTGCATATATTATACAGCAATTCATACTAAATTTGTCCCTTATATTCATCTTTTACAGAATCAGGACCATTCTGCTGTTTATTTTCCCTATTCGTGATATACTTACGGTATCCTAGATTTCGTGAAAGGAGCTTGCTGATGCGCCATTCCGCCCGTTCTGAACGTGATGTTCCCTTCTCCCCGGAGATGGAAAACGAGACTTCCGAGCCGGTCTCTACCGTCGAGAATCCCTTGATGGAAGAACTGCATACGGTCTCCAGCAGTTCGGTTCCCGCATGGAAAACACCCAGTGTGGTCGTATCCCCAGAGAAGAAAGATCCTTTCAAATCAAATAACATGTTCGTTTCCATTGATGAAGAGTACCAGAGCACGTCTTCGCGTCCGATGGCTCCCATCAATGCAACCATCGTCAAGGAGAAAGAGGTCAAAGAGCATTTCTCCTATTCCGACGATCAGCTGGTCTATAGAAAAGACATGAAATTCGGCGAGAAAATGGCAGTTACTTTCCGTAAGACCGCTGTATGGTTTTCTGATCTGTGGGACAAGTACGTCCTGTTCATGAAGAACCATTTTCCGGCTGTATTTGAGCAGAATTCCGTTTCGAAGATCACCACCATCGCGTGCTGTATCCTCTTTATCCTCATTGGCCTGATCGTGGTCGGCGCGCTCGCTCTCCGCTGATCCTTTTCCATCAAGAGGGAGGTCTATCCCATGACAAATGCATCTGCTTCCTCACAGGATTTTTTCAAGGATTTTTCGAAGGAGAATCTCTTCCGGATCCTTCTCAATCAGGTCGATTACTCGGTGTGCTTCAAGGATAAAGATCACCGCTACATGCTCTGCTCCTCCTCTTTTGCCCGTCTTCTCGGCTACAAGACGCCCGACGAACTTGTCGGGAAAGACTTAAGCTCTTTTATCCCTGAAGATGACGCGAAAGAACATACCGAATGTGAAGAGCGCGTCATGGACAGCAAAACACCGGTCCTTCATCTGGAAAAGCACCTGGAGCTCTCCGGTGCGAGGACCACTCTCGAGACGATCTGGCTGTCGACCTCGATCTATCCCCTGATCGACGAGAAGGGCGAAGTCCGCGGTACCTGGAGCATCACGAAGGATATTTCCGAAGAGAAAAACACCGAGCAGAAGCTCATGCAGAAGAATAAGCAGTGCGATGAGCTGAATTCCCGCATTCAAGTCCTCTCTACGATCGACGAGGAGACCGGGCTTTATAACCGCAAATACTTCGAAGAGATGATCCAGCGCAATATGCGCCTGTTCTCCCGTGTCAGAGGGCGCGGTTACAGTGCGGGTTTCTCGATCATATTGATGGACATCGATCATTTCACCAAGCTATGCACGGATCATGGTGCGCAGAAACGCGAAGTCATCCTTCAGTACGTCGCGGATATCCTTCGCGCCAGTTCCAGATCGGCAGATGACGTCTTCCGCGTCGGAAATGACGAGTTCGCACTCCTTCTTTCCGATACCGGTATCACCGGGGCCAAGGTCCTCGCCGGCCGCATCAAGAGCCGTTTCCTCCGGACCCCGCTGGTTATTGACGATAAGACGATCTATATTTCCCTAAGCTTCGGCTTCTCCACCTTCGAGGATCAGCTCGATGCCTCGGAGCTCATCATGAAAGCCGATCAGGATCTGTTCAATGCAAAAAAGGAGCGCTGAGCGCTCCCTTTTCATTCGTCCTTTTTTCTCGGCATCCACGGGACACCCTCGGGGAACAGATATCCGTAGTAGTCCATATCGATGATGTGCGTGGAGCAGTAGAAGAGTTCACTTACGTATTCGCTGCATTCTTTCACATACTCCTTCGTGATCTCTTCATCGACGAGCGCCGTGACTTTCCCTGATCCGGCATTGTACATGATCTTGTCGTTGATGAAGCTTCTGTCGCTGAAGATAACATAGTGCGGTTCCGGTGCGAAGATATCCGTGCCGATATAGAGTCTCGAGTCATACGGCAGGCCGAACATATTCGCCAGCGTCGGCGCGATGTCCATACTGCAGCACCGCTTATACACGACGACGGGCTCTTTCATATCGCCGCTCCAGAGGATAAAGGGGTTCTCATATCTGGTAAAAGGATCCACCATCTTCTTGCCGCACAGCTCGTTATATTCACTAGGCTGAAGTCCGTACGGATAGTGGTCCGCACCCATCGCGATGACCGTATTTTCCAGTTCGCCCGCTTCATCGAGTTTCTGAAGGAGAAGTTCCAGTGCACGGTCGAGCTCCATCTGGCAGGCGATATATGCTTTTACCGGAGTACTGTAATCGAGATCCTTGACCTCGTTTTTATACTTCGAAGACATCTGATTATCACCCCATGCATAGGGAAGATGTCCGCTGACCGTCATGTAGTACACATGGAACGGCTGCCCCGATCCATCGAGATAGTAGTCGATCGACTTTTCGATCATCTCCACATCCGACTCCGGCCAGGTCTTCTTGACATCAAGACCGTTACCGTAGCCGTAATAGGTATATCCCATGGTCGGGTACGAGCGGTCACGATGGTAATAAGTGTAGGTGTTGTTGTGGAAAGCATATGTCTTATATCCCAGGGCCTGGAACTGGTTACCGAAAGCAAACGGCATATAGTTCTTCGCGACCTTCGTATAGCTCCATACGCCGGACTTCGGGATGAGTCCGGTCGTCTCGACAAACTCACCGTCCGACGTGCTGACGTACCAGATCGGCGTATAGAAGTTATTGAAGACGAAGCCTTCTGTGGAAAGCTTATAGAGTGTCGGAGTGAGCTCCGGGTCGATCACATATCCGGAGAATCCTTCCGCTGTGAGAAGGATCAGGTTCTTCCCCTTAAAGATCCCCGTATATTCGTTCATCGAGGTCGGCTCTCTCTGCGATAGGAACTCGTTCATGTGGCGGTAGGTCTTATCTGTGGCATCAAGATCAAAGTCAATATCCAGAACATTCTTCGGATAGGGTGTCGGTGTCGCAGTCGGAGAAGGGGTCGGAGTCGCAGTCGCTTCCGGCGCCTGTGTAGGCTCCGGTGTCGGGACAGGAGACGGTGTCGGTTCCGGAGTCGTCGTGCCTTCCGTGACCATCGTCTCGATCTCGATGTCATCGACATCGATCTCGGCCTTCTCGTCTTTCTTAATGTTCAGGATATTCATCCGAAAGTCGATACTCATGGTCGGAAGAAGTCCGAAAGTCCGAAGTGACGCATCCTGTGAGAACTCCGAAAGGTAAAGAAGTCTCGGATTCGCCGCGCCTTTTCTGTCATGGACGATCAGGTGCTGTCCGATCACTCCCGCCACGAGAAAAGCACCGATCACGGAAAGTGTATATTTCCATCCCGGTACCGGGATCTTCTTCATAAACTTCCGGATGACCGGCCAGTACAGGACCGACGGGACCAGAAGGATCAGGATACCCAGCCAGCCGTCGATGATCGCGGACCTTACGACGCTGAAATACTCTACGACTGCACCGGCTCCTCCGGCTGCGATCGAGCCCCAGACGAATATCGTACCGAAGATCCGGAAATAGATATACTGCGCTATATAGATGACCGTCAATATATTTGTGATCACTCCGAAGGTGATCATACGGACTTTTCTTTTCGGGATAAGAAGGACCAGCCCCGTGATCAGTGCCGATCCGGTCAGGGAAAGAAGCACGGTATATCGCGAGAACGGATATCCGACCAGCCGGGAGAAACAGAACTCGAAGAGCAGTGTCACGGCCGGAAGCCACAGCACAGTGAGCACACTTGCCCACACAGGCTGTTCAAGAGTTTCTTCTTTCTTTTCCTTCTTCGGCTTTTCTACTTTCTCCGTCTCTTCTGCCGCAGCTTCTTCCTCCGGAACTAGTGCTTTTCCCAGATTATCTTCCTGATTCTCACTCATGGAATGCGTCCTTTCTGCCGAGCGGCCGGATGTCGAAAGACTCCAGGAAATCCTCGCCCTTCTGCACTTCCGTGAAGGAGAGATCCGGATAGTCCAGCTGGCGCATCACCTCGTAAAGTGCGATGGCGACGGCGTTGGATAGATTCAGGCTCCGGCATGTTCCCGCCATCGGGATGCGGAAGCAGTGATCGAGATGGGCAGCCAGCCGCTCATACGGGATGCCGGTGCTCTCTTTTCCGAAGATCAGAAAGATGTCGCCCTCGACAGACCTAAAGTCAAAGCTGCTGTGCGGCTTCTTCCCGTAGCGTGTCATGTAGAAATAGGTCCCCGGGTTCTTGCTTTCGAAGTCCTCGAAGCTGTCATAGAAATCATATTCCGCCAGGTCGAGGTGATTGGACGCCGCCCTTTTCAGGGTGTCGTGATTCAGCTCAAAGCCCAGCGGCCTGATGATATGGACCTTCGTGTTCGTCGCCACGCAGGTCCTTAAGATATTTCCCGTATTCTGCGGTATCTCCGGTTCAAAAAGAACCACATGTACTGCCATTATTCCACCTCATTATTCCTTTTTCTCTTTTTTATTCTGCTTCACCATTCTTCTGATCTTCGAGATCCGGTAATAGAGAATAAATGCCATGAATATCACGAATATGGCGAGAAGTCCCCATACGAAGGATTCACCATACAGCAGCGCTAAGTCCCAGAAGCCCAGCTTTCTGGAGCCTTTTCCGGCTTCCAGGATCCACCCGGCGCGAAAACCCGTGACAAGCAGGCAGATCAGGGCGTTCATTAATATCAGCAGCGGAAGCACGACTATGATCAGTTTCTCTTCATAGATCTGCTCGCAGCAGCGGTTATATGACCGGGGATCTCTAGTCTGTCCGGTCCTGAGAGCTTCTTTCTGAAGTGCTGCCGATGTATCCAGAAGCTCCAGGTGCGTCGGCTTCTTCTCGGTCCATATCGAGCCATCACTCCAGAGTGAGCCTTTTTTCTGCGCCATTTTTATTTCTCTTACCTGCTTGAGGGAATCCGTCTGCATCGCGGAGACCCATCCATTTGCAGGATTCTTCAGGACTTTGATCTCTTCTTTCCGGATCTTCCCTTTGCATCTTGAGAGGGAAAGATACAGATTTCCCAGGATCTGATCGATATTCCCCGCGCCATATTCCGTTCTGGCGTAGCGGAGAATGCGGATCGACTGTGTGATCTCCTTCGGCTTTGTGATCGCATGAAAGAGACCCTGAACATAGTATTTTCCTCTGGAGTCAGGAAGTTTGTCGATGTAATCCAGCATCTCCTGATCCTCTTCCGAAGAAAAATCCGTAAACTCACCATAGGACAGTGCTTTTGCCAGAGGGAGAAAGATCCAGGCATCCGGAACCCTCTCCTTTGCCAGGGATGTAAGAAGATCCATCGCTTCCTTCCATTCACTGCTCTCTTTAACGACTTTGGCGCGGCTGCTCTCGATGACAGGATAAATGACCGGATCATATTCGCCGATCTTTCCGTAAACAAATTCCAGCTCTACCACGATCTTGCAGAAGGCATACCAGGCCATCAGGCTCTTATTCGGGAGCTCGTCCGCACAGTAGTGATAAAGGCCGCATGCGGCATGAATATTCACCAGTTCCCCGTCATCTCCCCAGAAACATCTGTCCGCGGTTTCGTGACAGGCCGCCGGGATCCCTCCGGATGCAGCTACCGAGATATACCGGTTCGCTTCCTTATTCAGGATCTCCTGTTCAAGTTCGAAGCTGTCCGGGTCCATTTTCTGCAGCTTGGAGAGCTGCTTGCTGTCCCTATACGCCTTCGCCATTTTATAAGCCGCCAGCGGATGGCCGGCATCGGCGCTTTCTTTATAGAGCTGCCAGATCTCTTTCTGGATCTTCTCATCATTCTTATTCTGCTCGGTATCGAGGAGCTCCGCCAGCTCGAATTTCGCTGTCGTATCTCCTTCTTTTGCTGCCAGACGGAAATAATGAGCGGCCTTCTCCTCATCCGGGCCAGCCTCTCCATTCTGCAGGAAGTATCCGCCCAGAAATACTTCCGCTCGGATAAACCCCGATCTTGCCGCCACCATCTCGAGATTGATGGCGCGCTCATCGTACGGGTTCTCCTCCAGAAGATAGGAAGCCATCAGATGATATGCACGGGTATTTCCGATCTTGATCGCCTGTTCAAGCAGGGAGAGCGCTTTGTCCTCATCCGGCTCACATCCGATGCCGGCCCGGTAACATACCGCCAGGCAAACGATCGCCGTGTGAAGGCCCATATCCGCACCTTTTTTATAGTAGCGGAACGCCTCTTCTTTATTGACCTTTGTGCCCACACCATTTTCGTAGCTCAGGCCCGTCTCCACACAAGCTGGCGCGAAATTCTTATCTGCCGCTTTTTTAAAGTATTCAAATGCTTTTTTATCGTCCTGATACGCCTCGGAAGTTCCTTCCCTGTAGTGGAAAGCGATCCGGTACATGGCATCCGGCACATCTTTGTCCGCTGCCTGCTTAATCAGTTCAAAGCCCCTTTTCTCGTCCTTTTCACATCCGAGTCCCATCTCGAGCATCATGCCGAGGTTATATGTGCCAAGCGCGAAGTTGTTCTCATGCGCGATCCGGAAATACTTCGCCGCCTCTTCATAATCCTTCTTGCAGCCGATGCCGTCGCCGATCGCCTCGCCGAGGATATAGCTGCCGACGCCCGGCGCCAGCTTCTGTGCTTCTTTGAAATACTTAAGCGCGAGGGCGGGATCTCTCTCCACGCCATCACCTCGCGAATACTTCTGCCCCATACCGATCTTCGCGATCGGATGATCTTTGGCGGCCGCTCTTTCCAGCCACATCGCCGCTTCCTTCGGGTCGCGATCGACATACGTGCCTGTATCAAACATCTTCGCCAGCGCCAGCCAGGCATTTACATCGCCGCCGGTCGCCGCCTTACGGTACCACTCATAGGCCTGTTCGAGATCCTTCTCCACGCCGGAGCCGGTCTCATAGCATCTTCCGAGATTAAAACAGGAAAACGGATGTCCGGCTTCGGCCGACTCTCGGAACATCGCGAGGGTCTTTCCGTCCACCGCCTTCATTTTTCTTTCACGCTCATAAGCCGTCGCCGCCTGTGCATTCGGGTCATGAAGCACATAAGCGCTGACAGCGTCTCTGATCTTATCGTAAAAGCTTCTGTTTTTCTCTTCCATACAGTCTATTATCTCACAATTTTTCTTCCAGGATCTTTCGGAGTAGAGCCGGATCCGCTTTCCCCTTCGTCTCCCGCATAGCCTGTCCCAGCAGGAACTGGAAGTTCTTCGTCTTGCCGGCGAGATATTCGTTTCTCGCTTTCTCATTATTTTCCAGCACTTTTCCGACAGCCTCTTCCAGGATCTTTTCATCCGAGATGAGCCACAGATCGTGCTGATCCGCATATTCCGAAGGAATCGCATTCTCCGTAAATGCCGCCTTCAGAAGTTCTCTCCCCGATGCTCTGGAGACTTTCCCCTCTTTTACCAGGACGATGATCTCCCCGAGCGAATCTTCCCGGATCTTCAGGTCCTCCGGCAGCGTCCCGGTGTCATTTAGGAGTTTCATGAGGTCCACCATGATCCAGTTCGACGCTTCCTTCGCATCGCCGCATATCTTCGCCGTCCTCTCGAAAAGCACTGTTATCTCTTTGTTTTCCGTCAATATGCCGGCGTCGTATTCGGGGAGGTGAAGTTTCTCGATATATCTTCTTCTTCGATCCTGCGGAAGCTCCGGCAGAACACATCGAAGTTCATCTATCTTTTTCTCCGTTATATGGAGGACCGGCAGGTCCGGCTCCGGGAAATACTTATATTCCGCCGCATCTTCCTTCTTTCTCATCGCGAAAGATGCCTCTTTTTCTTCGTCCCAGCGACGCGTCTCACGGTCGATGGTGCCGCCGTTTCGGACGATCTCCCACTGGCGCGCGGATTCATACCCGATGGCTTTACTTACCGCGCGGAAAGAACTGAGATTCTTCATCTCCGTTCTCGTCCCGAGCGCCTGTTCCCCGAGAGAACGCACCGACAGGTTCACATCCGCGCGCAGAGATCCTTCCTGCATCTTACAGTCCGAAACACCGATGAACTTCAGCATCGTCCGAAGGGATGTCAGGAAAGAAACGACCTCTTCCGGGGAACGGAAATCCGGCTCGGTCACGATCTCCAGAAGCGGCACGCCGCAGCGTGAAAAGTCGATCATCGTTCTGTTTCCCGCATCATCGTGGA
>ODAI013930157.1_pt1 | contig 21960 bp, 6 predicted proteins | sample 1539321 | NCBI WGS metagenome assembly ODAI01 (sample SAMN02144231, study PRJEB22623) | gut metagenome | biome: sheep rumen | host: Ovis aries | place: New Zealand | reverse complement strand
GTGGTCAGCAACTGCGGCCCCGACGCCTGCCAGAGCGTGCCTCACCTGCATTTCCATATTTTGGGCGGCAGGCAAATGGCGGATTCCATGGCTTGATTGGTCGATTATTTTCCCGTATTTATGATGAAACTGTAAAAACATTTTTCTGCCACGAAAAAGCTGTTGACTCTCCCGGCTGAAAGCGGTATAATACACTCACGGTCGCCATCCGCCGGTCAAACGGCGAGCACCGTGCAAGCGGTGTTGTTTCAGGCGAGATGAGCGAAGGGAGGGAAAACAAGTGTCTGAGGTTCATGTCAACAAAAACGAATCGCTGGAAAGCGCTCTCAAGCGTTTTAAGCGCCAATGCGCCCGCGCTGGCGTTCTGGCAGAAGTTCGTAAGCGCGAACATTATGAAAAGCCCAGCGTAAAGCGCAAGAAGAAGGCGGAAGCCGCTCGGAAGCGGAAGTATTGATCCCTCTTCTTCAAAAGAACCGCCCGGATGAACCGGGCGGTTTTTGCGTTGAAAAGGCAATAGGCATTAGGCAATAGGCATTAGGAGAACGAGAACTCAGCGTACAGATGAAAATGTTCGATCTCCAAAACACAAGCAATCATTGGCAAAGCAAACTGATCTGAACTTTGCGCTCTGCACGCTGAACACTTCTAATCCTATTGCCTGTTGCCTATTGCCTACTGCCTGATCCCTTCTTTTTCCCCCGCGGGTTTTCTGGCCGTCACATGCCAGCGGTCGTCGCCAGGGCGGGGCGGGGTCAGGCGCAGACGGCCATAGAAGGCGATCTCCTCAAAGCCCGCTTCCCGGAGCCAGGCGCGCAGCTCCTTTCGGGTATGGGCCCGCTGGGTCTGGCGCTCCTCCAGCCGGTCATAGGCCCCGTCTTTCCGCCGCACGAACAGCGACAGCGTCAGGGTCACGCAGGCGGTTTTCTCGTTCCAGGCATTGCGCCAGATATAGGAAATCTGGTCGTCGTCGGAAAACAGGGTATGGCTGCCCAGGGTTTGGGACAGCTTTTCGGGGGGGGACACATCGAAAATCAGCGCGCCGCCGGGCCGCAGTGCCGCAAACGCGGCGGTAAAAAACTGCCGGGCCTGGCTTGGGTCCGTCAGATAATTGACTCCGTCGCAGGTGGCCAGCACGCAGTCCCCCCGCCGGGGTACGGTCAGCTGTCGCATATCCTGCCGCACAAAGGGAATGGTCAGCCCCGCTTCCCGGGCCTTCGCCATGGCGGCGGCCAGCATTTCTTCCGACAGGTCCACCCCGGTGATCTGATAACCGGCGCGGCGCAGGGGCAGGGTCAGGCTGCCGGTGCCGCAGGCGCATTCCACGCACCGGGCCTTTTTCGGCACCTGGCAAAGGGCCATCAGCTTTTCATAATGCGCCGCCCAGGCGGCGTAATCCACGGTGTCCATCAATTGATCGTAAACGCTGGCAAAGGCGGCGTACACGTTGAATCTCCTTCTTCCTCCTGAAAAGGCAGCGTTAATTCCGGAATTTGCAGCTCTAAATGCGGCTCCTCCACGCCCGAATCGGGACACGCGCCTGCTCTGGTGAATTCCAAGCCGTCTACCTGCCGGGAAAAACCGAATCCGCTTTCCCCGAACGCCACATAGCAGCAGCTCAGATACAGCATCTGATGGGGCTCACGGGATTCCACATAGGAAACGTGAAAGGGCTTTTCAATGTCAATGCCCAGCGTTTCAAGATACCGGGCCATTTGGGGGTATGCTCCTTTCACCCGTTGGCGGTAATTCCAGCAGCCCGGACAATCGCATAAATCTTCCTGCCGCACGCAGGCATAGTACGCCTTTGTTTTTTCCAAATCAACCCGAAGGCTTCCTGCCTGACTGATTCCGGCGTCCATATTCCATCCCTCCATGGTGGTGAGCTCCGCCGCTTCATTATACAGGAATCCCCGCGCCATCGTCAAGGCTCGCCGCTTTCCTGCTTCCTTCTTCGGGCCGCCATCACGCCGCCGACCCGCCCGCTTTCCGCGGCGCTCAGGCCCGCCCAGCCCACCTGCAGCAGCTTGGGCAGCAGCCCCAGCTCCTTCGCCACCTCATATTTGATCCGTTCGTCCTGGGAAATCATAGGCTTCATTTCTCCTTTTTATAAAATACCTGTTTTATCAAACCACCGGTTGAATGACAAACCAAAAAAACTGTGATATCCTATGCGCGTGATCAGGAAACACAGATTCCCAATCACAGGCACCTTGACAACTGAACAGCGAAAAGCAATCAGCAAAAAGCGATCAGCAGGAAAGCAAAACTTTCCTGTTTATGAAGCCAGCCAGAGAACCGGCTTCGGATGAACGAAAGGATTCCTCCTGGATATAGGCGCATACAGCAGCGCTTGTCAGAGCAACGAAGGAATTTTCACATAGGAGCAAGGCTGAAAAACAGACCTCCTCCAGGCTGTGAAGCACTCGTTTCCCCCAACGGCCCGAACCGTTCCGAAAGGAGGCACGGTCGCCAGTGGATCACTGACAAGTTTTGATGATTTTGCAATGAAACGATCATCGCGTCTGATAACAATATCCAGTTTTTAACCACGTTCATTTGATGGCGTCTTTCACAACCGGCGTGGGAAACGCGGCGGCGGCGCGGCGGACGAACGAACTCCATGGCCTGACCGGACGGAACGGAACGGTAAGGAAAGGCAGGCGGCGTGAAAAGCGCGGCATGGGGCAAGGGAAGCCGACGGGCCAAAGCGGCGCGGAACATTCTCTGGCACATCAGGCAATAGGCGGCAGGCAATAGGAAACAGAAGAACATGCGGCCCAACCGAATGCCTGATACTCCCGAAATGGGGAGGACAAAGGAACATGGATCAAGGATGGAACGCGGGGGCGATGACGGCCCCCGGCAGGGAAACGGTACAGGGCACGGCGGCTGAAATGCCCCCGGCGTCCCGGCGAAGCCTCTTAGCACAGGCGGCGCGGCCCACCCTGCCCCGGCTTTCGGACAGGCGAAAATGCCGAAAGCACGGTGGTTCCGCTTTGCGGGAACGCCCCCGCAGGGCAGTCCGGGGAGGCTGGAGAGCAATCGATTGGATCCCCAGATCAAAGTCTTTTGTCCTCGCGGCGGCTGAAATGCCGTCAGCAGTGAGGAAAGGAGGAAAAACGATATGAGCTATCTTGAAAACCTGAAAACTGAGGCGAATTATACCCGCACCCTGAACGGGGCCAAGACCCACGGCAGCACCGGCGACGCCTGCCTGGATTTCTTCGCTGTGGCGGGCGGCATGCGCTACCGCAAGCGGAACGATCAGATCACCCTGTTCGACCGGGCGTACATCGAAACCCCGGAGCTGGCGGCAAAGCTGCTGTTCCACCTGCGGGACATCCGCGGCGGCATGGGCGAACGCACCCTGTTCCGCACTTTGCTGCGCCACGTGGCTTTTGCCTGGCCCGAAACCGCCAGGAAGAACGCGAAGTTCATCGCGGAGTTTGGCCGCTGGGACGACCTGATGTGCCTGCTGGGCACCCCCGCCCAGGATGAAGCGGTTCGGGTGATCAAGCTGCAATTGGCGGAAGATCAGGCCGCGCTGAAAAAGCGCGAGCTGGGCGACGAGGACGCGCACATTTCCCTGCTGGCGAAATGGCTGCCCTCCGACAACACCTCCAGCTACAAGACCCGCGCCAAGGCCCGCAAGCTGATGAAGGCCCTGGGCATGGACAGCCGGGATTACCGCGCTGCCCTTACCGCTCTGCGCACCCGCATTGGCCTGGTGGAACGGACGCTGACCAAAGGCCAGCCCGACAAGGTGAACTACGAGGCCGTGCCCGCTCAGGCCATGCTGAAATACCGCTGCGCCTTTGTGAACAAAGACAGCGGCCGATTCGGCAATTTCCTGCGGGAAGTGAAAAAGGGCAGCAAGCGCATCCATGCGGACACGCTGTTCCCCTATGAAGTGCTTCGGCCCTTCTTTAACGGCGGCTGGTGGAGCGTCACTGACCCCAAGGGCATGGAAACCCTGGAAGCGCTGTGGAGCTGCCTGCCCGGGGAAATCGGCAGCGCCAACGCCATCAGCGTGGTGGATACCTCCGGGTCCATGTACGATTCCTTTGGCCCCCTCAAGCCCGCGCTCATTTCCCAGGCCATGGGGCTGTACTGCGCCGAACGGTGTCCGGGCGTGTTCCATAACCACCTGATCACCTTCGAGAGCAATCCCCACCTGATGGAAATCCACGGGAATACCCTGCGGGACAAGCTGCGCTATATTGGCTCCCTGCCCTGGGGCGGCAGCACCAACCTGGAAGCGGTGTTTGAGCTGATCCTGAAAACCGCGGTGGAAAGCAACGCCCGCCAGGAGGAAATGCCCGCCGTGCTCTATATCTTCTCCGATATGGAGTTCAACTGCGCCATGCGCAACGCGGACAAAACGGTGTACCAGAACGCCAAAGAGCTGTTTGAATCCGCCGGCTACCAGATGCCCGCCGTGGTGTTCCACAATGTGAACTCCTGGCAGATGCAGGCCCCGGTCACCGCCCACACCCGCGGCGCGGCCCTGCAAAGCGGCGCCAGCACCCACGCCCTCAAAGAAAAGTTTGACGGCAACATCACCCCCATGGATCACATGCTGCGGGTGCTGAACGGAGATCGTTACAGCATGATCCATGCGTAACCCTTCCCGACCGATCAGACTTCCCATGCCGGGGAGGTCTTTTTTTATTGCTCAGAAACAGGTCCGTCCTCCTCCTCCGGCAGCGGCGCGTCGGGATCGAAAACGAGGTCGCCGCTGGGGTCCCGGCGGCGGAGCAGGGCCTCCATCACGCCCCGGCGGCTCCAGGCGGGAGGGTTCTTTTTTCTGTTTTCCATGGATTTCTTCTCCCTTCCTTGCTTTTTACAGGCATATTTTGCGGCGGATCGGGCCAATTTATACCGTAGAAACAGGAAGGAGGAATGAAGGAATGAAGAAATTTTTTGCGGTGCTGGGCTGGGTGGCCCTGACGGCGTGCGCTGTTTTTCTCTTGTCCGTGCTGGGGGAGCGGGATGCCCTGCGCAGGGATTTCCGCCGGGAGCAAAAGAAATATGAAGCGCTGAAAGCCCTGCGGCAGGAGGAGCGCCAGCAGTGGGAGCTGGACTGGCAGGGAATTCGCGAGGACAACGCCGCCCTGACCATGGAAAACCAGGCCCTGGCCGCCGCCCTGAACGACGCCCGGCAGCCCCAGATTCAGCAGGAGGAAACGCCTGATCCAGCGCAGCAACAGGAACCGGATCGGCACGCTCATCCGGAAAAAAGGCTGCCCGTCTGGAAAGCTGAGCCGGACGCGCCGGAGATCGTAATCAAATAAGAAGTTATTTAAATAGGAAGAAATAGCTTTTTGCCAGCGTTCTACTCGACGCTGGCATTTTCCTTTTCACAGGAAAAAACGGGAAAAACAATTCTTACAAAATAATGACATATGAACAAACGACCTGAAAAAGGTAATTAATCTGCCATGCTTTATATAGGTAAAAGAAACCAAAAAAACAGAAAATAAACAGAACAAAAATGAATGTATGAAATAATAAAAAAGTTGACATAATATCGCAATTATATATTGCCTTTTTTTCCATTTTGGTGTAAAATTAGCGTTGGTATTTTATATGCATTTTGGCCCATTTGCAGAAAATGGAATCTCTTGTAAAAGCAGGTTGATTCTGGATTCTGTGGATTTTGGGCGGTGCCTGGCCGAGGGGCGGGGGCTGCCTGAAGAAAAGGAGATTCTTCAATGAATCGTCAGAAGGGGATGCAGAAGATGATGAACAACGGGATTCGTGAAGCCATTCGCCGCGGTATCAGCCTGCTTGCAGCGCTGGTCCTGGTCCTGTCTTCCACTGGGGTGGAAGCCATCGCCGAAGCGGTGATCGGCAGCGAAATGATGGGCGCCCAGGAGGTGCCTGTTCAGTTCGCTTACCGCTTCCAGCAGGAATTGATTTGCGAGCTGGAAGAGGAGGAGCCCACCATTCAGGAGAAGCTGGTGTATAAAGCCCCGCTTCACCATCACACCGAGGCCTGCATGGACGCCAATGGTCTGGCTCATTGCGGCATTGCTGAAAACGCGTATTACCATACGCACAATGCGTATTGCTATAACGCGGAAGGCAATGTTGAACGCAACCCTGCCTGCGATTGCTATAGCGCGGATGGCATTGCCGAAGGCAAACCGGCCTGCGGCCTGCTGGAAATTCCCCGCCACGAGCATACCTCCGCCTGCTATAACGCAAACGGAGAGCTGACCTGCGCCTATCTGGGCGTGCATCAGCATACCAGCGATTGCTATCAGGAAGTGGATGGCAAGGTGCTGGCCGTGTGCACCTTCTGGCAGATTCCGGAAATCATCAGTTCCCCGGCCAACTGGACGCTGGAGGAAGTGGTGGAAACCGAAGGCCATATCCATTCTGTGGAATGCTACTCCATCGCGGCCCGGCTGTCCGAAATCCTGGCTGCCCTGCCCGAGGAGCTCACAGAAAATAATTACAGCTTCGAGCTGGATCATCCCGAGCTGGTTTCTGTTGCCCAGACCAATGATAAATTGATCTACAATGGCAGGAACATCGGCAAGGATTGCATCCTCACCGCCAACGCTTTCTTTGACGCGGTGGTGCTCACCCTGACTGCCAGCAATGGCAAGCAGACCGTGAAGATCGTCCTGGAGAATCCTGCCCCCGTTCGCCCCGAGGAACCCACCGAGGAACCTGAACCCACCGCCACCCCCGAACCCGTGAAGGTGGAGGTGACCGCGGGGGAAGTGAAGGCGGAGGACCAGAATGCCGTGAACCTGGCCGTGGCCCAGCTGGATATCCCCAGCGCGCCTGTGGAAAAAATTGTCACCGATGAAGAAGGCAACGAACAGACCGTCTTCACCGCCACCGGCTATGAAGCCATGGACATTGATATCAGCAATGCCGAGCTGACCGAGGACGGCCGCTATGAAGTGACCGTGGCCCTGGATCAGCCCATTGACATGCTGTCCGTGGTAACGGCTGAAAACGCGGAAATCCTGTCCTGCACCCCCGCACTGTATCATGTGGTGGACAACGCCCCCCAGAAGGTGGAGAGCGCCAAATTCACCATCGTGGATAACAAGATCACCGGCTTCACCTTTGAAACCGATGGCTTCAGCCCCTATATCGTGACCTATACGGTGGACTTCACCTATGTGGACGAGCAGGGCAACGAGCATACCTTCTCCCTGAACGGCAAGGACGAATGGGCCCTGGCTGATATTTTGACCGCCCTGGGCATCGAATTCACCAACATTGAAAGCGCCACTTGGGAATTGGCCGAAGCCGTGGGCGATACCGACCCCGCCGCCCTGTACCTGACCGGCGACGCCGCCACCGGCTACATCCTCCGTAGCGACGTGGCCTTTGACGATACCTATATCCTCACCGTGGTCGCGGATGGGAAGACCTATGTCATTACGGTGACAGACGACCAGACTATTACCATCAATTTCTTTGAATCGGATGGAACTACACCCGCTGCCGCGAATATGGGTGGGTTTAACTATCTTGCTGTAAACCAAGGCTATCCCAATGTGGTAGAAGCAGATTCTTTTACAATCAGCGGTTCCACTGCCACTGCTGCTTACAATAATAATCCAAGTGCTGGTTTAGCGTTGGTAAAAACGAATGACATTCAGTCCTTGAACAGAGATTGGTGGAATTTAGGCAACAATAAGGTTGATATTCAAGACAGCTTTAATTTAGGCGCGTATGCTGTCACGAAAGAAAGCGATGGCGTCTATAAGGCCGTCAAACAACCCACCTACGATGTTGAAATAAAGACAGCTAACGGTGATCCTGCCACTGGCATTGGCAGCGAATATTCTGTATATGTCGGTGTCGACAAGAAGAATCAGAATAACGAGACCGTACGGTATTATAATTCTCAGACCGTTAGCATGGATGGGCAGTCTTCTCAAACCATGTCCTTTTCGACTTTTAGCCGCAGCAATGATAATCCCAATTCCCAGTCTTTTGCGACTGGAGATACTCCGCAAGTAGCAATTGTAAAGAACCTCCAGGTTGAAGCGAACGGCGTAAATCGCGGAACAATCAACGGCGGCACTGTGATCAACGATGGCGACCTTATTGGCAATTACGTCGTGTCAATCAGCCAGGAAGGAAGCAAGACAACTTATACCCTTACCAAGAACGAACCGTATAAATACAAGATCGTCGAAGGCTCTTCCACTGCGATTGATTTTGACAGCCCCTATAATGATGACAACTGGTATCTGCTCTCGACGCTTACCCAGGGCGGCAATACATATTATTACGCTGAAAAAGTAAGCCTCCAGGGCAATATTGACGTGCCTGCTTCCGGGCTGAACGAGATCCCCACTTATTATCGCCATATGGATAATAATTATGACCAGATGAATCTTGATTCTCCCAGCGGCCACCGGATCGAAACTACCGTTTATACTCAGCGTGACACTGTGGAGAACCAGCTGGTTCATGTTTCCAGCCAGGCTAACAATTACAAGCAGATCATCACTGGCGACAATAATGGCCGGGAAGCATTTGGCAATGGCTCTACCGTAAACAAATACAACGTCACTTCTGTATCCGAAAATGGCGTTGGTACCATTACGCTGAACAAGGTACCTGATATGCGGCTGCATACGGAATTCAAGGAGGCCAACGGCGATGCTGCTGCCAATCCCGGAGACTATAGCCTGCTGATCAAGATGGCGCGAGAAGGTGTTAACTATTATGCTTTGATGCCTGTTGACAGCGACAGCGATTCCAACGCCGGCGCTGGCCCCGTCATCTTCTATAAGAATGGCGACACCAGTTCTACCCCTGCTTATTATTCCGGCTCTGAAGCCCTTTCCACCCAGGTGGTCACGGGCGCAAGCACGATTACTGAGGCGATCAACGGTGGCGGAAATGTTGTCAAATACAACGAAAACACCATCGGCCAGATCCAGAACCGTGACCTGACCAAGGACTTATTCTCCTCATCTTCCGCAATCACCGGCGGCACAGGCGTACCTTATACCCTGACCACAACCTTCACCCGGCAGAAGGATGAAGGCAAGCCCCATGACATTACGGTGAACCTGTATCAGGAGCGTACCGATATCGAGAATGGCGTTACGCCCCAGTATGATACCGCCGGCACTTTGAGCGGTAAGTATTATTTCCTTGTCAAGCTCAAGAAGCTGGATAACGGCAAGACCGTGGGTTATAAGATCGTTGATATTCCGGATGGAAAAATCAACGAAGGCAACAGCAGCGGTCACTTTACCGTGACTATTCCCGCAGATGGCCCGGCAAGCGAATTCCAGCTGGCAGACGATAATGAAGTGGATATCCCTGGCGGCAAGCTGCATTATGATCCCACCGTCTACACCAGCTCAGTGCGTATGTACAAGCTGGACGAAGGCGCAACGATGCCGCGCAATATCCAGGAAGCCGAAAGCCGTGGCACGGATTCCTTCTCTGACTACGATTTCTGGTACAACAAGAACTGGCGCAGCTCCGACGCTGCTACCTATAACGCTGAGGCTACCACAGACGGCAGTGGCAATATCACCAAGACCAAGACCCAGCTTGGCTTGTATAAATCTACGAATAAGATTTATCAGGTGCAGGTTTATATTCCCACATCCGCTGGCACCGTAAATCAGAATCAAGGCCTTAAGCTGAATGAACAGGTAAACCACGCCAGCGGCGGCCAGGATAAACTGACAGACGCAGTTGTGACCACTGACAACGCGCAGGCTTTTGGCAATGGTGGTACCACCTCTGTATCTTCGGATGGCTCCTATACTGTGATCACGTATGAATTGGAAGACCAGACTGGTACAGATTTGGAACAACATTGGACGAATAAAGCCATTGTGTCAGGAGCGCCGAACCTGATCACCGGCAATGAAGATTTTGACCTGTGGCTGACCCAGAATGGCGAGAGGATCAAGGAAGGCTACCCGGTCAAGATTGGCAATCAGTATTATACGGTTCATTACGACACCGACACTGTGGACGAAAACGGCGCATTCATTACCAAGAATGTGAAGGTGGAAGGCAGTACTACCACCATCACTCATTTCGTGCGTCTGGAGCCTGCCAGGTATTCTGGAGCCACGACGCCCATCAGCATCCTGGGTGAAGCAGCAGAATACGGCATTGTGGCCGACTGCTACCGTCAGAGCGGGCACACGGAAACCAACTTCGCTGTCAATCATTATTATTCCAATGGTACCAACATTGATATCGACGGTTCCGGCGACGGCCTCATGCCTTGGTGGGTAGGCGATGTCGCCAGCGGCGAACTGTGGATTTCTGCTGGTACTTCTGTGGATATCGACTTGAATATCACACAGAGCGACTATGATAACAAACTCCAAGATACCACGCAAAAGACTGTGGATGGCCAGCAGGTATCCCGCATCAATCCCATCATCAAGAGTGAAGCAGAAATCAACGGCTACGTAAACGGCCTGATTTCCGCTGGACGTTCCACGTCTGCTTGGATGGCCAGCCAGACGACTATCGCCCCGACCTTGGATGATTGCACGGCGGCGGGCCAGAAGATGGCTACCAAGGGCTACAACGGCAATCCCTGCGTCGACACCACCATGTTCCCGGACGGCATTACCATCTATGTGGATTGCTCTAACATCGAGAGCGTGATCAGAGGAAACTGGAACCTTGCCAAGCGGCCGAATCAGAGCATTGTATTCAATTTGCCCAGTTCTCATGCGTACATCAATGAATTCCTTGTGTACGAATTGAACGAGGACTATACTTTGTATACCCGCACCATGAAGCAGCACGGCACCGCGCCGAATCCCTTAGTGAGTACAACGGACGCTCTGAACGGAAATAAAAATAAGAACCAGGCTGCTGACGAAGTAATCCTGGAGCATATCACCTTTAACTGCTACGCGGCGTCCAGCATGGAGCTGCACAATGCGACCGGTTTGTTCCTGGTGCCCAACGGCACGGTGGACAACCAGGAAAACGGTGCTGGCTGGATTCTGGCTGGCGGATGCGTCATCTCCGGCACTGAATGGCACTTCTATCGTCATGAACGCGGTTACAGGGGCGTCAAGACCGGTATGGGCGCCAGCAAATTCATGAACCGCATCGGTAATGACAATAAGAATATCGCTCCCACAGCTGATCAGAAGTTCAATTTTGTTCTGGAAAAACTGGATAATACGGATGGTATGTGGAAAACTATCCAGACCGTTAAGAACAGCGCTTCTTCCATTACTTTTAACGAGCTTTCCTTCACCATCAGGGATGAAGGCGAACAATACTTCCGCATCCGTGAGAATCCTTCTACGTTGGCGAATGTGGAATATGATCCTACTCAGTACATCATCAAGGCGGTTGTGGTTGTAGACCCCGGCACTACTTCTTCCAGCCCTGTTACCACCAATATCACCAAGACTTATTGGAAAGTGACGGAAGACGGTATGACCGCCGAGAACCCCATGGAATCTTATACCGCTACCCTCTTTGATTTGAGTGCGGACGGTAAACTGCAGCCGCCGGCAAGCGGATCGCCCGAAAAGCAAGGATACCGGGCGAAAAACGTGACCCTTTACAGAGTGAATAATACTTATTTGGCCAGTGCAACCAGCGAAGCAGATGGCAGTGGTTCTGATTCCGCGTCCGCCAGCACTATCGTATTCGTCAACCGCTATGTTGGCGCTTACTGTGTTGCCATCACTAAGGCCTGGGACGATGAAAACGACCGGGACGGCGTGCGGCCCGACGGCGTGATCGTGGAGCTGTGGAAGAACGATTACCCGCTGGATGCCACCACCGGCAAGCCCGATACCAACCAGGCAAAGACCTGGCAGCGGATGACGGGCATTGTGTCCGCTGTGCAGCCTGCCACCGATACCTCCGATAAGCAGGACTTTGCTGTGCTGACTGATGCCAACAACTGGACCGCCATGGTCAAGGGCGTGGACAAGTACGACGCCAAGGGCCAGCTGATCGAATACAAGTGGATTGAAAAAGCGTTCTATTTCGGCACACCTACCAAATTAGTTAATGTAGATGATGAATATACTGGCACTGGCAGTGTGACCGTGATCAACGCCAAGGACGACAACGGCAACTTTGAATACTATGTCAGCCCCGATGGCACCGTCTTCTCTGCCGCCGAAACCTCTGGCTACACCAAGGTGGAATACAAGGGCACCGTAACCGCCATCGATACCAAGGAGAGCACGGAAGACGGCGGCACCATCACCTATATCACCATGCTGACCAATAAGCATGAACGAACCACCACTAGCGTTGAAGCGACCAAGGTGTGGAAGAAGTCCGACGGTACGACCGACGCGACGCCTGTTGACGGGGCGGAAGTCAAGTTCCGCCTGATTGGCGAATACACCGTGGACGAAGGCGCCGAACAGAAGAAATACGAGGTCCGGAATATTACCGACGCCAGCGGTCGGCCTGTCAGCGATATTACGCTGGACGGCACCGTGGATACAGCACCCGCGGGCGAAACACTGACCTCCGGCGAGCTGACCGCTTGGGTGGCCACCTGGACAAATCTGCCGCTGTACTACAACGGCCACAAGATCAGCTATAAGGTGCAGGAAATCGAAATGCCGCTGGGCTATACCAGCGAAGCCGCGGAAACCGCTGTGGCCTGCACCGAAGCCAACGGCATTTGGACCGTTCAGCTCATCAATAAGGAAGCCCTTGGCGACCTGCAGCTGTCCAAGAGCGTGTTTGTGGACGGCGCGGACAAGACTTCTACCTATAGCAATAAGGAATTCTACGTCCAGGTGTACGCTGTCATTGATGGCGTGACCTATTGGATCACCGATGCGACCGGCACGCTGACCAAGGAAACCGATCTGTCCGACACCGTGAAGAAGCACGTGTTCACGATCGTTCCCGGCACCGCGACCACCATCGAAAACCTGCCCGAAGGCGTGTATACCGCCGTCGAAGTTGTCAACACCAGCACCGATGCTGCCAATCCCAATTGGGTGAACGTGGACGCGAACAACGCGCCCGACGCCGACATGGGCAAGATGACCTTCCAGATCGACCTGTCCCGGACCAAGGACAGCGGCACCGTTGTGAAGGATAACAAGCAGGATCCCGCCAAGGCGGCTCTGATCAACGCGTATACTTCCGGCCGCTACTGCATCGCCGTGACCAAGCAATGGCTGGTCAACGGTGTGGTCAGTGTGCCCGACAGCACCACCAAGGTGTATGTGCGGCTGGAGCGGACCACGACTCCGGACGTTGAAAACAGCTGGCAGCCTGTGGATAACATCCGCATGGGCGAAACCGTTGTCGGCAACGCCGCGGACAGCACCACCACCGCCCGCAAGGTCATTGAACTGAATAAGGACAATAACTGGAGCGCCGTGGCCCTGGGCATGGAAGAAAAGGATGTTACCGGCGCGCGCTACAGCTATCGCTGGGTTGAAGTGCAGAGCGCCGCTGAAAACGCCGCTGTGCTGAACGTTGGCACTGCCTTTGTGTTCGGCACTCAGACCGACGCCCGTTACATCGTCGGTAAGCCTGTCCAGATTCAGAAGAACAGCGTCACCGATACCGAAACCACCGGCGACACCACCACGTCTGTGACCACCGACCTGGTGTTCCTCACCGAATTGAAGAACAGCCGCGTGGACGTGGAGATTCCGGTGAAGAAGCATGTGGCGGATGAAGGTAAATTCAACCTGAACACTGAATTCACCGTAAATATCGCCATTGACAGCACGACTCCTGCCGGCCTGACCAGCATCATCAAGACCACCTCCATGACGCTGCATAAGAACGATACCGGCAAGTTCTCTATCACTGGCATTGCTGAACCCGGCACGTATACCTATAAGATTACAGAAGACAATATCACCACCATCGACGGTTTGGTCTGCGATACCGTGGCGAAGATCGTTGAAGTGGAAGTTGGCTGGCATGAAGCCAACGCTCAGGACTACCTGGAAGTGAAGTCCATCCGGTGGAAGAACGAGACCCCCGCGGATGATGCCTGGAAGATTATCACCAGCACAGACACTGCAGTTACGGCCAATTCTACCGCTGTGGACATCAACAACTCCTATATGCTCTATGACTTGAAGGTGACCAAGAAGATCACCGTGGACGGCAGCGAAACCTTCACCGATGCCCGTCTGACGGATAAGACCTTCTATGTGTCCGTGAAGAAGGGCTCCTACTACTACACCACCACTGGCGCGATCGTGAATAACGCCAATGGCGAACAGTGGGTGGAAATCAAGAAGGACCAAACCGTCACCTTCTCCAACCTGCCCGCCGGAACCTATGAAGTGACAGAAAGAGACGCCAGCGTTACCGGCGGCGGCGTGGACGTGGATGGCTACACCCGTACCACCACGTATCAGGTCGGCGTAACGGGAACCGCCGGAAGCACCACCACCATTGAAATCGGTGTAGACAACAGCAACAATCTGAAAGAAAACGAGTTCATCATCAATAATAATTATACCTCTGAAAAGACCAAGGTCCAGGCGACCAAGGCCTGGAGCGGCGACGAAGCGGTGAAGGATATCACCCGCAAGGATGTTACCCTGACCCTGACCGGAACCTACCAGGGCGGCACAGTGACCATTCCCGCTAAAGCAAATGGCGACGCCCAGACCGCTGACCAGACCATTTCTGTCAGCTCCACGGACGCGCCCGTCGTCAGCTGGGAAAACCTGCCCGTTTACGTGAACGGCAACCAGGTCACCTATGCGGTGGACGAAGCCAACGTGGCTGGCTATACCAAGACTCTGGGCCAGCTGACCTATAACGAAACTGCCAAGCAGTGGGAAATCACCATTAAGAACACCCTGGACAAGGGCGAGCTGAAGATTTATAAGGACTTCAAGTTCAACGGCGAATACTACGCCGAGCTGACTGACGCCCAGAAGGCCGCCCTCAAGTTCGCCGTGACCACGACTGTTGGCACGGGTGATTCCGCCAAGACCTACTATGTAACCAACACGACTGGCAACCTCTCTGAAACAAAGAAGGAATTCACCTACGCTGAATTCGTAAACGGCTGCCTGACCATCACCAACCTGCCTGTGGAATACAAGTACATCGTCACCGAATCCGGCGCGGATGGCTTGCTCAAATCTGTGGGCTATACCCTGACCAAGGTGAAGGCCGGTACCGTGGAAACCACTGTTACAGCCGAAGACACCACCCAAACCTATGCAACCAATGAAGCTGCCTTGACCAAGGACGGCGTTACTGAGGTGCGCTTCGAGAACACCTATACCCAGGACCGCAAGACCATCCGGGTGCGGAAGTTCTGGTCTCCTGACAATACGCCCCTTAAGGTTGACCTGAGCTTCACCATCGAAGGCAGCTATCAGGAAACTAAGGAAGGTGTGACGAACACCTACTACATCACCGATACCCTCACGCAGCATACCACCAAGACCCTGGCCACCACAGACGCCAACCAGTATGTGGAATGGGAAAACCTGCCCGCTTACCATAACGGCCACGAGATCACCTACACCGTGTCCGAAGCGCATATCCCGGGCTTCGATACTTCAATTGGCGAATTGAGCCGGGTGGGAGACACGAATGTATATGAGCTGACCGTGACCAACACCGAAAAAGACGGCCGGCTGGATATCAACAAGCAGGTCTTTGTGAACAATGCCGACAAGTCCACTGACAATACAGACAAGGCCTTCTATGTGAAGGTCAAGGCTGTCATCAATGGCGAGACTTATTGGGTGACCACTGCCGCTGGCGTGCTCACCAAGGCGTCCGGCACCGTGACCATTGACAACGCCTATAAGTTCACCGTGAACCCCGGCACTGCGTTGACCCTGGACGGTATCCCCCTGGGCACCTACACGGTGTATGAAGTGGACAGCAACGGCGCTTTGATCACCGCTTCCACTCCGGCTGCGAACCTGACCCAGATCGGCAGCAACACCTTCGTTCCCGCCCTGTCCTCCACGGAAGTCACCGTGGAAGTGGGCGAAAAGGATAACACTTCCGAGGCGACCATAGCGGACACGACGGCCAACGCCGCTATCGTGAACCACTATACCAACGGCAAGTACTGCATCGCTGTCACCAAGCAGTGGCTGGTGAACGGCCATGTTTCCGTGCCCGATGGACAGACCCTGACTGTGCAGCTGCAGCGGACGACGACGCCTGCTAATCCTGACAGCTTTGTTCCTGTTGAATTCAACCTGGACGGCACTGATACCACCGCGAAGGCTTCCACTGTTGTGCTGAACAAAGCCAACAACTGGAGCGCCGTCGCCATCGGCATGGACCAGATGAACGACGCGGGCGAACGCTACACCTACCGCTGGGTGGAAATGAACGACACCACGGTCGTGGAAGCCGGCAGTCAGCTGGGCGAATGGATGGTTGGCAAGTCTGAAACCGTGCAGTCCGCCACCAAGGACGGCACCCAGCTGATCTTCCTCACCAAGCTGACCAACAGCAAGGCTGAAGCTGAAATCCCCGTGACCAAGGCCCTGAAGGAGGGCAGCACCGCTTATACCGGCAACGCCAAGTTCAAGGTGACCCTGGTCCAGGATACCGCCGCGACCACCGGCACCCAGCTCATGGGCGGCACCGGCGGCTTCACCGTCACCCCCGGCACGCCCTATGAAGTTGAAGTGGGCATTGGCGACATCGAAAAGTATGTGCTGAGCAACTTCAACAAGACCGGCACCTATGTCTTCACCCTGACCGAGTCTGACGCGAATCCTGTTCCCGGCTTCACCTATGACACCACGCCTAAGACCGTCACCGTGACCGTGGCCTGGCATAACGGCGAAACGGATGACACCAAGGGCGATTACCTGGTAGCCACCGTATCCGGCGTGGACGCCAACGGCAACGTGAAGTTCGAGAACGAATACAGCCTGGGCAAGCTGAAGGTTGTGAAGAAGTTCGACTTCGGCACCCTTGCCAATCTGCCCACCGCCGCCGAGCTGGCTCAGATCAAGTTCACTGTGACCGGCTATCAGGACAATAACGGCGTTAAGGGCGCTACGATCTATCCCAAAACCAACCTGTACCTGATCCAGATGACCCGGAACGGCGACACCTACGAATGGAGCGCCGAACTGGATAACCTGCCCTTCGGTATCTACACCGTGGCGGAGAGCCTGAACGACACCAGCCTGGATAACTTCACTTATAAAGAAACCACCATTACCGTTGATGGCGGCGAAACAAAGACTGTTTCCTCTGATATCACTGTCGACGCGCCCATCAACAAGGAAACCATGGACGCTTCCACCAAGGAAGAAACTGTCACCCTGACCAACAAGTACGAGCCCAAGCAGGGCGAACTGCAGATCAGCAAGAGCGTCGTGAACGGCCTGGAAGCCGACAACACGAAGGGATACGATATTGAAATCACCGTGTTTGGCGCTACTTCCACCAGCCCCACTGGATATGAATACTTCACCAAGGCTTCCGCTGACGCTGAAGAAGTAAAGGCTGTTGAGGACGACGGCACAACCGCGAAGAAGATCGTCTTTAATAACGACAAAGCCACCATCAAGCTCAAGAAGGATGAAACCATCCGCATCGTTGGGCTTCCCGCCGGCGCGGCTTACAACGTGGTTGAAGCCGCCGCTTCCCGCGAAGGCTTCGACGTGACGGTCAGCCCCGATCAGGGCAACCTGGGCAATGGCAACATCGTGGCAGTCTCCGTGACCAACACCAAGAAGACTGCTAACCTCAGCCTGACCAAGACCGTGGACAGCACCCTGGACAGCGATAAGCAGAAGGAATTCTATTTCACCATTGCATTCTCCGAAGCGCTGCCCGCCTCTGTGAGCGTCACCAACGGCACCTTCTCTGCTGACCGCAAGACGGTCACCGCCACCCTCAAGACCGGCGAAACCGTCAGCCTGAGCAACGTGCCCCAGGGCATCACCTACACCGTTTCCGAAACTCATGTGGACGGCTTCGGCGAGAGCATGACCCTGAATGGCGCGGCGGAGCCTGTCACCTTGGCCGCGGGCGAGGCGGCTTCCGGCAGCATCACGCTCACTGCCGATACCGTCATCGACTTCACCAACAAGAACGACGTGGGCAATCTGGCCATCACCAAGACGGTGAATTCCGCCTTGAGCCAGGATAAGAACAAGGAATTCAAGTTCAACGTACATCTGTACGATAAGGCTGGCAACGCGCTGACCGAGGCTATCACCTTGAAGGGCGTGCTGACCAAGCCCGGCTTCAATGGCTCGACCCTGACCCGTGAGAGGACAATCTCCTTTACCAATGGTGTTTCTGAGAATATCTTCCTGAAGGATGGCGAAACCATGACCATCCAGGGCATTCCCGCTGAATTCATGTACTACGTGATTGAAGAAGCCGCCGATGGATTTACGACGACTTCTACAAACGCGGGCACTGCGGCCAGCATGATCACCATCGTCAAGGACACTACAAAGACCGCGGCCTTCACCAACACCCGTGAAACCGCGCCCCTGCAGCTGAACAAGACGGTGGACAGCCCCATCGCGGAAGACAGCAAAGCCTTCTACGACTTTACCGTCCGTATGCTGGAGGGCACCGAAGTGCTGACCAGCAGCAATACCTCCACTGACACCAACTACTATACGATTAAATACTACGACGCGAGCAATACGGAAATTACCGCTGCTCCTGATGGCTATACCCTGCCTGACGGCGTGACCAGCCTGCCGGATCATCTGGTGCTGGCTGATGGCGAAGCCCACGTGTATGTCATCGCGGGCGGCCACACCGTCATTGAAAAACTGCCTTTGGGCGTGCACTACACGGTGAACGAGAATATCGACAACACCTTTGAAGCGACGACGACCAACGGCACGGGCACCCTTGCCAAGGACAGCGCTGCTGTGGACACCACCAACACGCGCAAGACCGGCGGCCTGGATGTGTCCAAGAAGGTCAACAGCGATCTGGCCAGTGATAAGAATCTGTACTTCGATTTCGTTGTTGAACTGTATGAAACCGACAACGCCGAAACCGGAACCGGCACCGCCGCCGACCTGGGCATTACGAGTGCAGACGGCAAGCTGTATGGCACAGCCGAAACCGGCATGACCTTCAAGACCGAAGGCGGCAGGACCTACGCTGAATTCAAGCTGAAGGACGGCGAAGTCAAGAAGGCCACCGGCCTGCCCATCGGCCTCAAGTACGTTGTCACTGAAACCGACAGCAAGGGCATGATCCGCACTTCCACCGGCGAGATCGGTGAAGTGGCAGGCGGCAGCAATGAAGCCAACTTCATCAACACCCGCGTGGACAGCGGCCTGGTGGTCAGCAAGACCGTGATCTCCGAGCTGAGCCGCGACAAGACCAAGAAATTCCACTTCACCCTGACCCTGTATGACGCCGCTGTGGATGCGTCCGGCAATCACACCACCAAGCTGCCGAATCAGGCAATCACCGTCATGATCCGTGGGGCCGGTATTGATTCCGAAACCACAGAAAACAAGACGACCGACGCAAATGGCGAGTACACCTTCGATCTGAAGGATGGCCAGATTGCCATCTTCGGTAAGATTCCCGCCGGCGCTTACTTTACAGTGGTAGAAGCTGAAGATCAGGACTTCTCCACCACGAAGCTGGGCGACATTGGCACCATCCGCGAAGAATCCGCCAACCTGGCTGAATTCGTCAACACCCGCAAGCCCGGCGAACTGAAGATCCAGAAGACGGTGGTCAGCCCCATCGCTGCGGACCTGACCAAGACCTTCAAGTTCAACGTGAAGCTGTTTGAACTCAAGGAAGGAACTGATCCGACGGTTGAAGCTGACCGCAGCTACCTGACCGCCACCATCGCCGGACGTTACTTCGACGGCGCCAACGGCGCGGACTTCTACGTCATGGGCGGACAGACCCTGACCCTGGACAACATCCCCGCCGATGTGTACTACGAAGTGACCGAAGATCTGCAGGGCGACACCCGCTTCACTTCCGAAGCCGTCACCCCCACCATCGGCCAGATCGATACCCTGAATGCCGATAAGAGCAACGCTTCTCTGGTACATTATAAGAACACCCGCACCGACGCCACCCTGATCCTGGAAAAGAGCGTGGTCAGCGCTGTGGCGAGCGATAAGGATGTAGACTTCACCTATACCATCGTATTCAACGAATCCATTACCGGTGAATTCGAAGTGGAAACCACCGGCACCGTGGGCGGAGCCAGCTACAAGGAAAACGGCACCGCGGAAGGCCTGACGGACAAGCACGTGATCCAGATCACCGCTGGCCGCGCCACCGTCACCCTGCGCGACAGCGCGAAGATGACCGTGAAGGGCCTGCCCATTGGCGTCGATTTCACCATCGTGGAAGCCGTGAACAACGACTTCGACGCGACTGTGTACAACAAGACCACCGGCGAATACGACGCAACCACCGAATTCCATGCCACCGTCGACAACGAGGATGTTCCCGATGCGAAATTCCAGAACACCCGCAAGACCGGCAGGCTGAGCCTGACCAAGATGGTATCCAGCAGCATGAAGAGCGACGAGCAGAAGGATTTCACCTTCACCGTGACCTTCAACATGAAGCTGGATAACACCGACGGCACCATCAAGCTGACCGTGAACGGCACGGATACCGCTTTCACCCTGTCTGAGGTGGAGGGCGTATCCGCCATCGAAGGCATCACGCTCAAGCATGGTCAGACCGCTGTGATCACCGGCCTGCCCGCCGGCATCACCTACACCATCACTGAAGATGAAGCCAACCAGGGCGGCTTTGTGACCACCTCTACCGGTGAAACCGGAACCATCAGCGCCTACACTTCCAGCGCCACCTTCACCAATACCAAGCAGGTGGGCGGCCTGATCGTGAGCAAGGCTGTGGACAGCCCCGTTGCGGCGGATAAGGCTGAAACCAAGAAGTTCCATTACACTGTCACCATCACCGATCCTGCGCCTGCTGACCTGGGCATTACCGCTGACAGCCCCAAGCAGTTTGGCGATATGACCTTCAAGCTGGTGGGCGGCAAAGCCGTTGCGGAATTCGACCTGAGCGACGGCCAGTCCACCTATGCCACCGACCTGCCCGACGGCACCACCTACACCATCGTTGAAACCAACGATGAAAACATGACCGTCCGCTCCACCGTGGCTTCCGTGGACGCCAACGGCGTGGGGAGTGTGGCCGCTTACAATGGCAACCCGAACGAAGGCACCATCTACACCGGCACCACCGCCTCCGTGGCCTATACCAACACCCGGAAGACGGCTGAACTGCAGATCAAGAAGACCGTGAGCAGCGACAATCCCGCCGATCAGGGCAAGGTGTTCCTGTTCGACGTGACCCTGACGGTGAACGGCACGGCGCTGCCCGGCACCTTCGGCGGCTATACCTTCGATGCGGAAGGCAAGTGCACCATCAGCCTGCATGGCGCGGATATTGCCACGCTGACTGGCCTGCCTGTGGGCACCGCCTACCGCATCATTGAGCAGGCCGCTTCCGCGGAAGGCTTTACTACCGATCCCGATAACCGCACCATCAGCGGCACTGTGCAGGTGAGCGATGCGGGCACGACCCTCGAAGCTGAATTTACCAACACCCGCGAAACCGGCAAGCTGACCATCAACAAGACGGTGGACAGCAGCCTGAACGCGGATCTGGACCGCGATTATGTGTTCCATATCTTCCTCGACGCCGATATCAACGGCGAATACAGCGGCGTAACCTTTACCAACGGCAAGTCCGACGATGTGAAGATCAAGCACAATGTGCCTCTGACCATCGAAGGGCTTCCCACCGGCGTGCGCTATATTGTGGAAGAAGAATCCGTCGACGGCATGAAGGTAACCTATAACGGCAATACCTCCACCAGCGCTGGCGGCGACATCGTGAAGACCGGCGCAACCGTCAAAGTCAAGAACACCCGCGACACCAAGCAGCTGGAAATCGACAAGGCTGTCTTTGTGAACGACGAGAACAAGACCTCCACTTATGCCGACAAAGTCTTCTATGTGAAGG
>ODAI010828827.1_pt1 | contig 21969 bp, 21 predicted proteins | sample 1539321 | NCBI WGS metagenome assembly ODAI01 (sample SAMN02144231, study PRJEB22623) | gut metagenome | biome: sheep rumen | host: Ovis aries | place: New Zealand | reverse complement strand
TTTTCCTACTGCTAGTTTATATATTCCATTTGCAAATTTTTGCTCTTCTTTTGTTATATTAAATACATATAACATTTGGTTGTCATTATCTTGTGTTTTACTTAAAATTAATTTTGCACCATCTTTTATTGTTCCTTCTATACTTATTGCTAAATTTTGATTACTTTTAGGCGATATTACCCATCCATTTTTATGGCTATCTCTTAAAGTCCATTTTTGTGATTCTAATTCTTTATATTCAGATTGTACAATTTCTGCTTTCTCTTGTATTTTGTTGTCTTTTGCTGTTAAGCTTTTTCCAGTATGCATTGCTGTTATTTTATAAAAGCCTTCTTCTTGATATTCTAAGTAAAATTTTTGTGATTCTAAATTTCCATATTGCTTAATATTTATTATTGCATTATTTGATTTCTCTGCTCCTTTTACTTCTAGTACCTTACTTGAATTTTTTCCTACTGCTAGTTTATATATTCCATTTGCAAATTTTTGCTCTTCTTTTGTTATATTAAATACATATAACATTTGGTTGTCATTATCTTGTGTTTTACTTAAAATTAATCTTGCACCATCTTTTATTGTTCCTTCTATATTTATTGCTAAATTTTGATTACTTTTAGGCGATATTACCCATCCATTTTTATGGCTGTCTCTTAATATCCACTTTTGTGATTCTAATCCTTGATATTCATATTGTACAATTTCTGCTCCCTCTTGTATTTTATTGTCTTTTACTGTTAAGCTTTTTCCTGTATGCATTACTGTTATTTTATAAAAGCCTTCTTTTTGATAGTCTAAGTAAAATTTTTGTGATTCTAAATTTCCATATTGCTTAATATCAATTATTGCATTATTTGATTTCTCTGCTCCTTTTACTTCTAGTACCTTGCTTGAATTTTTTCCTACTGCTAATTTATATATTCCATTTGCAAAAACCTGTGATTTCGTTTCTTGCGATTTTGCTGATGTAGCATATACAATATTTGATAAAAGTATTATATTTAATACTATAAAAATTAAAAATTTAATTATTTTTTTATGTTTTTTTTCTTTCATTACATATTTTCCTTTCCTCAAATATATCTATATCCATATATAAGATTTTTTCATATGTTTTTATCTTTTTTTCGCTAATATTTCCCTTATATTATAAAAATTTTAATCTATTTATAATAAATATAGTTTTTATACAATCTTTTCACAATAATTATAATATATAAGATTTTTGGTGTCAAGAATTTCACAATAGCAAAAATTACACTATTTGGCATATTGTTACAATTCACAGTTATATTAAAGCCACAACTTTGCCGTGCATTGTAACTGCATATTATAACAAAAAACAAATAAAACATCTAAATTTTATTTGTTTTTTATTGTTTTCTATAACTGTTCAGCAAAACCTTTTTGTAACTTGTTAAAAATCATATATCCAAAAATACATCCAACAATTGCAATTGCTAAAACAATTAATAATGGCTTTATTTCTATCATTGTTTGATTATAAAAAATATCTCTATATGCATTTATAATATATGTCATAGGATTAAATTTTAAAATCCATTGAAAGTTTTCAGGTATTGTCGAAGGTGCATATACTATTGGAGCCGCGTAAAATAAAAGTTGTAAAGCCACTCCAACAAAATGTTGTAAGTCTCTTAAGTATACACATACACTTGCAAGCACAAGAGATATTGCAAGTACTACAAAATACTGAATAATTAAAACAAAAGGATATAATATAACATATTTTGTTATTCCTATTCCTCCAAATACAACAAAACCTATAATAATTATGGTGGAAATCAAAAAATTAATCGCTTCACTTGTTACTACTGAAATTGGTATAATTTCTCTTGGAAAATATACTTTTTTTAAAATATTACCATTTTCTACAAACGAAAATGCCGATCTGTTTATTGAAGTAGCAAAAAATGTCCATGGTATTAAACCACAACATAAAAAAATAACATAATTATCTTGGTTATTTCTTAAAATAAGTGGAAATACAATAGCATAAACTGCAATTTGTAATAGAGGATTTAAAAAAGACCAAATAACTCCTAAAAATGAATTCTTGTATTTTCCTCTAACTTCCTTCTTGACACTTGTTTTTAAAAGTTCTCTATATTGATATAAATCTTTAAACACATTAGTCATTAGTCTTCTCCTCTCCCTATAATCTTTTTACAGAAATTATAAATTCCTAATTTTCTTAAAAATACTACTATTGGATGTTTTATCTTGTATTCTAATGTATATTCATACATTGGATTTGCTTTTCCTCTTAGTTTTTCCTTTTTCGGAATTTTATATATATCAACATTTCTCAAATTAAACTCTTTACAAAGCCACTCATATTCATCTTTAAATGCAATTGTATGTAATGTTATTAACTCTTTTACTATTTTTTTATCGCATTTTTTTGCTTTTTCTATTTTTTCTTTATTTGGATTATGAGATACATTTTCAAATATTTGTTCCATATTTGATACCATATTATCTATTGTAAATCCATTTAATATTCTATCTCTGCATTTAGATTTGTACTTTTCGTTGTTATTTAGAATTTTTTCAATTCCTTCGACATAACTATTAATTTCTTCATCAGAATATTTATAATCGTTAATCTGAGTTTCATCTTGATAACATGGCACAATAATACCCACTTGTTCATTTATAAGCTCTTTTTGTCCTCCAACATCTGATGAAATTACTGGTACACCCATAGATAATGATTCATAAGATGTTAAAGCAAGTCCTTCTTTTATTGAACAATTCATAGTCAAATCGCTTATCGAATATATATCCTCAGTATTAGAAACATTTCCCAAGAAACAAATTGTATCTTCTATTTGTAAAACTTTTGCTTTGCTCTTTATTTCAGGAAGCATTGGACCGTCTCCTGCAATAACTACAAGAAAATCATTTCTTTTTTCTTTTAATCTTTTTATAATTTCCAACATCAAATATGGTCTTTTTTGAGCTGAAATTCTACAAATATAACTAATAATAAACTTATTTTCATTCTTGATATTGTATTTGTTTAATATATCCTCTTTTTTGTATTTTTTAGGATCAAATTTCTTTTCATCCACTCCTATATAGCAAGTTTCTACATTTTCTTTTTCACTTCCAAAATGTTCAACCAATAAATTTGCACTACTATTATTGCATAAATATGTTTTGTCAATAAATCCAGATGCCATTGCTGAATCTCTAGAATATCCCCCATTTCTCCAATACCATTCTTCCATATGTACATAATCTATAATTGGTATTTCTGGATAATTTGATTTTAAATATGGAATACTAGCATATCCAAAAGTACTATTTGTATTAAATATTAAATCAATGTTATTCTTTTTAATAATATAATTAATAAAACTAATCCAATATTTTTTATCCAAAAAAGTTGTTAAATCATATACAGTAGCATGTTCTTCAAACTGTTGCCTCCATGTATTTTCAGAAGGCAATGTAGTTATTATAATGAATTCAAATTTTTCCTTATTTACTTTACTTACCACATCTAAATTAAATTTATCAGCTCCACCAACAACCATCCAAGGTATTATCATCAATATTTTAATTTTGTCATTCTTTTTTTCTTTTGGAATAACAATTTGTGGAACAGTATCTACTATTTCTTCCCAATTATAATCTGCCTTTGGATATTGTATTGCTTCAACTTCTTTTTTTACTTTCTTACCTGTTTCATTAACATATCTCATAGCAGTTTGCATATTACTTTTTGCTCTACCTAACTCACTTTCATTTTTAGGTTTACGTCTATACCAAAATCCTAGAAAGCTCATTCTTACTGGAAATTTACCCTTTGATAATAGTTTTAGCCAAAAATTCCAGTCCTCGAATACAGATTTTTCTCTTAGCTCATATCCTCCAACCTCATTAAAATCTTCTTTTCTTATCAATGCCATGGCTGTTAATAAATTTTCTTTTTTTTCAACTTCAGAATTAAACATTTTTCTCCATAAAAATTCTTCGCCTTGAAAATTAACAACATCGCAATATGCCCAACTAGCATTAGTATTAGTTTCCAAAGTCCAATACGCACACTCTAAAAATGTAGGTGATATTACATCATCATCATCTAAAAAAACAAAATATTTAGAAGTTTCAGATGACTTACTTGCACCATAATCTCTGGTTGCTGCTAATCCTTCATTTTCTTTATGAAAAACTTTAATTCTATCATCTATCTTTTCAATTTCTTGTAGTTTTTTTAAACTTTCTTCATCTTTTGATCCATCATCTACTATTATCCATTCGAAAAAAGGAAATGTTTGGTTTAATATTGAATTTGCAGTTAATTCTATATATTTTTTTGAATTAAAATAAGGAGTTATTATAGAAATAACTGGTTTTTCTTTATTTTCATAATCTTTTTTTGGATTAAGTTTTCTTCCTGGATATAATGTATAATCATATTTCATTTTTTATTTTTCCTTTCATTCTACGTAGTTTCTTTTATATATTCTTCTACAACTTCTTTTGTGTTTCCATCCATTTTTATTCTTCCTTGGTATAGCCATACTGCTCTATCGCAAAGTTCTGTTACTGCTCTCATATTATGTGTTACAAATACCATTGTCTTTCCTTGTTTTTTTAATTCTCTCATTTTGTCAAAGCATTTATTTTGAAAATGCTCATCTCCTACAGATAATATTTCATCTATTAACAAAATATCAGCATCTACATTTATAGCAACAGAAAAGGCAAGTCTCATATACATTCCTGAAGAATAGGTTCTAACCGGGTTATCAATAAATGGTCTTAATTCTGAAAATTCTATAATATCTTCTAATCTTTCGTCAATTTGCTTTTTTGTTAACCCAAAAATAGAAGCATTAAAATATATATTTTCTCTTCCTGAAAAATCCGGGTGAAATCCAGCACCTAATTCCAATAGTGATGTTAATTTTCCATTTGTAATTATTTTCCCTTTATTTGGATAAATAATTTTAGTCATAAGTTTTAAAAGTGTAGATTTTCCACTTCCATTTGTTCCTATTAGAGCTACAACTTCTCCTTCTTTAATTTTTAAGTTAATATCTTTTAACACTTCTCTATTTTCTTTTTTATTTCTAGTAAATAAAAATAACAGCTTTTCTTTTATTGTATTTGCTCTATCTAAATATACTTTAAAAGTCTTACTTACATTCTCAACTATTATTTTATAATTGTTAACATCTTCTTTCATTTAAAGCTTACATCTCCTAATTAATTTATTTTAATTTATTTATTAGTATTATTTTTTAATAAATTCTTATAAATCTTGTATATTCTTTTTCTAATTTTTGTGCTAATTTTTTCGTTTTCAATCATTTCTTTTTCATATAGTTCTTTATACTTATTTAATTCTTGTTTGCTAATATCTAATTCATTTTTTAGATTATTAGTTGTCTCTATATTTTTTTGAGTTATATCTTTTATTTGCTGTTCCAACTTTTCTTGCTTTTTTTGTATTTCGTTAGATAAGCTATTTTTTTCTTCTTCTAGTTTTTCCATTCTATCTATTAAATTATTTTCTAGTTTAAAATAATCTTCTATTTCTAATTTGTACTCTTCAGGATTTCCTTCAAAAATATAAATATTTTTATCTAAATTTAAATTTTCATATGAAAATATGTAATTTTGCTCTGTGATTTGTTTTATTCTATCTATACTTAATTGTTCTATTTCATTAATAATGTCATCTATATTTCTATTTTGTAATTCTTTACCAGAAAAATTTTCTATAGCAAATTGTTTAATATTTTCAGGTGTTACCATTCCTTTAATATCTGAGTATCCACTAACAATTGCTATTCTTTTCAAAACAATTGCTTCTAGGATGCATCTATCTAAACCTATTACTATATCATTTTCTAAAAATATTTTATATACATCTGTTCTTGTTCCTAAAAATGTTACTTTATCTTTTATATCTTCTATTTCTTTTATAATATCATTTTTAATACTTCCATCTCCAACTATTGTTAACCTTGCTTCTGGATGTCTTAATGAATATTCTTTAAATATTTTTATTGCATTTATTATAGATATTCTTTTTTCTTCGCCTAAACGACTTATAATTAGAAATTTTTCAATTTTACTTGGTATATTGTTATTGTTTATAATGTCATTACTAAATTTTATACTATTATTTCTAACTAAATACTTATCATCAGATACTCCATATTTTCTTTTATTTTCTTCTTTTGCATTTTCTGTAATACAAACTATCTTAGAAGCTTTTTGAAAAAATATGGTAAACATTCCTTTATAATCAAAATATTGATTTTCAAACCAATTGTATATTCCTTCAATTCCTGTATGTACAAATGCAACATATGGCTTCTGTTTATTTACACATGCTGGAAATATGGCTGGAATACAATCAAATTGATGCACATGTACTTGATCAATTTGATATTCTTCAAAAATATTTTCTATTATTTTAGCTCTCTGTAAATCAAACCCGATGGCACAGTTCGAAATCAAAATTTATAACTATTGCGCCCTTTTCTTTGACAATTTGAGAATATGCTCCTTCTTTGGCCATAACAACAACTTTATTACCAAGTTCTATTAATTTTTCTACTTGGTTAATAACAACAGTTTGCACACCACCAATATCCAATTTGCCTAAACATATTAAAATATTTTTATTCATTTTTTATATTCCTTTATTTATTAAACTATTTTTTAGTTTTCTCTATATAATTCCACGCATCTTTACACATATCTTCTAAGTTTTTTTCAGCAACCCATCCAAGTTCTTCTTTAGCTTTTTTAGGATCTGCATAGCATACTGCAATATCGCCTGGTCTTCTATCAGTAATTCTATAATTCACTTTTTTACCAGTAGATTTTTCAAAAGCATTTACCATGTCTAAAACACTATATCCTGTTCCTGTTCCCAAGTTATAAATAAATATACCTTGTCCTTCTTTATCTATTTTTTCTAGAGCTTTAACATGTCCATTTGCTAAATCTACAACATGAATGTAATCTCTAACTCCTGTTCCATCATGTGTATCATAATCATTTCCAAATACAGATAATTGTTCAAGCTGACCAGATGCAACTCTTACAATATAAGGCATTAAATTATTTGGAATTCCTTGTGGTTCTTCTCCAATTAATCCGCTTTCATGACTTCCTACTGGATTAAAATATCTTAGAATACAGATATCCCAAGTATTATCAGAATTATATATATCTTTCAATATTTGCTCAATAAATAACTTTGTAGTTCCATATGGATTTGTTGTTCCTCCAACTCTGCATTCTTCTGTTAAAGGTATTCTTTCAGGTTCTCCATAAACTGTTGCCGATGAACTAAATATAAATTTTTTACAGTTATATTTTTTCATTGTATCTAATAAAACTAATGCTCCAGATACATTGTTTATATAGTATTCTATTGGTTTTGCTACTGATTCACCAACAGCTTTAAATCCGGCAAAATTAATTACTGCATCTATTTTGTTTTCTTCAAAAACTTTTTCAAGTTTTTCTCTATCTTTATAATCCATTTTATAGAATTTAAAATCTTTTCCAGTAATTTGTTTTATTGAATCTAATGCTTTTTCATTACTATTTGAAAAATCATCTATAATAACTAAATCTTTTCCTTTATTTAATAATTCAACAGCAGTATGGCTACCAATATATCCTGCACCACCTGTTAATAAAATTGACATATTTTATCACTTTCCTTTCTTACTTCATAATTGTAATGATTCTTTTGTCCAATTTTGACCTCATTTTATCATATTACCATATAAATATTCAAGGGGTTTTACGAAAAAAAAATCCTTATTATTTAAGGATTTATTTTTTCGAATTCATTATCATTTTTTCTTTCAAACTATATTTAAATTCTTTAGGCTCTGGAGTATCTATGTGTTCATTATTAAGTACTTTTCTAGGATTTATAGTTGTAAGCTCATCTAGCTTTTCTTGTCCGATAATTTCTTTGATTTTTTCTAAAATCTCAGGTATTTTAGGATATATAGTGTTTTGTTTATGGACATCAGTCCCAAAAAAACTTATCATATTGCTTTCTAGAAATTTTTTTGCTAAAATCTCTGCTTTTTCTCCATACCATCCTATTATACTAGCAAAATTAGACTGCATTAAAACACCTGTATCTAATAGCTCATATATTAAACTTGGATCTTGCTGAACAAACCTATATCTTTCCGGATGAGCTAATATTGGAGTAATTTTATTTTGTATCATTTCATATATCACATCATATACATTTATTGGCTTTACATTCATGGAAAATTCAAAAAGCATATATTTTGAGTTGTTTATTTTTGCTATTTTATTCTCATTTAAAAGTTTTATTATATTCTCCGAAAAATAAACTTCATTTCCTAGATATAAATCAACATTAATGTTTTCCTTTTTTAGTGCGCCAGACAATGCATTTATCCACTCTTGCCTTTCTTCTACTGGAGATTCATAATAACTTTCTATATAATGCGATGTTGATATAATAGAATCAAATCCAACAGATTCCGCTTCTTTAATTAAATTAAAGGTTTCCTCAACACTTTTTGATCCATCATCTATATTAGGTAATATATGTGTGTGAAAATCTATCATATCTCTCACCTTCTATCTCTATGTATTTTTCTCTTTTTCTAGATACTGATTAATTTGGTTTAATATATCGTTAGTTTTAGCACTTGAAATCATAGGGGTATCAAGAGAACTCTGGCTTTTTTCTCTCATTGCTTTTGGAATATCTGAATCACTATCATTTGAATTATTAACTTCTGTCTTTAATTGTTTTGGGGTCGTAGTATTATTTTTTTCATTTTTTTGATTAAACTCTTCTTTTATCTTAGAATTGTGTTTTTTATGTTGCTCTCCTTTATCATGTCCATAGTAATAATATTTTTCACCATATTTTTTTGCAGATACAGGAACTTTATTTATAACTACACCAGCTAAATTTCCACCTACGTTTTTTATGTTTTTTACTACTCTTTGTAAGGCGTCTTTTTTAGTCATTTTGTGTGCTGTAACTACTATTGTAGTTTCAACCATTCTAGATAGAATAACTGAGTCTGTAACTAATTCACAAGGTGTACCATCAATGATTATTATATCACACATTTTTCTAAGTTCTTCTAACACTTTAGACATTTCTTGTGATACTAATAATTCTGATGGATTAGGTGGCACATTACCAGCTGATATCACAAATAAATTTTCAACTTCTGTTTCTTGTATATAATCTAATATTTGTTCTGGATTATTGTTATCTACATCATATTCTGCCAACAAATTTGATAATCCAGGTCTTGGAGAAACTCCAAATATTGCATATTGTCTGCCTTTTCTCATATCTGCATCTATTAATATAACTCTTTTACCAGCTTGTGCAAAAGTTACAGCTAAATTTGAAGTTACCCAGCTTTTCCCTTCTCCAGGAAAAGTTGATGTAACAAGAAGGGTTTTCATTTTTTTACTATTACTCATAAATTGTATATTAGTTCTTAAAGTTCTAAAAACTTCTGATATTGGTGATTTTGGATCTTTATGTGCTATTACTTCTTTTTTCATTTTCTTTTGCCTCCTTTTACATTTGTAATATTATCTATTAATGGAATCGAAACTAAAACAGGTATACCAAATCCTTTTTCTATGTCCTCTGTTGATTTTATTGTTGTATCTAGCATATTTGAAATTAATACATATGCAACAGCTATAACAACACCTATAAATGCAAAAATAATAACATCTTTTGTATGATTAATATTAGATGGTGAATAATCAGGCACTGCCTGGTCTAATACATTTATATTATTGATTTTATATATATCTTTTACTTTATCACCAAAGACTTTTGCAATTTCATTTGCAATTTTTGCTGCTTCATCAGCATTTTCATTTGTTACAGTTATTTTAATAATATCTGCATCCTCAACAGCACTTACAGAAACCATTTTTTTCAATTCACTATCTTTTATGCTTAAATTTAAATTTTGTATTACTGAACCTACTACTGAATCACTTTTTACAATTTCACTATAAGTAGAAACTAGTTTTTGATTCAAATTTACATCTGTAGTTGTTATAGCATTTGAAGCATCACTACCACTTGTACTAGCTAAAACCAGGGTCGTTTTTGCACTATATTTTGGCTCAACAAAACCTATTGTATAAACTACTCCTATCCCAATAAATACTATTACAATAATTAAAACTTGGAATATTTTGCTCATAAATAATTCAAATAATTCTTTTAAATCTAATTCTTCCATTGTTTATCTCCTCTTTTTTATTTTTCACTCGATTATTTTATTATATTTTAAAAAAAAATACAAGAGTTTTTATATTTTTTTTCAAATGGGGACGGTCCTTTTTTGTAAATATTATGTTAACGTTTTTAGTTGATGTTAATTTAATAGAAAAAATTAACATATTGTTTTTTTATTTAATAAAATATTCACAAAAAAGGACCGTCCCCATTTGAAAATTTGACAATATAATATATGTTATGTATAATCAAGAAAAAAAGGAGGAAATGAACATGGGAACACCACATAATAATGCAAAAATTGGAGAAATAGCAAAAAATGTTATAATGCCAGGAGACCCAAACAGAGCTAAATTAATTGCAGAAAAATATTTAGATAATGCAAAATTAGTTAGTGATGTTAGAGGAATTTTAGCATTTACTGGAACATATAAAGGAAAAGAAATTACTGTTATGGCATCTGGTATGGGAATGCCAAGTATGGGAATATATTGTTATGAACTATATAAATACTATGATGTAGATAATATTATAAGAATAGGTTCTTGTGGAGCAAATAGCCCAGATTTAAACTTATTTGATATAATTTTAACTACAGAAGTTTATACTGAAGGAAATTTTGCTTATACTTTTGCAAGCAAAAATGATCACTTTGTAAAACCAAGTGAAGAATTAAATAATAAAATTATTAATACAGCCAAAGAAAAAAACATTTCATTATCAATTGGTCATACTCTATGTACAGAAGTTTTTGACGAATATATTTCAGATTTACAAACATATAAAGAAAGAATACCAAAAGATTTTAATCCATTAGGAACTGAAATGGAGGCTTTTGCTCTTCTTTATACTGCAAAAGCTTTAAATAAAAATGCCTCTTGTCTTATGACTGTAGTAGATTCAATGTATAAAAACTCATTTGCAACAGCTGAAGAAAGAGAAAAAGGATTAAATAATATGATTGAATTAGCACTTGATAGCATGTGCTAGCTGGGGTGGTAAATTGGGACCGGGTATTTTTTGCACATTGGTAAATTGGGACCCGGTCCCAAATTACCAATGTGCAACAAATACCCGGTTCCAATTTACCACCTACTTTATTGTCTCCAGGCTTTGCCCAGGCTCCATATTATCAAAGTTATAATAAGTTGATGGGATCTGCCCAATTATTACATGTTCTGCAAGAAGTACTTGATTAGAGATTTCTTCTTGCAGAATTTTTATTGGTGTTAGTATTGTTACACTACTATTTATTTGTAAGTAAATTCTATGTAATGTTTGATTTATACCTTGGGATACAAATTCACTTCTTAAGTCTGTTTCTACATCTCCTGTAGAGCTTATTTTTAAACTTAGTTTGGGGCCTATTCCTGAAAGCATTTTTATTCCTGTTAAACTTCCTATTGATAATTTTATTTTAGAATAATCTGTATTATCTAAAGAATTTTGTATAAATGATGCTATATCTGATGTTAATAAATTCATTTTTAAAATATTTGCATTTATCATTTGTATATTACCTTCTGAATCTTTTTCTATTGTAAATAAGTCTTCATAAGTATATCCTACAATAGCTCTTGTAGATTCTTCATTTGTAATCCTTGTAGCTATAGCTTTTGCCTCTGTTAAAACTGCTTCTTCAAATATAGAATCAATGCTATTATAAATTACTAAACATATCAATAATGCTATCATTATAATAATTAAAAAGTAAAAAAATTTTGATTTATTTTCATATTTACTATTGAATCTATATTTTCTTGGTTTGAAAATTTTTATTCTTTTTCTCGAATATATTTTACACATAGACTGATTCTGTTTCATTTTGAGTATTATCCCTCTTTATATAATTAAATTTAGGTATATAAAGCTTTTGACCTATATCAATTTTACTAGTGTCTTCTATTCCATTCATTCTTGCTATATCGTCTATTGTACTATTAAAGTTTTTCGCAATTTTCCATAAAGTATCACCTGGTTTTACTATATACAAAATTAAGCTATCATAGTCTTCGTTTTTTGTATTGTTTTTATCCTCAATATGAATATTATCAATTATATTCATATTAATATTATTGCTTATTTTTGTATCTATTTGCAATATTGCTTCTATTTGTATAATTCCATTAGATTTAAAATCATATTTTATATCCTTTAAACTAATTTCATGATTTATATTTATATTTGAATTATTATGCCTATTTTCTGTAGATACTTCAAAAGGAATTTTTATATTTCTTGAATTAATTGTATTTCCAGAACTATAAATAAAGTTTAAATTTATCTCTCCATTATAAGTGATTTTTGAGTTTGTCACTCCAACATTTGAAACATTTACCTTTGTTTCAACATCAATTAAATTGTTTTCTTCTAATTCTGGAATTTCTACCTTTTCTTGAACCACAAATTCATTATCATATTCAGATTTATCACTGGATAGTGTAATATTTTTTTGTGTATATTCTAAATTGCCTGTTGGAGTATATAAATCTTGTATTAGTGAAATATTCTTTTTCTCATAAGCCATACAACTTGCTTCTATTTCTAATTCTACATAAATCGAATGTTCATCTGCTGAATTTGCCCTTATTAGCATATTTTTTATTTCATAATATACCTCGCAAATGTTTTCATCTGAAATATTTTGAATATCTATAAAACCAACAGCTGGAATTGTTCCTTTTACTGTTTTTATTTTATTATCTTCTGTTAAATACATTATTTTTATATTTACTTCTGCTTTAGTTAATACCTTATTGTAGCTTAATTTAAAATCTTTATTACTAAAATTTATATTAACACTTAAGATTTCTGCAAGTTCATCTTGAGAATCAATGTTTAATGTGTCTTTTGCATAAATATTAGTCTTTCCATTTCCAATAAGAGAATTTACTTGAAACTCTTGATTTAATGTTTGTATATCTTGAATATTTTGTATACTATTTACTATTTCAACATCTTCATTTGAATATAGATATATACAAACTTCTAAACCTGCTTTTAAATTAATTTTTCTTCCATTAATAACTTTGCACTCCATATCTTTTATTTCACACTTCGTAACTAAAATCATGCCTTCTTTTGCTCCTGGTACAGATATGTTTTGAGAAAAATCCATAGTACAATTTAAAGCTCTTAAATTATCTTCTTTACTATCTGGAAGATACATTATATATGTATTTATATTCCCTTCAATTTTAACTTTATCTTGCATTACTTCTTTTTTATAAACACATACATTTCCATTAACATTTATTGTATTTAATATGTCTGGCTTAGTGTCTGGGACAATCATATCCTCTTCAATAAACAGTAATTCTTTTTTTTGAGCTATTAATTTATTAATACCAATATTTTCTTTACTTAATTCTACCTCCATAAAAAAACCTCCTAATATAATTTTATTATTAATTATATTAGGAAGTTTTGGATTTATGCATTTTTTTCATTGGGGACTGTCCCGGATACAAAATTTTGCATTGGGGACTGTCCCCAATGCAAAATTTTAACCACAATTGCTTACATTACCTTTACAATTACATATATATTCCATAGTTGTAGAGAAACTATCTTCTCCAATTTTTTGATTATGATGAGCCAAATCTCCTGTACTTAATATTCCTACCATTTTATTGTTATTATCTACTATAGGAACTCTTCTAATTTGATTTTGCTCCATTAAATATTGAGCATCTTCTATATCTTGCTCTGACTTACAAGTATATACATTTGTAGTCATTATTTCTGATACTGGAGTAGTTTTTGCATTTTTGTCACATGCAACACTTCTTAAAACTATATCTCTATCAGTTAAAACTCCAAGTACATTTTTTTCATCATTACAAATTGGAATACATCCAACATGATTTTCATTCATTATTCTTGCTGCATCATAAATGTTGCAATCTGGCTTTACATAGCATACATCTTGACACATAAATTCATTAATTCTCATAAATTTACCGCCTTTCTTATATTAGTTTGTGCTAAATTTATGAGAATTATACATTATTTTATATTTCTTTTAACTTAATTGTGCTACCACTACCCTATCATTTTCACACAAGTCTTTTTTGCTATATATATTTATATATCTCTTTTGATTTTCCAGTATTTGTTTTACTTTTTGTTTTTGATTATAACCAATTTCAAAACATAAATATCCTTGTTTATTTAGAAATTTTGGTGCTTCTGATGCTATTTTTCTGTAAAAATCTAATCCATCTTTTCCACCATCTAAAGCTTGTCTTGGCTCATTTTGTACATCTTTAGGAAGTTTAACTATTTCATCTGTCTCTATATATGGAGGATTTGAAACTATGATATCAAATTTTATATTTTTAATTTTATTAAATAAATCTGATTCTATAAAATCTATATTATTTTTTACTCCATTAAATTCAGCATTTTTCTTTGCTATTTCTATAGCTTTTGAACTAATATCTGTTGCATAGATTTTAACATTATTTATATATTTTGCAAGAGAAACAGCAATTGCTCCACTTCCTGTGCATAAATCTAAAATCATAGGATTTTCAATATTTTTTGCTAAATTAATTACTTCTTCAACTAATATTTCAGTATCTTGTCTAGGAATTAAAACATCTTTTGTGACAAAAAAAATCAATTTCATAAATTCTTGTTTTCCTGTAATATATTGAATTGGCTCACCTAAAATATGCTTTTTTACGTTTTTAATATAAAGTTCTCTTTCTTGAGGTGTTATTTCTTTATTATCATATATAATTAGGTATTCTTTAGACTTTTTCAAAGTTGCTTCTAATAACATACGTGCCTTATTCTTTGGTGCATCAATATTTTCATTTTTTAACATAATTACTGCTTGATTTATTGCTTCTTTAATTGTCATAAATTGCCTCCTTAATATAGATAAAGGAATTTGATATATTTATTTTTAAGGACGCGTAAGCCGATCAAACATAGCGCTAGCGAAGTGCGATTGGAGAAATCGACATTGTAGCTGAATTTTTCGTAAGAAAAATTACAGGTACATAAAGATTTCGACACCAAGGACGCAAAAATAAATATATCAAAGTCCTTTGTATCTATAATTCAATTGAAAAATTTACTCTTTCAACAGATCCTTCCCATCCTTTACATAATCATATCCAGAAAAAATGGTAGCAATTACAGATACAATCATCATTATTGACATTAATACATTAACAATTAAATGCCAACTTGAAAGAGTACCTTTAGTGAATTCAAAAAAAGTACCAATATCAATAAAAGCTAAAATAATTGCAATCATTTGGCTTACTGTTTTTAATTTCCCCCAAATTGATGCAGCAATGACTTTTCCCCCATTGCCAACTGCAATTAATCTATAACCTGAAACTACAAATTCTCTAAATAAAACAATTATTGGTATCCATCCTGGTATTTTTCCTTGTTCAACAAGTATTATAAAAGCTGCAAGAACAAGGATTTTATCTGCAATTGGATCTAAAAATTTACCAAATGTTGTTATTAAGTTTCTTTTTCTTGCAATAGTACCATCAAGTTTATCAGTAATAGATGCAACTATAAAAATTAATTCCATTATTAAAAAACTAATTGGAATATCTAAAATAACTCCTTGAATATTTAAATATGGTATTATTACCATTATAGGTACTAATAAAATTCGTAATATTGTTAGTTTATTTGGTAAGTTCATTTTGATCTCCTTTTTATTTCAACATCTCAACTGCCTTTTGCATCTGTGTATCTTCATTTTCCTCTAATCTATAAACACTTTTTACTGTATCTGGAAGTTTTACTTCTTCATCTGGCTTAATGCCTTCTTTATGAATAGATGTTCCTTTTGGTGTATAATACTGTTCTGTTGTAATTTTTAATCCACTACCATCTGTTAAAGAAAGTAAAGTTTGAATAATACCTTTTCCAAATGTTTTTGTTCCAACTAATTTTGCTCTATCATTATCTTGCATACTACAAGCTAATATTTCAGATGCACTTGCTGAATTCTCATTTACTAATATAATTACATTCATTTTAAAGATTGGATTATTTTTTGAAGAAGTAACAGTTTTTTTATCTTTATTATCAACTGATGAATATATTGTTTTGCCTTTATCTAAAAACATATCTGCTATATCAACAGCTTCGTCAACTATTCCCCCACCATTGTTTCTTAAATCTATAATTAATTTTTGAGCCCCTTGATTTTGTAGTTCTTGTACTTTTTCTTTAAAGCTATCTGCCGTATCTTCATCAAAGCTTGGAATTTTAAGATATCCAATATTTCCTTCAATCATTTTTGCAGTAATAGGATTTGTAGTTATCTTTTCTCTAGTTAAATCAAAAGGAATTCTTTCTCCATCTCTTTCAATTACTAATTTTACTGTTGTTCCTGTTTCTCCTTTAATAAAAGATGCTATTCTATCAAAATCTTTAGAGGTATATTCAACTCCGTCTACACTTATTATTAAGTCTCCTGATTTAATTCCTGCTTTTTCTGCTGGACTTTCTGGAATAGGATAATATACAAGCACTCGGTCAGTTTCCTTATCTGCTACCATATATATTCCTACACCAACAAAACTTCCTGTGATATTTTCTGTATATTCTTTCATTTCATCAGAAGGTATGTATTCTGTGTATTCATCTCCTAATCCTGCAACATAACCTTTAATAGCAGAATTTTTCAGATTCTCTTCGTTAATATCATTTTTCCATAAATAATACTTATCAATTGTAGTTTTTATTTTATTTAAATATTTTTCTATATTAGAATCTGAAGATGAAGTTAATTCTTTTAATAACCCACCATTTTCATTTATAGATACAGTTTGATTAGTATCTTTAAAATTTGAATACATCCAAAATGATGTTAGCATAAATGTTACAAATGTAGTAAGTACAATAATCATAATTGTTCTATAAATTCTATTTTTCTTTTCTTCCATTAATAATAAAAATTCCTTCCTAATTTTAAATTTTTATATCTACAATATTTAAATATATTTTTTATCATATTGTTTGGTATCTTGATGTCGCAGATCATATTGATTGGAAAAGAATTAAATTTTAGCAAGGCAAATTCTATTAAAAAGGCAAGGGCGCGTACGTGGTGTACGTAACCGCGTTTTTAATAGAATTTAACACAGCTAAAATTGTAATTATTTTTCAATCAAGGTAAATATGGTCTAGGATTAACACAATTAGCATACCTATACCCCGGTGTCCTAATTTCAAAATGTAAATGTGGTCCTGTAACATTTCCTGTAGCACCAGAAAGCATTATTTGTTGTCCTTTTGAAACTCTTTGACCTGATGAAACCTGAACTTTAGATGCATGTGCATAAAAACTATATATATTATTTCCATGATATATTTCTACATAATTTCCATAAGCAGAATTATAACCTGTATCAAATACTTGACCATCTCCAATAGAATATATTGCTGTACCTGTTGAAGCTCTAAAATCTAATCCAGTATGATGTCCTGAACTCCAATATCTACCAGATACCCCATATCCCGTTCCAATTACTGGACTTGCAACTGGCCATCCAAAGCCATAAGAACTTGCTGCTTTATTTGAGCTACTTCCACTCGAACTACTACTAGATTTATTACTTGAACTTGAAGCTTTTCTTGCAGCTTCTTCCGCTTTCTTTTTTGCTGCAATTTCAGCATCATAAGCTGCTTGCATACTTTTTATTTTGCTACTAATACTACTTTCATGACTTTTTAATTCGCTTAATTCTTTTTCTAAGTCTGCTTCTTCCTGAGTTAATTCGCTTACATATTTACTTTTTTCTTTTTGAGTTGTTTTTAATTGAGTTGCAACACTTTCTTTACTTGCTTTTGCTGTTACAAGCGTTTTTTTACTTTCTTCAATTTTCTTTTTAGACTCTTCTATTGCTTGTTTCTTAACTTCTATTTCTTCTAATAATTCTGTGTCATGTTCTACAATTTCAGAAACCAAATAATAATTTGAAATCATATCAATTAGTCCATTTGAATTTAGAATAACATCTAAAAAAGAAGTTTCTCCGGCTTCATATGTAGCAACAAGTCTTTGCTCTAATAGTTTTTGTTGTTCATCATACTGTTCTTGATTTTCTTTTAATTGCTTTTCTGCTTCTTTTAATTTGCTATTTGCATCATCAATTTGTGTTTCAAGTTTATCTATTTCATTTTCATAAGAATCAATTTGTGTATTTAATTTTTCTACTTGTTTTTGAGCTTCAGACTTTTTGGCTGCTACTTCTTCTTGTTGCTCTTTGATGTCATTAATCTGCTCTTTAACCTCAGTCTGCTCATTTTTTTGCTTGTTTATTTCTGATTGTGTTACTGCAAAAACCATATTTGCATTTGTAATTATACACAATATTAATAGTATACTAAATAGTCTAATACATATTTTATTCATAGGTTTTCTCCTTAATACTTATTTACCTAACAATTTGTAAATTTTGTCCTGTTTAACCGCACATCATTTTTAAAAATTCTATGGTTCCCCCTTTAGGGATACCCACCATACGAATTTTTAAAAACGAAATGCTGACGCGGACAAAATATAACAAATTGTAATTGTTTATCAAACTACTACTCTGGTATCGAAACATAATCTAATGGATTCATAGGGCTTCCATTAATTCTTACTTCAAAATGAGCATGTGGTCCTGTTGAATATCCAGTTGAGCCAACTTTTAATACCACATCTCCTGCATTTACCACTTGTCCTAAAGTTGCAACTATTTCTGAGCCATGAGCATATAATGTTTGAACTCCTCCTCCATGGTCAATAATAACCATATTGCCATAAGCCGAATTATATCCTGCTTTTACTACAATTCCATTTGCAATAGCTGTAAATTCTGTTCCCATTGATGCACTAATGTCAACTCCTGTATGAAGTTTATATACTCCTGTTATTGGATGAACTCTCATTCCATAATTTGATGTAATTTTATAATGACCAGCAATTGGCCATTGCATAGGTCCGCCAGAATAATCTTCACCAAAGTTAGTAATTTTTGCTAAACTTCTTATTTCTGTTTCTATTGAATTTATTTGTGAGTTGTATTCATCTATTTTAGCCTGTAATTCTTGCTCTTCTTGGCTTAATTTTGATATAAAATTTTGTCTTAAAACTTTTGTGTTTGATAATGCAATTTTTGTTTTAGTTGCTGTTCTTTCTTTATTTTCTAAAATTTGTCTTTGTTCATCAATTTTATTTCTGTTTTGTTCTATTTCATTTTTTTTGTTTTCTACAAATTCTAATAATTCAATATCATATGATGTTAGCTCTGATACAATGTAATATGTTGCGAAAAAATCTGATATACTTTTTGCACTAAGCACAATTTCTAAATAGTTTGTATCTCCTGCTTCATATATTTCTACCAATCTTTCATCTAATAAATCTTTTTGCTTTTTATACACAATTGTTGCATTTTCTAATTCTTTTTCAAATTTTTTTATTTCTATTTCTGTTTTTGAAATTTCTTCATTTAATTTGTCGATTGATTCTTCATTTGTCTTAATGTTTTCATCTAAACTTTGAATTTTTTTTAGATTTTCTGTTAAATCTTCATTTACACTATTTAATTCTTCATTTGTTTTATTTAATTGGTCCTGTATTTCGCTTTTTTGATTCTGTAATTCATTTAAATCTGTTGCAAATAAAGGTGTAGCAATGCAAAGTAATAACATGCTTATTATAATTATTTTATATAATTTTTGCATTACTTTTCCTCCTTTTACCTATACTTTTAAATACTTTTTCATAGATTTTGTACTACCTATTATGCCGATGCCCATTCCTAAAGCTAAGTATACTATCACAATAAAACTAAACATTTCATTATATTCTAAAAGCCTTAGTCCCAAATTAGCTAGGAAGTTTATAAATCCAACATTTCTGCTTACAATCATATATAACCCTGATACCACTATAAGAGAAATAATACCTGAAGAAAGTCCTATAATTATTCCCTCTACAACAAATGGCCATCTTATAAAGCTATTTGTGGCTCCCACATATTTCATAATTGAGATTTCTTTTCTTCTTGCATAAACAGTAAGTTTTATTGTATTTGAAATAATAAATATGCTAACTGCAATTAATGCTATAATAATTATATAACTTCCTATTTTTACTCCGTCTTGCAATTTTAATCAAAACTTCTATAACATCATCTGTATTTGTTACTTTAACAATATTTTCTATTTGAAGTAGTTTTTCCTTAACCTCTGAAGTTTTGGTAATATCTGTAAGAGTTATTTTATATGATGGTTTAAATATACTTACATCATAACCTTCTAATAAATCCGCTCTTTCTTGGAACACTCTTTCTTTTACAGATTGTAATGCCTGTTCTTGTGAAACAAAATCTAAAGTATTTATTTCTTCTATTTCATTTATTTGGCTTTTAACTTCTTCTATTTCCTCTTCTGTAGCATCTTTTTTTATAAATGCTTGTATTCCCTGTTGTGATTCTACTTGTTTTATAAAATGATTGAAATTTCCAACTATTATAAAGCAAATTCCAAAAAATATCATTATTAAGCACATTGTTCCAAATGATGTAAATGCTTGTTTTTTATTTTTAAATATATTTGAAAATCCTTCTCCTACTAGGTAGGTAAATACATTATATTTCATCATAACCACCTTTTTTATCATCTCTAATAATGTCGCCTTTTTCTATGTGTATAACTCTTTTTTTCATTTTATCTACTATATCTTTTGCATGTGTTGCAACAACTACTGTTGTTCCTCTCATGTTTATATCATTTAGTAAGTTCATTATATCCCAAGCTGTATCTGGGTCTAAATTTCCAGTAGGCTCGTCTGCTATAAGCATTGATGGATTATTTACCATTGCTCTTGCTAAAGCCACTCTTTGTTGTTCTCCACCAGAAAGTTCATTTGGATACATTTTAGCTTTTCCACTTAATCCAACAAGTGAAAGCACCATTGGAACTTGTCTACGAATATGGCGACTTGTTGCACGAACGATATACATTGCATATGCAACATTATCATATACTGTTTTATCTGGCAAAAGCCTAAAATCTTGGAAAACAACCCCCATACTTCTTCTTAAATATGGAACTCTACTTGGCTTTAAGAATGTAGTATCTTTTCCATTTATTATTATGTTTCCTGAAGTTGGTTCTTCTTCTTTTAAAATTAGTTTTATTAATGTTGATTTTCCACTTCCAGAAGTTCCAACTAAAAAACAAAATTCTCCTTTTTCTATTAAGAAATTTGCATTTTTTACAGCTTTCGTACCTGTATCATATGTTTTATTAACATTTCTAAACTCTATCATTTATGTTTTTGTTTATAATTTTTTTATTATAAACGACTCCTTTCGAAAAATTTATTCAATCTCTTACATCATAACAATAAATTATTATTTTTTCAATAGATTTTACGAAAAATTTACAATTAATTGTTACTAGATAATGGTTTTAAAATTTTAAAAGCTTAAATATGTTATTTTTCAATCACTTGGTGTCGAAATCTTTATGTACCTGTAATTTTTCTTGCGAAAAATTCAGCTACAATGTCGATTTCTCCAATCGCACTCGGCTATGCCTCGTTTGATCGACTTACGCGTGATTTCAAAATAATATATTTAAGCTTTTTATAATAAATGAATTTAAACCATTATCCTGTAACAATTAATTCACTTGTA
>ODAI014755907.1_pt1 | contig 21973 bp, 19 predicted proteins | sample 1539321 | NCBI WGS metagenome assembly ODAI01 (sample SAMN02144231, study PRJEB22623) | gut metagenome | biome: sheep rumen | host: Ovis aries | place: New Zealand | reverse complement strand
TGCCATAGGAAGTATTATCACTGAGCGCAGGAACATCAACAGTCTCAACCGCATTGCCGTTCGCATTTGAAAGTATTATCTTCTCACCGTTCTTGGAAAGGCCGAAGGACGCGCCCTGCACACCGCTGCTGCTGTCAACTCCACAGTAAATGGTATAATAACCGTATGCGGGTATGGAAGCATTTCGCGGCAGTGTATACTGCATAGGTGAAGCTGCATCGTCAGACAGTCCATAGCCTGCTATGGAGACAGCACTTCCCGTGGGATTGTACAGCTCTACAAAGTCATAGAACTGACCGTCTGATGCGGGTACAGTTGTGTTCTTGGTGCAGACTTCGTTGATAACGACACCCGAAGCCGCACTGGCTGTCAGCATCGACTGCCCAAGTGCAGCAACACTGATCAGAGCAGCAACGCCTGCCGCAGTACAGCGACCAAAAGCTCTTCTTTTCATAAAAAAACTCCTCTCATGATCATAATTCGTATGCCTTTACATACGTGCGTATTATAACAATCTCCTTGTTTTTCATATCATACCCCTTGGCAAGTATACCATAAATTAATCAATTAGTCAAGATATTTAATGTAAAACAGACAAGAGTTTTATAACTTTTTTCTGAATTATTATTTTATTATTTAACTAAAAGTTCCATGTCCCACAACACACATAAACACAATAAAACCGCCAAGATACGAGCTGAACGTATCCTGACGGTTATCAATGAAGTGCGGGTGACAGGACTTGAACCTGCACACCATTCGGCATTAGAACCTAAATCTAACGTGTCTGCCAATTTCACCACACCCGCATATAAAATACCGCCTCCGATGTGTACCGAAGGCGATTAATGAGCCATTGGAGATTCGAACTCCAGACCCTTTGATTAAAAGTCAAATGCTCTGCCAACTGAGCTAATGGCTCATTTGCTTTGAGATATCTCTCATAACAACTCATATATTATAACATCTTTTTTCTGAATTGTCAAGTGCTTTTCAAAATTTTTTTCAGAAAAAAAGTTTGTGCAGAAAATTCCTTATCACACCGCCCGAAAGATCATCTGCCACAGCTATCAGTAACAGTGCGCAGAACAGCCCGCAGATCACCCCGCCAAGGAGCGCGGCAAATATCTCTCGCCTGATAAGGTGCAGTTCTTCCACAAGGATAGGTATGCTTTCGTCGCGGCTCATAAACACCACCTCGGTTTCTTTCAGCTTTTTATACCGCCTCGCCCTGCCGCTCGTGGTGGAAAGAAAGTACATTTCCTCGTTATCTGAGCCAGGCGGCTTGCACTCCACCGTGACATTATATTTATGGTATCTCGTACGTCCGCTGCCGCATTTCAGCATATTATAATCCATAACCTTTGCGGGCGCCGTAATACCATTTCTCTTGAAGAACTTTATCCGCTTAATGTCCGTCACTGCTTTGTACAGCATATACCACGTTATCAGCGCTGAAATCACCAAGGGTAAAACTATCTCTTTTATTACCCCCGAAAATCCCAATTTTCTCATATGTTATCTCCCAATAAAAGCAGGGCTGCCATAAATTGACAGCCCCCACCGAATCATTATCTGATTTATACTCTCTCTGCTACCAGAGTACCCATTTCCTTACAGCCGACCTGCTTCATGCCATCGGACATGATATCGCCTGTGCGGTAGCCCTCAGCAAGCACCTGCTTTACTGCGTTGTCGATAGCGTCAGCTTCCTTATCCATATCAAAAGAATATCTGAGCATCATGGAAGCTGAAAGTATGGTAGCCAGAGGATTAGCCTTATCCTGACCTGCGATATCGGGTGCAGAACCATGGCTGGGTTCGTAGAGACCGAACTTTGTATCGTTCAGAGAAGCGGAAGCCAGCATACCCAGTGAACCGCTGACCATAGCAGCCTCATCCGAAAGGATATCACCGAACATATTCTCGGTGAGTATAACATCGAACTGCTTGGGGTCACGTACCAGCTGCATAGCGCAGTTATCCACCAGCATATGCTCCAGCTCAACCTCAGGGTAGTCCTTAGCTACCTCGTTTACTATCTTTCTCCAGAGTCTTGAAGAATCCAGCACGTTTGCCTTATCAACGCTCGTTACCTTCTTGCGGCGCTTCATAGCGATATCGAAGCCCTTTATAGCTATACGTCTTATCTCATTCTCGTTGTAGGAAAGTGTATCAACAGCAGTCTCAACGCCGTCAACTTCCTCGGTCTTTCTTGCGCCGAAGTAAAGTCCGCCTGTAAGCTCACGCATTATCATCATATCGAAACCGCCCTCGATAATATCGCTTCTCAGGGGGCAGGCGAATTTCAGCTCGTCATACAGGTTAGCGGGACGCAGGTTAGCGAACAGTCCCAGTTCCTTACGTATCTTCAGCAGACCTGCCTCGGGGCGGAGGTTGGGAGCAAGCTTATACCAGGGAGAGGTGGAAGTATTACCGCCTATAGCACCCAGCAGTACAGCATCGGCAGCCTTAGCGGTAGCAACAGCCTCGTCTGTCAGCGGAACGCCGCAGGCATCTATGGAACAGCCGCCCATGAGTATATCTGTGTATTCAAAGCTGTGACCGAACTTAGCTGCCACTGCATCAAGTACCTTTATTGCCTCGGTAACTATCTCGGGACCAATACCGTCACCCTTAATGACCGTTATTTTTTTATTCATATCAATTACTCCTTTTGCCGTATCGGCAGAATTATCAATGATTATAGTATACCATCTGTGCCTGTACTTGTCAATATCACTCTTTTACGGAGGATTCTCCTTCTGAGTGTTTATTCTTGTACTTCGCGAACTTCTTCTTCAGTTTAAGAGTGTGATCGCTGAGATTTGAGAACTCGTTATACTGATCATCCTCATCCTCAAGAGTTTTCTTTTTGAGAACATCGAATGTTTTATATGTATACTCAGCGCATTCACGCCACTTCTTATCTACCTTTTCGGAGTGAGAAGTTTTGATATCATAGTGATCTACTATGTACTTTCCGAGGTATATGGTATTCTTCTCATTGCCGAAAACATTCAGGTGATCGCCGTTATAGAAGTCGGTATTTTCGTCTATGCCGATATTCTCATCGTTTTCAAAATTCTCATAATCATAGCCTGCATCAGTGATAAACTTTCTGAGTTCTTCATCAACTTCGGGAGTCAGCTTATCCTTATGAGGTGTACGTATGAACAGCACATTTTCGATCCCAAGTTCGTGGCAGTGATCGATCGTCGCTGTCAGATTCTTTATACCGTAATCACATAATTTGTGGACTCTTTTGGGAGTTTTCTTCTTTTTGGAATCTGTAGTTGTTCTTGTACCGAAACTTTTCATAAGGGATACGTCATCCTTATAATTCTCCCACAGCTGGTACTGTCTGCCTGCCAGCAAAAACGGGTGTTTCCAGTTGTCGTGGTATTTAAGTATACCTAAGTAGTAGTTGATCCGTTCATCCTCGGGTATCTCCTGCTTTACAAGATCGTACCAGAGTTTGTCCTTCTTCATATTATCTATCCACTTGCGGACTACTCCCTCTTTGTAAGAGTGATCGTCATTATATAAGAATCCGTTTACCTCGAACACCACCAGCTGGGGCTTCTGCCTTGATACGAAAGTATCCAGCATCGAGCTGTAGAAATGACCCGGTGCTCCCTCAAAAGCCAGATTGTAGCTGGTAAAGCCGTACTTATCATAGGCTATGGGCGGTGAGAAATCAGCATAAGCCTCACTGCATCCTATAACAGCAACATCCAGCGAATCTTTTGGTTCGCGGTAAAAATTGCGTATATGTGTTTCCGAGCTGATAGCCGTATACTGCATCACCCATGATAATAGCACGAATAACAGCAGCATAACGATACCCAGCGCTGAAAGCTTCACCGCACGTTTCATCTTATTGCTTTTCATTTGTCTCCTGCTCTCCTTATCAGAACTGCATATAATAGAAATCAGCGGGATTTGAACCCGGTCCGTACACGCCGAATATCACTACTGCATAGAACAGTAATATGAATATCAGCGACTGGAATACAAAACTCCTTTTGCATATCCTTTCTCTCAGAGTTACCTCTGAATGCTCCTGCTTCAGCGATACGATCAGCATTATTACCATCGCAGCAAACACTGCGACAACATCGGCTCTGCACAGTGACAGCGAACCAAGGAACTCCCTGCTTAGCATTTCAGAAGGATGCAGGTCTGTCACCGACATATACATCATGTGCATCGCTGTTGAAAAATCAGGCGCTATATCAAAATAGTAGCCCACCAGAACTATCAGGAATGTCCTGAAAAGCTGGAATACTATGAACAGCTTGTTTGTATTCTCTATATGAAGCTTCTTCTTCCAGCTCTCAAAATTGCTCTCCAGAAGTGTGGATATCATTATGATACCGCCGTTCCATGCACCGAAGGCAACATACTTCCAGTTTGCGCCGTGCCATATACCCACCACAAGGAAGGTTATCAGCGAAGCTATGCTGACAGGCAGCACCTTCGATATCTTCATGCCGAACTTGGCTTTCAGAGCCTTGCCCATTTTCTGGAAAGGCTTTGACATTGCCACGGGATAGAACAGATACTCCCTCAGCCATGCACCGAGAGTGATGTGCCAGCGGTGCCAGTACTCCGAAATATCCTTTGAGAAATATGGTCTTTTGAAGTTCTCAGCCATATTTATGCCGAAAAGCTGTGCCACGCCGCGGGAGATATCTATACCGCCCGAGAAATCGGCATACAGCTGCAAAGCGTACATCAGTGCCGTCAGCAGTACCGCTGTTCCCGAATAACTGTCGCAGTCATTGGGTACAGTCATCACTACAGTAACAAGTCGGTCAGCGATAACAAGCTTTTTGAAAAAGCCCCATGTTATCAGCAGAACGCCCTGCTTTATGTTTTCAAATCTGACATCCTCACCAGCGTAAAGCTGATGTGCCAGGTCACTGTAAAAAGCTATGGGTCCCTGAACTATCTGCGGGAAGAAGGACACGAACAGCAGGAATTTCAGATAATTCCGTTCTGCCTTATATTTCTTTCGGTAGATGTCGATGATATATCCCATGGACTGGAAGGTATAGAATGATATACCTATCGGAAGAAGCAGTCCCAGCCTAGGGACACTTCCGCGCCCTGTCACGGAATTTATCGTATCCGCAAAGAAGTTGAAATATTTCAAGAACGCCAGCACACCGAAGTTCAGCACCAGCACCGAAGCGCAGATCCGCTTTTTGCCTGCTGTCACCTTGTCCTTGTAGGCGCTCTTTTCTTCCTTGCTCCACTTGCCTTTCTGTGACTTTACATAAGCATCTTTCTGCTCGATGTATTTTTCCAGCCAGAGTCCTCCGCCGTAGGTAGTCGCGGCGGTCATAAGTATAAACAGTACCAGTGACGGGTGTTCCCTGCATATTATCCCGTAGAATCCCATGCTTGCCGCCAGAAGTACCCACCATCTTTTGGTCTTGGGTATGATGCCGTACAGCAGCAGACAGACTGCCACATACAGCAGGTAATTTATCGAAGTGTAGCTCAAGGTCTTACCTCCGATGGGGTATTAAGAGGGTGTGTTGCCACATGACCTCGCTGAGAAACAAGTCCGTCTTTTTCGCTGAAAAGAGCTACTGCGGGCATATCTCTCGAAAGGAAAGCCGCTATGCCCTCCGCAACGGAGTAAGCACCGCACTTTGAGAATGCGATGACATCTCCTCTTTCAAGCACAGGCAGGGTCACCTTGCGCACCAGTATATCAGCAGTGGTGCAGAGACTTCCGCACAGGCAGTAGTCGCTTTCTTCACCGTTTTTATCAAGCACCTCTATGGGCGGAACTTTCATTGCCATGTTCTGACCGTAGTAATTCACATGGTTTATACCGCCGTCGCATATCACGTAATTTATATCATTCGTGGTCTTTATGTCCATTACTTTGGTCAGATAGTTTCCGCATTCAGCCGCAAAGAATCTGCCCATCTCAACAGTAAGTGGGTACTTTTCCGCAAATGGACGGATAACCGCAGATGCTTCTTCAAGCAGCGCAATATCGGTGCTTTCGGTAAAGTCCTTGTAATACTCCACCGCCAGTCCCGTACCGTACTCGATATGTGAGGGCTTATAGCCATGCTCGTTTTCAAGCTCTGCACAAAGCTCATCCAGAAGTGCGAGCTCCTTTTCTATGGTCTTGACCTTAGTTTTCTGCGTGCCTGTAAAGTAGTGCAGACCTATTATCTCAACGCCTGCAAACTGCTCTCTGCGATCGATAATGTCCAACAGATCGGACTTATCCATACCGAACTGGCTTCCGTGGGCAAGTCTGAGTATCAGCTTCACCCTGCCGCCGTTCTTTACGGCGCAATCGTTTATAAGTTCTGCGTGCAGTCTGCTTTCGGCTGTAAATATGGCAACGCCGTCAGCATATGCGCGTGCGATATCTTCCTCGGTCTTGTTCACACCCGAAAATATTATCTTATCAAGTGGCGCACCCACATTCTCGCATATACTGAGTTCTCCCGGAGAGCATACTTCGATATACGAAAACTCCTCCGGCAGTGCTGCCAGCAGAAAAGGGTTCGCCTTTATGGAATAGCAAAGCCCGACCCTGTCACCAAAGGCATTTTTTACTGCCGCTGCACGCTTTGCGAATACATCCGTATCAAATATATAGCAGGGCGTGCCTAAGGTCAGAGCCGCATTTTTTAATATCTCTTTCTCCATGCCGCAGTATCAATCCTCGTCCTGCAGCTTTTCAATGAGAGCCATCATGCCCTCGATGCTGTTGAAGTTATCCGGCACAAGATTGCCAACCTCTATCTCGATATCGAACTCATCGTTCATAGCTGTTACCATCGAAACTATATCGAATGAATCCAGCACACCATCAGTGATGAGCTGCTTCTCGTTTTCAAAATCCACATCGGGTCTGATCTCTTCAAGTAATTCCATAAGCTGTTCTTTCATTGTTTGTTCCTCCTGTATCATAACCTTATTATTTCATCATTCTCATTTTATTTCATCATTTCCGTAAGCGTACGCATATCGGTCTTGCCATTTGCCAGATGCGGCATTTCTTCAAGCTGTACAAGCTTGCGCGGCACCATGAATCCGGGGAGTATGCCCCTGAAATGCACAGCCGCTTCCTTCGCGGTCGCAGTACCTGTATAGAAAAGATATATGAGCTCCTTTTCCTTCAGGTACATAGCACAGCATTCCCTTATGCTTTCCAGCCTGAGGGCGGCATTCTCTATCTCCGAAAGCTCCACCCTGTGACCCAGGTGTTTTATCTGCCTGTCCTTGCGCCCCTTGAACCAGAGCACACCGTTTTCATCAAAAACTCCGTAATCACCTGTTTTATAGATAAGTTCATTGTAAGCCCCGTTCAGCGGATGCTGAATGAACGACTTGTCTGTAAGTTCCTTGTTGTTGTAATAACCAAGCGCGAGTATGGGTCCGCTGACGCATATCTCGCCCTGTTCGCCTGTGCTGACAGGCTTGTTGTCATCGTCAAGCAGGAATACTCTGTAATTCCTGTAGGGTCTGCCGATAGGGAGAGTGTCACCCTCTTCAACAAGACCTTCCACCTCATGATAGGTACACGATGCTGTACACTCGGTAGGTCCGTACTGATTTACGAATCTGCATCCTGGCAGATTATCCTGCCAGACCCTCAGTGCACTGCAGGGCATGACCGAACCTGAAAAACATACTTTTTTCAGATATCCCGGCTTTTCACCGTCAAAAGCTTTAAGCTTCACAGCAATCGTGAACACTGAAACGCTCCAGCCGACAGATGTTATCTTCCTCTCGTTCATCACCCTGAATAATTCTGCAGGCATCATAAAGCACTGCTTAGGTATTATGAACATGGAAGCGCCTGTAAATATGGGGACATATATATCCCTCACCGCAGCGATGTAGTCCAGCGGCGACTGATTGCCCAGCACATCGTTCTCGTCTATCTTCATGACTTCTATATATGCGCTTATATAACACATCAGCGACATCATAGAAGTGATAACTCCCTTGGGTTTACCTGTAGAACCCGAGGTGAATATCACATAAAGCGGATCATCAGCGCAGGCATACCTTGCCCTTTCATCGAGCAAAGCCCTGTCGGTCTCCTGCCCTGCCAGATCCTCATAGCGAAGTATCTCGCCCTCAAACCCAAGCTCACGGGCAGTCTCTATACCCTCTTCATCTGCTATCAGCAGCTTCGGCTGTAGCACTGAGAGTATATCCGCCAGCCTCGCTTTAGGCTGAGTGCTGTCCATAGGTGCATAAAAGCACCCTGCGCATACTATCCCCAGAAATATCACGGGGGTATGCACACGTCTGCCTGACATGACCGCCACGGGACACCTTGCAGGCACCTTCTTTGCAATAGCACTGCCTATGCGTTCCGCCTGTTCCCTGACCTGTAAAAAGCTAAGGCTCTCCACGCTGTCAGAGTACGCTGTTTTGTCAGGTGATCTGTCTGCTGTACGTTCCAGCAGTCGAATTAGATTCAGCTCCATTTTTGTTCTCTCCTGTAATTATCTGTCAATAAATGTGCATCATTATCCACCCTATCATTTTAACACTTACCACCATTAACGTCAATATCCATTCTTCACAATTAAAATATAGGACCTTTCTCTATTGTTATCAAAAATGCGTATTTTTAGACTTTCTGTTAACGCCAAGTCTTCTTAACTATTTGTTATTGTACAAAAAAGAGGACAAGCACGAACTCATCCTCTATCTTTTACTAAATTTTACCACGGCACTGTGAACAATCTCCGCAGCAGCACGAGCAGCTGCACTTTCCGCGGCTCCTGATACAGTGATAGACCGCACCTGCCAGAGCAGCAGCGATCAGTACCACAAGTACTATATCTGCAAAATTCATATCACACACCTCCGAAAGCCATGCCTATCAGCCTTACAGCCAGCGCTATCACCCAGGCAATTGCACACTGCCATACCACCAGGGTCACTGCCCATTTTTTTCCGAGTTCTCTTTTTACAGCTGCTATCGCTGCAACACAAGGGGTATACAGCAGCGAGAACACCAGCAGGCAAGCCGCTCCAAGAGTAGTCAACGCACTGCCCACATCTCCGGCGAACAGTACCTCCAGCGTTGATACAACGCTTTCCTTAGCCATAAATCCGCTTATAAGAGAGGTCACTATCCTCCAGTCACCAATACCCAGAGGTGCGAATACAGGCGCTAAAACTCCTGCCACATCCGCAAGTATGCTTTTGCCCGAATCGCTGACCATGTGCAGGCTGAAATCAAAGCTCTGCAAAAACCATATAACTACCGATGCTATCAGTATTACCGAGAATGCCCTTTGCAGGAAATCCTTTGCTTTATCCCATAAAAGCTGACCTACATTCTTTGCAGCAGGCAGGCGATAATTCGGCAGCTCCATAACAAAAGGAACAGCCTCGCCCCTGAATACTGTTGCCTTGTAAACGCAGGCAACGAATATACCGGAAATAATACCCAGCAAATAAAGCCCTATCAATATAAATGCGCTTTTTTCAGGAAAGAAAGCCGATGCAAAGAATGCGAATATCGGCAGTTTTGCTGTACAGCTCATAAACGGCGTAAGTAGTATCGTCATCTTACGGTCACGCTCACTTGGCAGGGTACGTGTAGCCATAACAGCAGGCACTGTACATCCGAACCCTATAAGCAGCGGCACGATGCTTCGTCCGGAAAGTCCGATCTTACGAAGTGCCTTGTCCATAAAAAATGCCACCCTTGCAATATATCCGCTGTCCTCCAGAAGTGACAGGAAGAAGAAAAGCGTCACGATTATCGGAAGAAAGCTAAGCACGCTGCCAACTCCCGCAAAAACGCCCTTGACCAGCAGGCTGTGTATAACTTCGTTAACACCTGCCCTTTTCATAGCACCGTCTGCCAGAGCTATCAGCTTGTCTATTCCCGTTTCAAGCAATCCCTGCAGTCCCGCGCCTATAACGCCGAAGGTCAGCCAGAACACAAGTGCCATTATTGCAACAAAGGAAGGTATCGCCGTAAAGCGTCCTGTCAGCACCTTGTCTATCTTTCTGCTGCGTATGTGCTCCTTGCTCTCATGGGGTCTTTTTACCGTTTCGCGACAGACCTTATGTATGAAAGCAAATCTCATATCTGCTATAGCAGCGCTTCGGTCAAGTCCCCTCTCCTTCTCCATCTGCACAACGATATGTTCGACTGCATCTATCTCATTCTGTTCAAGACCAAGCTGCTTCATTACCAGCTCATCGCCTTCTATCACCTTGCTTGCCGCAAATCTGACAGGCAGCCCTGCACGTTTCGCGTGGTCTTCTATCAGACAGGATATGCCGTGGATGCATCTGTGTACCGCACCGCCGCTGTCGTTTTCATCACACAAGTCCTGCCTTACGGGTCTTTCCTGAAAGCGTGCTGTATGCTCTGCATGATCCACAAGCTCATCAACGCCCGAATTCTTAACTGCTGATATCGGCACGACAGCTACACCCAGCATAGCTTCCATCTCGTTTATATCCACGCTGCCGCCGTTTGCAGTGAGCTCGTCCATCATATTCAGCGCCACCACCATAGGCACATCCATCTCTATCAGCTGCATGGTAAGATAAAGATTGCGCTCGATATTGGTAGCATCCACGATGTTGATAATGCCCCTGGGCTTTTCATCCAGTACAAAGCTTCTGCTTACTACCTCCTCAGCTGTATAAGGCGACATGGAATATATTCCCGGAAGGTCGGTGACAAGAGTATTCTCATGTCCCTTGATAGGGCCGTCCTTGCGGTCTACCGTTACCCCGGGAAAATTACCCACGTGCTGATTGGAACCTGTCAGCCTGTTGAAAAGGGTGGTCTTTCCGCTGTTCTGATTGCCGACCAGTGCGAATGTCAGCTTGACATCATCAGGCAGAGGCTCGGGTTTTTCCGGATGCGCCTCATGGTAACGTCCGCCCTCACCGAATCCGGGATGCTCACGTTTTTTCTTTCTTGGCTTTTCCTGGACCTTCTCATCATCCTCTGACAGTTCCTTAACTGCTATCTGCGCAGCATCAGCAAGGCGCAGGCTCAGTGAATATCCATGCAGCAGAAGCTCCATAGGGTCACCCAGCGGAGCGTACTTTACGACCTTTACCTCAGCTCCGGGGATTACACCCATATCCAGGAAATGCTGCCTGAGTGCACCCTCTCCCCCGACCTCGGTTATCACTGCTTTCTTTCCTATCTGCAATTCTTTGAGAGTCATTTCTATTACCTTCCTTAAAACAGACTGTCCCATTACAGATATATTCACAGGCACTGTCTGCTATGCATCGTTATAATCTTCTAACCTAGTTTACCTTGACTAACTTTATTATATCACTTACCTTTCACTTTTGCAATAGCAAAAAAGAAATTTAACATTATTTTCATATACAGCCAAAAAGCCGGATGACATCACTGCCATCCGGCTTTACTGTTATTTCATGGCAATAAAACTACCCCAGTCAAGGTCATTATAAGGCGCTTGTTTCTCACTTTTCAGCTTGCCCTCAGACTTTTTCTCACTTTTATCCTTTGTTGTAGAAACAGGTCCATCAGGTTTCTCAGGAGCAGAAGTCACTGTCTTCACAGGCTTCTCCGTCTGTTTCTCCGTTACGAAAGTTACTTTTTCAGTTGCTCTCTCCGTCTGCTTGGTTGTATGTTTTTCACCGCCATCTGACCCTCCGTCAGATCCTGTTTTTTTCTCAGTACTCTTTTTATCTGTAAATATATCCGTGAATTCGTCAGGCTTGGATGTGACAGTCTTTTTTGAAGTCGCAGAAGTAGTAGTTCTTGAAGTTACTTTATCGACCTTATTTGCAGGTCTTTTTGATGACACCGATGAGGTTCCCTGTTTTTCCGAAACAGTTGTCACAGAAGGCACAGCCGTAACTGTGGTCTCAGCAGATGATGTATTTTCCTTGGTTTCCTCAGATAATGTGAAAGCGATCACATCATTTGAATCAGCCGTAACTCTGCTGGTCTTTTTTGTCTTGGTTTCCTCTTTGGCAGTTTCCGTCTTAGTCGTTACGACCGCCGCCTCAGTGGCAGTCTTTTCTTCACGTATATCACCCACTACCGATGATGTAGCTTCCTGCTCCATAGCTGAGGTAACTGTTTCGGTTTCCTTCTCATACCTTTGGGATATCCGTTCTGACATGATATCATCATCCCTGGCTATGACATTTCCGCAGCCGCAAAGTGTGGCTGTCAGCATAGCTCCCGCTATCATAACAATATATTTCCTCATAGCCGTCCTCCTTAGTCAGCACCGACAAGTTCGATATCAGTGACCTTCAGTTTATCTGTAATACCGACAGGCACACCCGATATTACTGCCGCCACGAAGACATGACCCTCATCGGGCTCAATTATCTGCCCCTGCTGTGAAACAGCCTTATAGTACTTCGCGGATGTCACACTTGCAGTCTTGCCGTCGAGGTCAAAAGTAAACTTCACCGAATCCGCAGCTGCTACATCTTCATATTTCACCATCATGACCGCACGCGCATAGCACCTGCCGTCACTGTTTTTTTCACTAAACTGCAGATAACGGGTATATGGTTCAAGTCGACCGTCAGCCACAAGTACCTCATACTCAACCAGCCTTGTTCCGCTTGAAGCTGATGAAGATACCTCCAGCGTATCGCCCTTTATATCATTCACAGATATAACTTTTTTATAGCACTCCTTTTCTGCTGAAGTGCCTTTTTTATCAAGCACTAGGGTAAAGCCGTCACTTCCCGTGAACCTTATCCCTTTTACCCGATCCTTTTCTATGCCGCCGAGCAGGTCACTTACTGCGATCTTTCTGCTGTATTTTCCATCAGCACCGGCTTTCAGCTCTATATCGCCAGTGTATGCTATCCTGCTGTTCTCCTCAGCTTCCTCAGTATCAAATACAGTTCCCGAAGCCGCTGAATCTTTATAAGTCTTTATGATCTTATCCTCATTGGTATTATCTGCCATAACAGCCGCAATACCAAGTGCCTTCGCATTTTGCGCAAACAATGCAGCCGTTTTTTCTACGGAGGGTGCAGTACCGCGGATAAGTACAGGTATGCCCTTGTTTACGAAAGCTATCTCAAGCCGTTCAAATGTCTTCAAAAGCTTCTCGCTGTTCTTACCGTTTACACTTACGGCAGCTATGGTATCAGCCCCGAAGCCAGCCGCCGACCATGGTTCATCTGCTGAACACACAAGCACCCTGTCCTTGCTGATACTGCGTATCGCCGCTGCAGCATCCGTCTTATCACCGATCTTTGTCCTGCTGAAAAAATCACCCTCAAAGAGAAGTTTTCTGTCATATTTCTTGAATAGATCAGCTGTCTGCTTCCATATATTCCTGCTTTCCTCAGCAGTAAGATCTTCACTGTCAAGGGAGAGCACTATGTACATATCCTCTTCATCTGCCGCATCAACACTCTTTTTAAGCCCTGTGAGCCAATTCTCGGCATCCTCGGTATGACCGCTCATCCCGTCCGATATCTTTACAGTTCCATAGCCCTTTTTCTTTGCCGCTGCTACCTGTGAAGCGATATCCTTTGTATCATCAAGCAACACACCTATGCCCATATCAGCACAGATCTCAGCAGCTGAATATCCTGAAACGTCCTTCTTTGTAACTTCTGTAACTTTTTTGTCATCTGTTTTTGCAGCACTTGCCGCAGCGCTGAAAAAAGTGCTGTAAGCGAGCATAATAGCTGTAGCAGCAGCGTATGTACGTCCCATAAATCTCATTATATCACTCCTTGAAATCAATAAAAAGTCACAAGGCTCCGATATTATTATACCTCTTTGTAACCGTTTTGTCAACTATTTTTGAAACTACACTTTTCCTATCCCGAAAATCGTCCCTACATTCTCAAAAAAACACAGCTTTTCCGCTGTGCATTACTGCTGCGAAAAAGCTGTGTATGATCATTTTTGTGTTACTCTCCGTCAGGAAGTCTCTGCGCCAGCTTAGCGGAATACTCTGCCCTGAATGCGCCGAAGCGTCCCTCGTCAAGGGCTTCACGCATACGTTCGGTGAGAGTGTTGTAGAAGTACAGGTTGTGCATTACAGCCAACCTGCCGCCCAGCTGTTCTTCCGATTTGAACAGGTGCCTTACATAAGCCCTGCTGAAATTGCGGCAGCAGGGACAGTCGCACTGGGGGTCAACAGGACGGTCATCTGTTTCAAAGCGCTTGTTTTCGATATGTATGATGCCGTTCCATGTGAACATGGTACCGTGGCGGGCATTTCGGCTTGGCATTACACAGTCGAAGAAATCTATGCCGCGGTAAACAGCTTCGATAAGATTTGAGGGCGTACCCACACCCATAAGATAACGGGGCTTGTCCTTGGGCATATAAGGCTCAACCTGCTCGATAACGTGGTACATTATATCGGTAGGCTCACCAACTGCAAGTCCGCCGATAGCGAAGCCTGCACAGTAGTCAAGCTCACGGATAGTCTTCATATGCTCGATACGCAGGTCATCGTATGTACAGCCCTGATTTATGCCGAAAAGCAGCTGATCGCGGTTTATGGTCTCTTCAAGGGAGTTGAGCCTTTTCATCTCCGCGATGCACCTGTGCAGCCACCTTGTGGTGCGCTCGCAGGAACGCTTTGAGTAGTTATACTCCGCAGGATTTTCAACGCACTCATCAAAAGCCATAGCGATAGTTGATGCCAGATGGGACTGTATCTGCATACTTTCCTCGGGTCCCATGAATATCTTTCTGCCGTCAACATGGCTGTTGAAGTACACGCCCTCTTCCTTTATGCGCCTGAGCTTTGCAAGGGAGAACACCTGAAATCCGCCGCTGTCGGTGAGTATGGGCTTATCCCAGTTCATGAACTTGTGAAGTCCGCCCATCTTGTATATCACATCGTCCCCGGGACGAACATGAAGATGATAGGTATTGCAGAGCTCCACCTGTGTTTTCAGCTCGTTTTTAAGGTCTATTGAGGACACTCCGCCCTTTATCGCCGCGGAAGTTCCCACGTTCATGAAAACGGGAGTCTGTATAGTTCCGTGAACCGTCTTGAATTCACCGCGTCTTGCGGCACCCTCTTGCTTTAATAACTTGAACATAACTACCTCATTTACTTTTATCTATATTATCTGTCATCTGTTACAATATGTCTTATGCCATCAAAAGGCTCAAAAAGCTCCGTCCTGAAAAAATCGGGATAGAACTGCCTTTTCTCTGTCATCGGGTCTATCCAGCAAAGATGCTCGGTGTTATCGCCCTCTTTGAAATCCATACCCACGGGCTTGAAATCTTCGGGAACTTTCATGTAAAAAAAGTAATCCACCTCGTATATGAGTTTCCCCTTATTCGACGGCACATCACCGTAAAAATAATTCTCCTGAATGAACCCGAGCCTGTCGATACCGAGCTTTACGCCTGTTTCTTCAAATACTTCGCGGACTATAGCCTGCCCGGCTGTTTCACCGAATTTTACCCGCCCGCCAACTGTATACAAGTATTCGGCATCATCACTGTAAGCCATCAGCAGTCTGCCGTTTTTCTGTATTATGGCGCATACACGTATATTTATAAGCCCGTCACCGCAGGGCGCAGTCATATCTTCCATCATAATTGTGCCATATCCTTTCTTTGCTGTCCGGACACACTGCATTTCGTTATATTATATCATATAGCAAAAAAAAAATCAACACACGAATAATTAACATTTTCTCAGCCCATACTAAATTCAAAACGGAGATGATACCATGCACAAAGCAACAACTATATTTGATCAGCCGCCGTCAATAGTAACTTCAGCGGCGGTAGGCGGAAAAACAGAGAACGAAGGGCCGTTCGGAAAGTATTTCGACAAAATAAACGATGACCCATATTTGACTGCTGATACCTTTGAACAGGGTGAAAACCAGCTCCAGAAACAGGCTGTGCGCATAGCCCTGGAAAAAGCGAACTTAAAGGAGGATGACATTGATGTTCTCATCGGCGGCGACCTGCTTGACCAGTGTGTCGGCACCACCTACGGCGTGCGGGACTACGACCTGCCATTTCTCGGCATTTACGCCGCCTGTTCGACTATGTCCGAAGGACTTCTTCTGGCTTCCATGCTTACCGCAGGAGGATTTGCAGACATGGCTATGGCGGTCACATCATCACACTTCTGTACCGCCGAAAGACAGTACCGTATGCCCCTCAACTACGGCGGACAGCGTCCCCCCACCGCCCAGTGGACAGCTACCGCAGGCGGAGCACTGGCTGTGTCCTCCAAGGGAAGTGCGCCCTATGTACGGGGTGTGACTATCGGACGTATAGTTGATATGGGTGTGACAGATGCAAACAACATGGGTGCCGCTATGGCTCCGGCTGCATTTTCTACAATAAGTGAATTTTTCACGGACACAGACTTATCCCCCGAAGATTTCGACCATATAGTCACAGGTGACTTAGGCAAGGTGGGCAGCAGACTGCTTTGTGAGATATTCAAGCACGAAGGTATGGATATACGCTCCCGCCACCTTGACTGCGGACTTATGATATACGACAGCGAAAAACAGGACGTTCATTCGGGCGGCAGCGGTTGTGGCTGTGCGGCAAGTATGCTCTGCGGATACTTTATCCCCGAACTTCGCAGCGGCAGGATCAAAAATATCCTTTTCGCCGCAACGGGTGCTCTGCTGTCCCCGACAGTAAGTCAGCAGGGCGAAAGCATACCCTCAGTGAGCCATCTGGTATGGCTGTCCCACGAGAAAGGTAGTGTTATAAAATGATATTTCTATATGCATTTCTGGCAGGCGGAGCTCTCTGTGCCATTGGTCAGCTGCTCATAGACTTCACTAAACTGACCCCTGCAAGGATACTGACCGCTTATGTAGTATCAGGAGTAGTACTCGGCGGACTGGGGATATACAGCAGATTCCGCGATTCCGCAGGCTGCGGCGCAACTGTACCGCTGACAGGCTTCGGTGCGCTCATGGCAGAAGGTGTCCGCCGTGAGATAGAAGACAAAGGCTTTCTTGGTATATTCACAGGAGGACTTACAGCAGGCGCAGGCGGTATAGCAGCCGCTATGCTGTTTGCTTTTCTCGCTTCACTGGTATTCCGCAGCAGCAGTCGCAGCTGATATGCCGAACAGTAAAAAATAATGAATAATAGGCATACAAAACAGCACTGTTTTTTTGGAATATTGGTAAAAATAAGCCAAAACCTCTTGATTTTTTCGCCGTGATATTATATAATATAATTCGGAGTTGTTATAACTTTAACAACGGAAAGTATCCGCCCCGGCGGAAATATTAAGAGAGAGGTGTCACTAAAATGGCAGGTTTAAACAAAGTCACTGTAGAAGACATTGATGTTAAGGGCAAAAAGGTCCTTGTAAGAGTTGATTTCAACGTTCCGCTGAAGGACGGTGTTATCACTAATGATAACCGTATCACAGCTGCTCTCCCCACTATCAACAAGCTGGTTGAGAACGGCGCAAAGGTAGTTCTTTGCTCACACCTGGGCAAGCCCAAGAACGGTCCTGAGGCTAAGTTCAGCCTGAAGCCCGCTGCTGACAGACTTGCAGAGCTGGTAAGCACTAAGGTAACTTTCGCAGCTGACGATACTGTTGTAGGCGACAATGCCAAGGCAGCAGTTGCAGCTATGAAGGACGGCGAGATCGTTGTTCTGGAGAACACAAGATTCAGAGGCAACGACGAGACCAAGAACGGCGAGGAGTTCGCTAAGGAACTGGCTGAGCTGGTTGACGGTCAGGTATTCGTAATGGACGCTTTCGGTTCTGCTCACAGAGCTCACGCTTCTACAGCAGGCGTTACCAAGTTCGTAAAGGAGACCGCAGTTGGTTACCTGATGCAGAAGGAGATCAACTATCTCGGTAATGCAGTTGAGACCCCTGTTCGTCCTTTCGTTGCTATCCTCGGCGGTGCTAAGGTAGCTGATAAGCTGAACGTTATCTCTAACCTGCTCGAGAAGTGCGATACCCTCATCATCGGCGGCGGTATGGCTTATACCTTCCTGAAGGCTCAGGGCAAGGAAGTTGGTAAGTCCCTGGTTGACGATACCAAGCTTGATTACTGCAAGGAAATGATCGCTAAGGCTGAGAAGAACGGCAAGAAGCTGCTTCTGCCTATCGATACAACAGTTGTTTCCAACTTCCCTGATCCTATCGACGCTGAGGTTGAAGTTGAGATCGTTGATTCCGACAAGATCCCTGCAGACAAGGAAGGTCTGGATATCGGCACCAAGACTCAGGCTCTGTTCGCTGAGGCTGTTAAGTCCGCTAAGACCGTTGTTTGGAACGGACCTATGGGCGTTTTCGAGAACCCCACTCTGGCAGCAGGTACTATAGCTGTTGCTAAGGCACTGGCTGAGACCGATGCTACTACTATCATCGGCGGCGGCGACTCTGCTGCTGCAGTTATCCAGCTGGGCTTCGCTGACAAGATGAGCCACATCTCCACAGGCGGCGGCGCATCTCTCGAATACCTTGAGGGTAAGGTTCTCCCCGGCATCGACGTTATCGCTGACAAGTAATTATCCGCGAAACATCGCTTGATATGTAATTTCAGACACTTCTGCTCTTTCGGCAGAAGTGTCTTTTTATATATGAAAACAGCTTTACTGTCCATTAATTTCATCTGTTGATATTCTCCATAAATATACTTTGTTATTTGTTCAATGTGCATCTTGAATCTATGATAGATATGTGATAAAATAATGATATAGGAAAATGATGCGAAAAATTATATCCCATTACCGAGCAAAGGAGTGAAACGGTATGAAGAAAAAGCTCGTTTCATTACTATGCTGCACGATGATGCTGTGTTCTGCAGCTGTGCCTGTATGGGCTGATGAGAATACCGAAAACGCAGGTGAAAAAGCTGTCACCGGTCAGAATATAAATCCTGATACAGGTGCTGCAACACTCGCTACAGTCAGTATTGCGCTGGCAGGCTGCGTTGCAGTGGTATTCAAGAAACGGAAGTAAATTTACATAATGCAAAGCCCCGCAGGATACGTCCTGTGGGGTCTTTCATTTATACGCACAGCCTGTTTTCAATAAAATCAAGAAGTTCGCTCACCTGTACATGGGTGTTGAACACCGACGGTGAGAACCTTACAACTCCCCGTTTACCCGTACCCAGACTTTCATGGGCAAGTGCCGCACAGTGCATACCACCCCTCAGAGCAAATCCGGCTTTGCTGAGTTCCGCAGCCGTTTCCTCAGAAGTCTTGCCTTTTATATTAAATGCCACTATCGGCACCCGAAGAATAACGCTGTCATAGACCTCTGCACCAAGCTTTAAAAGACCTTGCTCAAATCGTTTGCACAACTCCATTTCATGCCGCAGGATATTATCAATGCCCTTAGCTTTCACGAATCCCAGCCCCGCACCAAGTCCTGTCACACCTGCGGTATTCAGTGTGCCGCTTTCAAGCTTTTCAGGCATAAACGGAGTCTGTTCCAGTTCCCCTGATGTTGCTCCCGTACCTCCCTCGATTATCGTCGAAAGAGGATATTCTCCGCTGCTTATAAGTAGTCCCGTCCCTGTGGGACCGTAAAGCCCTTTCTGACCGGAGGTACATATAAAGCTGATACCATCTCCTACCTTCAGCGGCAGAACACCCGCAGCCTGTGCACAGTCACAGATAAAAGCTATATTTCTGCGCTTGCACAGTTCTGCTATCTCCTTGTATGGCATTATCCTTCCCGTGACATTTGAAGCCGCCATACAGCACACACAGAGAGTATCGCTGCGAATAAGCTTCTCGATACTCTCAACAGTTTTCCCCGTATCTGCAAATATCTCAGCCACCGAACATTTCACTCCGCAGCGCTTGGTAAGGGCATATACAGGTCTGCTGACGGAATTATGCTCCCAGCCGCTTATTATGATATGCCCGCCGAACTGCATTATCCCCTTTATCGCCATATTCAGGGCGTAGGTACAGTTTGGCGTAAATGCCGTGTTTTCCGTTTCAGCGCCAAAGAACTCTGCCGCACTTTTTCTCACACCGTAAATACGTTCAGCTGCTTCAAGTGACAGCCTGTGCCCTCCCCTGCCCGGATTTCCACCAAGTACCCTCACCGCATCGGAAACAGCCTTACGCACACTGTCAGGCTTAGGATAAGTACCCGCGCAATTATCAAAGTTCACCATGTTTTTTCGTTCCATACCATCCCCCCTATACGCTGTATATCCCTTTATACGGGATATTAACGCGCTCCAGCTGACGTATGATGATATCAGCATCATCCCGCACTACTATTGAATACCCACAGCCGCTGCCTATATTTTTCCGAGTGCGCTCCACCTCACACCAATAGCCAAGCGAATTCAGATATTCCTTTGCTTTCATGGCATAGGTTATGCTGCTCATGGTTATAATAGTTTTTTTCATTTTGTGGCACTTCCTTTCCGTTTTGTTTTTTATAGTCTATGCAGAAAGAATTGGCAGTGACACTGCAGCACTGATATAGAAATCAAAGGTCACAGTTACTATTTCGGGTTTATTGACATTTCTGCCGCATAATGCTATAATGTGTACAAATATACTCATTGGACGGTGAAGTGATATGAATAAGATATTGGTGCAGATAGAGAAATATATGCAAGAGGCACTGAAAATCAATCTTCCGGATATAAATACAGCTGATTTGGAAGATAATGGTGCTGTTTTCTATATGAACGGGAAAAACGGAACTGCTTTCGACTGGTTCGTCAACGAGCATTTCCCTTGCTTTTTTATTTTCTACAACGACAGCGAAAAGCTTGGCGCTGTCCAGGCTTCTCTTTACTCTGACGGGAGATTATCCATTTTTGTGTACGGAGATAAAGGTCATGCTGATCCTAAAGAGATCGTTCACTTTATTGATGCATATCCCGATCAGCTCCTGAAATTAGCCGTTCTTCTTACCGAAAATGCAGACGAAAAAAAGATATGGGATTCATATATCAGAGATTTCGCCAGCGATGATACACCTGATGATCGGTCAGTTGAAATGTTTCTGGATTCAAAAAAATACTATATCCCTATGATTGAACGCAAAGAACTGTGGAAAATGACAGCGATCGTATCAAAAAAAGTTCGTGAAGAGGGCTGGAAGATCGGTTATGGAATGCGTGATAAACCCACAAGAGAAGAAGACAGCGGCTGGTATTTTTGTGCAGGTAATGAAACCGATGATTATATCAATGATCCAAACAATCTTGAACTTTGGAGGGTCGCATCTGTTTTAATGTATGATCCAGCACTGAACGAATTGATTACTTCGCCTTATGGCACAGCGATCATACGAGTTGATCACGATAAATTTGATATAGACTCACCGGAAAAAGATATGATAATTGAAAAACGACAGCCGAATCCCGATCCGGTTTAGCTACGAAAAAATATTAATCCCCCGAGCTGTTCAAACGCTCGGGGGATTACTTATTTAGTACGTTTATTTGTACATCTTACTTATCAGAATGCGATCTTCTTGTTGATATACTCAACCAGCTCGTCGATCTTTACTCTCTCCTGCTCCATGGAATCTCTGTCACGTACTGTTACACAGCCGTCCTCAGCAGAATCAAAGTCATATGTGATGCAGAAAGGTGTACCGATCTCGTCCTGACGGCGGTATCTCTTACCGATAGAACCTGTCTCGTCGTAGTCAACGCTGAAATTCTTAGCGAGAGTATCATACAGTTCACCTGCAGGCTCAGCAAGCTTCTTGGAAAGAGGCAGTACGCAAGCCTTGAAAGGTGCAAGTGCAGGGTGGAAGTGCATAACTGTTCTAACATCGGGCTTCTCGGGAGTACCGATATCTTCCTCGTCATAAGCCTCGGTAACGATAGTCAGGAACAGTCTTTCAACACCGAGAGAAGGCTCGATAACATAGGGGATATATCTCTCGTTGGTCTCGGGATCGAAGTAATCAAGGCTCTTGCCCGAAGTGTTGATGTGCTGAGTGAGATCGTAGTCGGTTCTGTCAGCTACGCCCCACAGCTCGCCCCAGCC
>ODAI012482618.1_pt1 | contig 21974 bp, 19 predicted proteins | sample 1539321 | NCBI WGS metagenome assembly ODAI01 (sample SAMN02144231, study PRJEB22623) | gut metagenome | biome: sheep rumen | host: Ovis aries | place: New Zealand | reverse complement strand
TTTGAGATCCTCGGAACGGACTTTTCCCCGATCAAGGGACCGGAAGGAAATATCGAATACCTGATGTATATCAAAAAAAGGGACGATGTTCCGGATGAGATACTTGGTTTGAGCGAAAAGGAAGCCATCGAAAAATTTAATGAGCTTTTTTTGAATGAAGAGACGGAGGTCTTTTCGGATGAATGGACGGACAGGATATCCGGACTTGCGGAAAGATCCCACAGAGAACTTGCTGATGAATAAAGTACTTATCTATACAAATAAACATAAGGATCCGGGTGAAGTCATAACCTCACGTGTCAGGGCCTTCCTGGAAAAAGAAGGTATTGAAACGGATGTTCTTTTGTCGGATATCGAAAGGACCGAGGATAAGGATGCTGAGATAGAGCAAAGATCAGGATATGATCTTATCATCGTGCTGGGAGGTGACGGAACTGTTCTCCAGGCTGCAAGAGAAGCCTGGAAGTCCGATATTCCCATTGTCGGTGTTAATCTCGGAAAACTGGGATTTCTTACGGAGATAGAGCCGTCAAAACTAGAGGAGAGTCTTTCAAGGCTTATCGGCGGCGATTATTACACCGAAAAAAGACTCATGCTCTGCGGTGAAGTGATCAAAAAAAACGGTGAACGGACTGTTACCGTAGCCCTTAATGATGTTGTGATCAGCAGATACGGCGGAATGAACATGATAGAACTTCCGGTGTATGTCAATTCACAGTTCATCCATGCTTTTAAAGGTGACGGTGTCATAGTATCAACTCCCACCGGTTCATCCGGATATAATCTTTCTGCGGGAGGTCCTATAGCAGCCCCCTTATCGGATGTGCTTATACTTACTCCCATCTGTCCCCACTCTCTTTATCATTCAAGTCTGGTGCTCTCTGCAAAGGACACCATTGAGGTTCCGGTACTTTCAAGAAATGACGGCTTAGAGCAGCAGATAGAGGTTTCTTTTGACGGAAAGCATCGAATGCTTCTTGAAGCAGGCGACAGAGTGATCATCGGAAGATCCGAGAAAAGCACCGATCTTATCAGACTGAGCAATCTGAGCTTCCTTGAAACTCTTCAAAGAAAAATGGGAGATGCGTGATGAGGGGAAAAGGTTCCAGACAAAGCAAGATATTATATCTTATTGAGAATAATGATATTTCAACCCAGGAAGAACTCTGTGCACTGCTGAAAAAAGAGGGATTTGAAGCCACTCAGGCTACTGTTTCGAGAGATATCCGTGAACTGTCTCTTACAAAGATCCCCTCAGACAAAACAGGACAGAAATATGCGAGACTGACTGCTTCCCATGGCATAATGGAAGAGAAGTATCCCAGGGTTTTAAGGGATGGTTTTGTCAGCATAGATAAAGCACAGAGCATTCTTGTCCTTAAGACCGTTGCCGGAATGGCCATGGCTGTTGCGGCCGCAATAGATGCAATGCATTTAAGCGAAGTCGTGGGCTGTATCGCAGGCGACGATACCGTGATGATCGCCGTCAGGGATACGGGATCGGCAGATCAGCTCATGGACAAGATCATGGGAGTTACGGGAATACAGTAATGAATGCCTTTGACCGCCCTTTTGAAAAGGCGGAGGATTATGCTTAAAAACTTACATGTTAAAAATTTAGCCCTTATTGAAGATGCGGATATCGATTTTGCCGGCGGACTTAATATCCTTACCGGTGAGACAGGCGCGGGAAAATCTCTGCTGATGGGGTCTGTTCTTATGGCCTTAGGTTCAAGGTTTGATACGCAGATGATCAGAAACGGAGCCCAGAGTGCTTCTGTGGAACTTGTTTTTGACAACATTTCTCCCAAAGCCCTTGAGGTGCTTGGAGAACTTGATATCGAACCTGAAGATGACGGGACTGTCATAATCAAAAGAGTCTGCTCCCAGTCAAAGTCTTCCTGCAGGATAAACGGCTCTAATACCACTGTGAAGGAAATGAAGAAACTCTCGCAGGCCCTTATAGATGTTCACGGTCAGAGAGATTATGAGAACCTTCTTCACAGATCTGACCTTCTTACTATCTTAGACTCAGCATGCGGCCCTAAGATCAATGATCTTCTTTCGGATGTTTCTTCAAAGTATAAAGTGATGGCAGATCTTCGAAGCAGCCTGGAATCGGAGAATATGGATTCGGGAGTTCAGGCAAGACAGATACAGCTTTCCGAATATGAACTTAAAGAGATAGAAGAAGCCTCACTCAAAGAAGGCGAGGATGAAGAGCTTGAGAATGCATACCGCAGGATGAGCAATTTCAGGAAGATCGCCGAAGGTATCGAAAAGGTTCATGATCTTCTCGGGGGTGATGGGGACGAAAATGCACTTTCATTTGTATCTTCAGCTAACGGAGAACTGTCACAGATCATCCGTTTCGATGATGAACTGGGAAAGATATCAGATGAGCTTTCGGAAGCGGAATCGCTTTTGTCCGATATCAGTTATTCGGTCTCTTCATATATTTCCCGGATGGAATTTGATGAAGAAGAATTTGAACTGACCGAAAAGCGGCTGGATCTTATCAATAAACTTAAGAGTAAGTACGGAAAGACCATTCCGGACATTTTAAGATATGCTGATGAAAAAAGAGAACAGCTTGAAAAGTATTCTGATTTTGATGCATACATAAGTGAACTGAAAAAGAAGGTTAAGGATGCCGAAGATGATTATTTTAAGGCATCATTAAAGCTTAGCATGCTTCGCAAAAAGAGTGCTCCGGTTCTTTCAAAAGAACTGGAAAAGCAGCTTGCGGAACTTAATTTTAACGGAGCAAGACTTGAGATAAGACTTGAGGATTCTGCTGAGGGAATAAGAGGCTGTGACAGCGTGGACTTTTATATTTCCACTAATCCCGGCGAAGACTTAAAGCCCATATCCGATGTGGCATCCGGAGGTGAACTTTCCAGGATAATGCTTGCCGTCAAAACAGTCCTTGCAGGAATGGAGAATACCGGAACTCTTATCTTTGATGAGATAGACTCCGGCATAAGCGGCATCACGGCATGGAAGGTTGCCGAATCCTTAGGAAGGGTTTCTGCCCATCATCAGGTTATATGCATTACACATCTTCCCCAGATAGCATCAATGGCGGATCATCATTTTGTCATTGAAAAGTCATCGGATGATTCCTCTACAACAACAAACGTAAGAAAGATAGAAGGAGAGGCTTCCGTGGAAGAGATCGCAAGGCTTTTAGGGTCGGATGAAAAAAGCGAAAGCTCTCTTCAGAACGCAAGGGATCTTAAAAAGAGGGCTCTTGAGTCAAAAAAATGAACATACATATCAAAGTGAGCCGAAAGGAAAGCCTGACGGCTCACTTTTTACTTGAAAAAAAAGCCGCTGTGGGTTATATTATTTAGGTTTTGAGAAGGAGTAAGTTATGATCACAAAGAGAGAAGATATAAGAAATGTTGCCATAATCGCCCACGTCGATCACGGCAAGACTACCCTTGTTGATGAGCTTTTAAAACAGAGCGGAGTATTCAGGGAAAACCAGGAAGTTGCCGAGCGTGTCATGGACTCGGGAGATATCGAGCGTGAGCGCGGTATAACCATACTTTCCAAGAATACAGCCGTAACATATAAAAATACCAAGATCAATATTGTTGATACACCGGGACATGCGGATTTCGGAGGAGAGGTTGAACGTGTCCTTAAGATGGTAAACGGTGTCATCCTTGTTGTTGATGCATTTGAAGGAGCAATGCCCCAGACCAAATTTGTATTAAGGAAAGCACTGGAACTTAAGCTTCCCGTTATCGTCTGTATCAACAAGATAGACCGTCCCGAGGCAAGACCTGAGGAAGTGGTTGATGAAGTTCTCGAGCTTTTCCTTGAGCTTGATGCAGATGATGCCCAGCTTGACTGTCCTTTTGTATACGCTTCCGCTAAAAGCGGTATAGCAAGCATGGATCCTTCTCAGGCAGGAACAAGCATGGCTCCTTTGTTTGATACCATCCTTGAGTATATACCGGCTCCCGAAGGAGATACTGAGGCAGGGACACAGGTCCTTATATCCACCATAGATTACAATGAGTATGTGGGACGTATCGGCATCGGTAAGGTTGAGAACGGCTCCGTTAAGGTCAATCAGGAAGTTGTTATCTGCAATCATCATGATCCGGACAAGCTTATCAAGACCAAGATCAGCAAGCTCTACGAATTCGACGGACTTGCCAAGGTCGAGGTAAATGAAGCAAAGATAGGTTCCATCGTTGCCATTTCAGGTATCTCCGAGATACATATAGGGGATACGATCTGCAGCCCCGATGCTGTTTCTCCCATTCCCTTCCAGAAGATATCCGAACCCACCATTGCCATTGATTTTTGCGTCAATGATTCACCTCTTGCGGGACAGGAGGGAAAGTTCGTTACATCCAGACATTTAAGGGACAGACTTTACAGGGAACTTAATACTGATGTGTCTCTCAGAGTCGAGGATACAGAAGATACCGATCGTTTCAAGGTATCCGGAAGAGGAGAACTTCACCTTTCAGTGCTTATAGAGACAATGAGAAGAGAAGGATATGAATTCGCCGTATCCAAGGCAGAGGTTTTGTATAAGACCGACGAAAAGGGTAATAAGACAGAACCCATGGAGATAGCCTATATCGATGTTCCAAACGACTGTACCGGAGCTGTCATCGAAAAGCTCGGTTCAAGAAAAGGCGAGCTCAGGAATATGAGTTCCATAAGCGGAGGAACATATACAAGGCTTGAGTTCTCCATCCCTTCAAGAGGACTTATAGGCTACAGGGGAGAGTTTTTGACGGATACTAAAGGTAACGGTGTCATCAATACCGAATTCGACGGATATGCTCCTTATAAGGGAGATATCTCTTACAGAAAGCTCGGATCTCTTATAGCTTTTGAAGACGGTGAAGCCATAACATACGGATTGTTCAATGCCCAGGAAAGAGGAACTCTTTTCATCGGACCCGGAGAAAAAGTTTATTCGGGAATGGTAGTTGGTGAGACAGGCAGAAGTGAAGATATTGAGATAAATGTATGTAAGAAAAAGCAGATGACAAATACAAGATCATCATCCGCTGATGAAGCTTTAAGGCTTACACCTCCGAAGATCCTTTCGCTTGAACAGGCACTGGATTTCATTGAAACAGATGAGCTGTTAGAGGTAACTCCCCTGAATCTTCGTATCAGGAAAAAGATCCTTGATCCCAGACTCAGAAAGCGCGCAGGTTTTAACAAAGACTGATAACAGAAGGGCCATCCTTTCGGATGGCCCTGATTTTTTTATTATTCTATCAGTTCATCGGGAAGCCACTTTCTGAGCAGGGCTTCTATATCCTCTGCCTTGACCGGCTTTGAAAGGAAATCGTTCATTCCTTCGCTCATAAGCTTTTCCCTTGCTTCCTCCACAGCATTAGCTGTAAATGCGATGATGGGTCTTTCGTTATATTCGGGGTGCTCTGAGCGTATGATCTTCATGGCTTCGATACCGTCCATTTTGGGCATCATGTAGTCCATGAGGATAAGATCAAATTCTTTCTTCTGTACTGCTTTGATCGCCAGCTCTCCGCTGGGTACACATACGGGTTTGACGCCGTATATTTCAAGCAGATTCTTTGCAACGTAGAGATTGATACTGTTGTCATCAACAACAAGGACTTTGGCTCCGGGGGCGTAAAGAGGCTTTTCTCCGGATGAAGTGATGACTGCAGGCTCTTCACCGTCTGCCTGGGAATCCGATATCTTCTGTGGAAGAGTGATGATGAATGTACTTCCCACTCCGTACTCACTTTCCACTTCAATGGTTCCGTTCATCAGTTCTATCAGGCGCTGGGTGATGGCAAGTCCAAGACCCGTTCCGTCTGCTTCACGGTTTCTCTTACTGTCTACCTGTGAGAATGATTCGAATATCTTCTCGTGATCTTCCTCTTTGATACCTATACCTGTATCTGAAACTTTTATGATAAGAGTTATATTCTTGTCGTCTATGGGCTGACCTGCAACCTCTACAGAGATGGACCCTTCTTTGGTAAATTTTACGGCATTTGATATAACGTTCCCAAGTATCTGCCTGATGCGTGAAACATCGCCTACAAGGCGGGAAGGGATGTCCTGTGAAATGTTCAGTCCCATCTTGACCGGCTTGTCCGCAATGCCCATAGCCTGATTGCTGACCACCATATTTACAGATTTTCTGATATCGTAATCTGCAGGAGCTATGATCATGGTGCCTGCTTCTATCTTGGAAAAATCAAGAATGTCATTTAAGACATTAAGCATTGAATTTGCTGATTCGTAGATCTGTTCGGAATACTCCCTGCTCTTTTCGTTAAGGTCTTCTTTAAGAACAAGTTCGGAAAGACCGACTACGGCGTTCATGGGAGTTCTTATCTCGTGGCTCATGTTTGCAAGGAAATCGCTTTTGAACTGTGCGTCCTTGGCGATCTTCATTTCATGGCTCTGAAGTTCTTTGATCATGTTTGCCGTATTTTCGGCAAGGGTGGATATCTCATCGTTTCCGTAAGGGTATGAACGTATGGCTTCAACTGTTTCGTAGCCTCTTTTTGTGGAGAAATCATTTACCTGTTCGGAAAGATGGTTGATCCTGCTGATATGTTTTTTGTTGAAGAATGCAAGAAGGACCGCTGTTGCCGTGGTAAGGAGAATTCCAAGCTGGAGGGTCAGAAGAAGAGTGTTTTTTAATATCTTTCCGTTTACATATTTTACATCTATCTCAGTGACCACAAGTCCGGCACACACTCCGTTAAGCACAACGGGAGTGTAATAAGAATAAGTATTGCCCCACGCATTGTCCCATTCATAGACATCATCGTATCTTACAGCATTATGGTAGGTATTCCACATTAGAGCGTGTTCTGACGGATCTTCGTAATATGAATCGCCCATGTATAAAAAGCCGGGATTCTCCGGATCTTCGGTACGCTCTCCGTCTATCATGTACATGGTCATATTTGTTTTATCGTCGGGAAGCAGAAAATAAGTATACGGAAGATCGAAGGATTCTCTGGCCTGCTCAAAGGTCAGGATCCAGTACTCATGGACAAAGGTATAATAGAGAGTCTGAAGTTCCAGAGGCATATCTGATGTCTTTACATCTGTTTTGAAAGCTTTTCCGGGATATTCCCTGCTGAAGGCGGCATAAAAAGCGATCTTCGCATCCGTGCTGTCTGTAAAGTCCTTGGGGATGCGGATATCCTGATAATGCTCTTTGTAAAAATCGATATATTCCTGAAATTCGCCGGGTTCTTCTTCGATGAGTCCCTCAAGGTAATCACCGACACCGATTATCTTGTTGACGCATGCGCTTTTATTCAGCTTCATCTGGGAAAGATAAGTTATAAGCGCAGCCAGACTTATGGTGAGTATGATGAAAACAGAGATAAGAAATGCAAATTTTCTAATGAGTTTTGTTTTTTTCATAATAATAATTTTATGATATTTTAATAAATACGTAAAGTACGATATTGTAGGAAACCCGAATGCGCCTGACGTAAAAAGCTTTTCGCTGTTGACAGTTAAAGTGGCAGGTGATAGTATCTTCTTTAAGATAATAAAACGGTAGAGGTTGCGCCGATCAAAAGTAAGAAGCCGGATGTGCCGTACACATGCGAAGGCTTAAGAAAGGGTGAGGCGCCGAAGGAACGGTTTTTGCGGAAGACCGGATCCTGGGCATACGCTTAACAATCGTATGACTGTCATCCGAATGTATCGGATGGGGAGCTATCAAGGATCTGAATTGATAACGGCTGACCGTATTTATTACGTGTCAGTCTTTCTTTTTGAAAAGGCTGACGGACACACGTAAACAAATGGTACAAAGGAGAGAAAAAATGAGAAAACCGATTTTTACAGGAGCTGCGGTTGCACTTGTAACCCCCATGAAGGCTGACGGAAGTGTAAGCTATGAGAAACTTGACGAACTCATAGAATTCCAGATCAGCGGAGGTACGGATGCGATAGTTGCCTGCGGAACAACAGGAGAGGCATCCACACTTTCACATGAAGAGCATATAAATGTAATAAAACATACTGTTGAGAAGGTTGCGGGAAGAGTACCCGTCATAGCAGGTACGGGATCCAACAGCACCGAGACCGCCATCTACCTTTCAGTAGAGGCAGAGAAGGCAGGGGCGGATGCACTGCTTCTTGTAACACCTTATTATAACAAGGCTACCCAAAAGGGACTTATCGAGCATTTCTGCAAGACTGCAGAGGCTGTTAAGATCCCTGCGATCCTTTACAATGTTCCTTCAAGGACCGGATGTAACATTCTTCCCGCAACTGTTAAAGCCATCGCCGGGAGATGTTCAAATGTTGTGGCCATAAAGGAAGCAAGCGGAAATATCTCACAGGTTGCAACACTTGCATCCATCATGGATGACGATTTTGCGATTTATTCCGGAAATGACGATCAGATAGTGCCCCTTCTTTCACTGGGAGGACTCGGTGTTATCTCCGTGCTTTCCAATATCGCACCCAGACAGACCCATGACATTGTCGCAAAATATCTTGAGGGAGATGTTAAGGCAAGCTGCAAGCTCCAGCTTGAGGCAATAGATGTCATCGGAAGTCTTTTCTGTGAGGTCAATCCCATCCCCGTTAAGACTGCTCTTAATCTCATGGGCATGAATGCAGGTCCTTTAAGACTTCCTCTTACGGAAATGGATGATGCCAATGTGGCAAGACTTAAGAAATCCCTTGCAGATTACGGTCTTAAAGTATCTGAGGGTGCCGTGATCAAATTTAACGATCTTACAAGAGACTGATTTGTTTGCTTAAAATATTAATGATTTGTTATGAAAGGAACTGATATGGTCAGGATCATCATGCACGGCTGCAACGGCCGTATGGGACAGATGATAACAGGAATTGTTAAAGAGCGTGACGATGCGGAAATTGTTGCGGGGATCGATGTCTTTGACGGTATTAAGAATTCGTATCCTGTTTTTAAGGATATCGATGAATGCGGGGTGGAAGCTGATGTAGTCATCGACTTTTCAAGCGCATCTGCGGTAGATAAGCTTATGGACTATTGCGAAAAAAGAAATCTTCCTCTTGTTCTTTGCTCCACAGGTCTTTCGGAAGAACAGCTTTCCAGGGTCAGGACTCTATCCGGCAGGATCGCAGTTCTTAAGAGCGCCAATATGAGCCTTGGCATCAATCTTTTGCAGAGGCTTTTAAAGGATGCGGCAGGAATCCTTGCTTCATCCGGTTTTGACATTGAGATAGTTGAAAAACATCACAGGATGAAGCTCGATGCTCCCAGCGGCACAGCTCTTGCACTTGCGGATTCCGTAAACGAAGCTCTTGGCAATGAATATGAATATGTATATGACAGAAGCTCAAGAAGAGAAAAAAGACCCGATAAAGAAATCGGTATCAGTGCTGTAAGAGGCGGTACCATTGTGGGTGACCATGATGTTATCTTTGCCGGGACCGATGAAGTCATTACATTTTCCCACAGTGCATATTCAAGAGCCGTATTTGCAAAGGGTGCCGTCAGCGCCGCCCTTTTCCTTGCAGGTAAAGCACCGGGGCTTTATGACATGAGCAATGTTATCGATGCATCCCTTAATTAAAACCCTTTATGATCTGTTCATGTTTGTCTTTTTGATTTATGAGATTTCGTCCCTGTATTGATATTCACAACGGAAAAGTAAAACAGATAGTGGGATCGTCACTTACTGACGATTCCGCTTCTGCGTCCGAAAATTTTGTATCTGAAAAAGATGCAGCCTTTTATGCAGGGCTTTTTAAAAAACATGATCTGAAAGGCGGACATGCGATAATACTTAACAAAAAGGGAACTCCCGAGTATGAAGCCTCTTTGAAACAGTGTATATCGGCACTTTCCGAATTTCCCGGAGGACTTCAGGCAGGCGGAGGCATTGACGATAAAAATGCCGGGATCTTCCTGGATGCCGGAGCATCCCATGTTATAGTTACCTCTTTCGTTTTTTCAGACGGTAAAGTAAATTACGATAATCTTGAAAAAATTACCGGAGCCGTAACAAGAAAGAGACTTGTCCTTGATATGAGCTGCAAGGCTTTTGACGGAAAGTATTTCGTCATGACCGACAGATGGACTAAAAAAACAGACGAAGAATTTAGTACGGAGCTTCTTAAAAGATTATCCTTATACTGTGATGAGTTTTTGATACATGCGGTGGATGTTGAGGGAAAAAACGGCGGTTTTTCTGAAGGAGTGTTCAGTATACTTTCTGCCTTTGACGAAGTGCCCGTAACATATGCCGGAGGTATCTCATGTTATGATGATATAAAAAAAGCAGGTAAGCTGGGCGCAGGAAAAGTGGATATAACCATCGGTTCTTCACTTGATATATACGGCGGAAACCTTGATCTGAACGAGGTCATAAAGGCCTGCCGGAGCATCTGAGTTTTGATGTAAACCTTATATCGGTGCATCATGTCTGCCCACACATCTTATTTGAAAATGCCTTATATAAATAAACGTCACGCTGTGGCGTTTTATTTTTTTTATAAAAATTTAATTTAATTTGTTACATTTTTATTACATAAAATTTGCAAAAATATTATTGTGATGATATAGTGATATGTACTGTTTAAGTATAATTCGGAGGTTTAATGGCTTCACGCTTTGTTTATGTGCTTAAGGAATCCAGGCACAGAAAAAAAATCCAAAGACAGATGATAGTTACATCCAGTGATGTAAATGAGAAGACAAGACTCTTTCGCGTTCACAGAGGTGTTATCAGAGTGGCTGCAGTTGCAGGCTGCGTGTTTGCGGGCGTGAGCATAGGCTATTTTGCCAACGAAGCAGGAATAATCAAAGGTTTTAATGAAGGTATCTCCGCCAGGAATGAGAGAATACTGGAGCTGGAAAAAGAGGTGTCGGATCTTAATGACATCGTAGCATCCAAGGAATCGGAGATATCCATTCTTTCCCAGACAGTCAATACCAAGACTGATGAAGTGGCAGGCCTGTCCAGTCAGATCGATAATATGTACGTGCCCACTGAGTTTCCCTTAAGCGGCTCTGCGAGCATGAATAAGACGACTGACGGAGAAATACCCGTTATTGTGTTCAAGGGATCTGAAGGCGATTTTTGCAGGGCTGCGGCATCAGGCGTCGTGTCCGAGATCAGGACCAATCCCAAGGATAACAGCGATGATTCCATCGCTGAGTACTATGTTGCCGGTGAGACGGTAGGATCCGATAATAAGACAAAGGAAGTTAAGGATCTTGGCTTTTATACCGTTATAACCATAGACCACGGAAACGGATACAAGAGCATATATATGAACGACGGAGATGCCATAGTATCCGAAGGTGATGCTGTTTTTGCAGGAAACACTCTTTACAATCTGGGTTCTGATAATCTCTCTTTGGGTTATGAGATCATGTATAATGACAGCTACATTGATCCCGAAGAGGTTATGATAATAAGCGGCTGATCTTTAGCCGTCAACACTGTCAAGGGAGTAAAGATAATGAAAAACCAGAAACTGAATATCACCACCCTCATCGGCAAAGGAGCCGTGATGGAGGGGGATTTTGCCGCTCCCGGATGCGTCCGGATCGATGGCAGGATCAACGGAAACGTTAACGTGGAAGGCACAGTTGTCATAGGTACCTGCGGAGAGATCAGGGGAAATGTAAAATGCAGTGGACTGATCGTAGGCGGGGACATCGAGGGTAATATCATAGCCCCCGAAAGAGCAGAGCTTTCATCAACCGCGAGAGTCATCGGAGATATCCATACAGGAAACATCATAATCGATGAAAAAGCCATATTCCAGGGAAAATGCGTCATGAACGAAGACGGTGTTCCCAAAAGGGAGAAGGATAATTTTTCCAAGAAGATGAAAGAGAAAAAAGACCGGAAACTGGCTGAATCAGAGGTAAGGGACGCTCTTGAAAACGCAAAGGAAAATGAGCCCGAACCTGTTGAGGAAGTGGTTGTCAGTTCCGAAGATAACTGATATGAGATCAAAAAGGACGTGCACCGCATGTCCTTTTTCTTTGCTGTCGCTGATTCTTTGTTATATTGCTTTTTTTAGTCCTTCATTCTTGAAAGTACTATGTCGTATCCGTCATTTCCGTAGGAGAGGCTTCTGTTGACTCTGCTGATGGTTGCGGTTGAAGCACCGGTCTTTGCGGAGATTGCAAGATAGGTCTGTCCTTCCTTTAACATCTTGGCTACTTCAAATCTCTGTGACATGCTCATCAGTTCTCCGATGGTACACAGATCTTCAAAGAAAGAATAGCATTCATCAACGGTCCTAAGCTCAAGTATTCCCTCAAACAGTCTGTCAACGGATTCGGATTTTAATTTATCATTCATTTTCTTTTCTCCCCAAAACTGTTATATTGTTGCTTTCACAAGTTGAAATTTTAACACTTTATCACACAAAAGTAAAGATGATAAGCATCGTGTGACTTAAACGGGAAAATGTACTTGTCATGTAGTCTTTAAAACTATATAATATTACATATGTTGTTTTGACAGACTATAACGAATAAAGCAGGATACGGAAGATGAGCGAAGTATTATTTACCGAAACTGTCGAGCGTGCGATAGACAATCTTAAATCCATAAATACCATATCTCCCGATGAACTTCCCACAATGGATCTGTACATGGACCAGCTTACAACCTTCATGGACCGTAAGCTTTCGGGACTTGTAAGAACTCCAGCCAAGGATAAGGTTCTGACGAAGACCATGATCAATAATTATGCGAAGAACCACCTGATCCATCCCCCGGTGAAGAAGAAGTATTCAAGAGAGCATATGCTTGAACTGCTTTTTATCTTTTATTTTAAATCTTTCCTTACTATCAGTGACATCCAGACCCTTCTGTCACCTTTGTCCGACGATCTTTCGGATAACAGGGATATGGTTGAGAAAATGTATACCCAGATGATCGCAACCGGAAAGGGTGCAAGAGGAAAACTTAAAAAAGACCTTGATGAAAAGGTTGAGAAGATAGACAGGGCTTTTGATGACATGCCTGAGGATAAGAGGGAATATCTCAAGAAGTTCGCATTTATCTGTCAGCTTGGATATGACATATATCTGAAGAAGACCATTATCGAGCATATGATAGACGATATGGCAGAGCAGCAGTTTTTAAATGAAGATCCCGATGCGTGAATGTCCGCATGTATGAATGACCGGATGAAAGAATCAGGTTGGATCGACCGTATCATATGAGAAAAAAGACAGCCGGCGGCTGTCTTTTTCATTTCTTGTATTTCTGGTTTACGAAGAAGGATCTGAGCGTTGTTATCAGTTCTTCTTTGTTGATGGTTTTAAGAAGGTATCCTGCGGGTTTTAAGAACATGACCTTCATTATACTGTCCTTGTCATTTTTTCCTGTAAGGAACATTACCGGGATCCCTGATATCTCGGGGTCGGACTTCATCATTTCAAATACCTTGGGGCCTGTGGTGACAGGCATCTCGTAATCCAGCAGCACCAGATCCACGGGATTCTTTGATATGAAGGTAATGGCCTGCATTGCAGACGAAGCGATGGTAACGTTATAATCGTTTTTGAGCCATTCTCTTATGATCTTAAGATATGTGGGATCGTCGTCCACAACCAGTATATTCTTCTTCTGGCTGAATGTGTCGGAAGTATATTTGTTCATGTCACCCACAAGTTTTGCCATGTCAAGAGGTCTTGCCATGGTATCGCAGAGGGATGCCTTGGGAATGGTCTTGCATATGACTGAAAACTCATTGGGATCTCCAACCAGGTAAAGAAGCTTGTTTTCTTCTACGCACAGGTCTTTAAGATATACGAGTACCGAATTGATATCATCGATTATCTCAATACCGTCTGTATAAAAGAGTATAAGAGCACTTTCATCCTTATACTTCTGGATGGAGTTGACGCTGACAGGTTCCTCATAAAGCTCAAATCCGGCTTTTTTCAGTCCGCTGACGATGGCGCCTGTCATGAAATTGTTTTCTCTTCTGATAAAAAGTATTGATTCCATAAAGTAATTGCTTGTGTATCTTTCGGATACGATATTTTATCATATAAACAATGATATTAACAAGGAAAACCCGATAAATATGACATCGGTCAGATATTTTATTTCCTAAACAGTTCAATTTGTTGTATAATTTATAAGTCAGTTAAAAGTGACACAAAAAGTGGCGCTCAAACGGCAAAATAATATCAGGAGGGAATCTAATGGGACTTATCAGTGCAGCAATGGCAGCAGCAGGCGGAACCTTAGCCGATCAGTGGCTTGAGTTTTTCTACTGCGATTCAATGTCTAATGACATTCTTCTCACCAAAGGACAGGTGAGGACAAACGGTGCAAGAAACCAGAACACCAAGGGTAATGACAACATTATCTCAAACGGTTCAAAAGTAGCGGTTAACGAAGGGCAGTGTATGCTTATCGTTGACCAGGGCGCAGTTGTTGATTTTTGTGCAGAGCCCGGTGAGTATATCTATGATCAGTCATCGGAGCCTTCACTTTTCTACGGAAAACTCGGCGAAAATCTTATCAACACTTTCAAGACCGTCGGTAAGAGGATCGCTATGGGCGGTAACACCGGTAAGGATCAGAGAGTATATTTCATTAATACCAAGGAGATCCTTAAGAACAAGTGGGGAACTCCCCAGACCGTTCCTTTCAAGATCGTAGATCCCGATCTTAATCTCAAGCTTACCGTCAACATCAAGGCAAACGGTGAGTACTCATTCAGGATCGTAGATCCGCTTCTTTTCTATAAACATGTTTCCGGTAATGTAAGCGGCGATTACAACAAAGAGAACCTTGCTTCCATCATGAAGTCAGAGCTCTGCAGCGCTCTCCAGCCTGCATTTGCAAAGATCTCCGCTGAACGTATCGAGTACGACCAGCTTCCCGGACATACCCTTGAACTTTGTAACGCTCTTAATGAGGCTCTTTCATCTCAGTGGGGAGACCTTCGCGGTATCAACATCGCTTCCATCTCCGTCAACAGCGTAAAGGCTAACGAAGAGGATGAGAAGAGACTTAAGGATGCCCAGGAGAGAGCAGTATACAGAGATCCTTCAATGGGTGCTGCAGCAATGGCTCTTTCAACTGCAAATGCAATGGAAGCAGCTGCAAGCAATACCTCTACCGGCCCCATGATGGCATTCGCAGGAATGAACATGGCAGGCATGATGGGCGGACAGCAGGCAGCAAATATGTATCAGATGGCAGGACAGCAGCAGATGTACCAGCAGCCCGTTCAGCAGGCAGCACCCGTTCAGCAGGCTGCACCTGTTCAGGCAGGAGCCGCAGCTCCCGTAAACGGATGGACATGTTCCTGCGGTACCGGCGGCAACACCGGAAAGTTCTGCTCAAATTGCGGATCTCCCAAGCCCGCTGATGCCGGATGGACCTGCTCCTGCGGAACAGTGAACCAGGGTAACTTCTGCAACAACTGCGGAGCAAAGCGTCCCGCAGGCGCACCTTTGTATAAGTGCGACAAGTGCGGATGGGAACCTGAAGATCCCGCTAATCCTCCCAAGTTCTGTCCCGAGTGCGGAGACGTATTCGACGATAATGACATAAAGAAATAATCTGCATAAAGTAACGATCGATCAGTTTTATGAAGCCCGTCTCCGATATGGGGACGGGCTTTTTTGAAAGGATGACAATGGCTTTTCCGATAGTTATGTCCGTCTTATTTCTCGTACTTGTCATAGTTGCCGCAATAGCGGTACTTGTGGCATTTTTTGTAATAAGAAACAAGGCCCGTGAGATTTCAAATGAGGTCTACGGAAATCCGGATCTTATTTCAAATCTGAAAAAACAGGAGCAGGAGTTTTCCAAGACTCCAAGGTCCTTATCCGACGGTTCCTCCATCTACGCTCCCAAGATCGCAAAGGATTTTCCGGACATCAATATTTCAGAACTTATAAACCGTGCCGAGAACTGTCTGAGGGAATATCTACAGGCTCTTTCAACCGGTGATGCTTCCTGCCTTCAGGATGCAAACGAAGAACTTAAGGAAGCACTTTTTTTAAGGCTTAACGATCTTAATCTGAATTACGTCAAAGAACACTATGAGGATATACATATCCACAGGACGGTGCTTAATACATATACCAGATATACCGGAAGATGTGTCATAAGATTCCAATCTGCGGCATCATATATTTTCTGGGCTGAAAAAGACGGTAAAGTTATAAGAGGAAATAAAGATTCCGTATCCCAGGTAAGATATATAATCGATTGCTGTTATATACAGGATCCTGAAAAGATAAAGAGTATCGGCGCTGCCGGAAAGGCACTCAACTGTCCTAACTGCGGCGGTGTCATTACGACTCTGGGAAATAAGATCTGTCCTTATTGCGGAACAGAGGTTGAGACATTTAATAATATGATCTGGAGCTTTTGCCTGATCAGGGAGAACTGCTGATGAGCTGGCTTGACGGACTTAATGATGAACAAAGAGCAGCCGTGACTTCGCCTGACGGTCCCGTACTCATACTTGCGGGTGCGGGTTCGGGAAAGACAAGGACGCTTACATACAGGATAGCTTATCTTATTTCGGAAAAAGGAGTTTCACCCCGGAATATCCTTGCGGTCACCTTTACCAACAAAGCCGCAGGTGAGATGAAGGAGAGGGTTGAAGACCTTGTGGGCCCGGATGCAAGATACATGCAGGTATCCACTTTTCATGCCGCATGTATGAGGATCCTTCATTCCGAGATAGGACTCCTTGGTTACGGAGAAAAATTCACCGTATATGATACGGATGATCAGAAGAGCATCATGAAGACTGTCTGCAAAAAGCTTAATGTGGACACCAAGAGGATCCGCGAGCGGACGATCATTAATGAGATATCATCTGCAAAAAACGAGCTTATAGATTGCAGTGAGTACGAAAAGTTCGTATATAACGATTTTTTCAAGACCATATATGCACGGTGTTACAGAGAGTATCAGGAAACCTTAAGGAAAAACAATGCCGTGGATTTTGATGACATCATCATGCTGACGGTGCAGCTCTTTGCTCAGTATCCCGAGGTGCTTGAAAAATACAGCGAAAGATTTAAGTACATTCTTGTTGATGAATATCAGGATACCAATACTGCGCAGTTTGAACTTATCAGGCTTCTTGCTTCAAAATACAGAAATCTGTGCGTGGTGGGTGATGACGATCAGTCCATATACAGATTCAGGGGTGCAAATATCAGAAATATCCTTGATTTTGAAGAGCACTACCCGGATGCCAAGGTCTTCAGGCTTCAGCAGAATTACCGTTCCACCCAGTATATCCTTGATGCAGCCAATGCCGTGATCAGCAATAATGCCGGACGTAAGGAAAAAAGACTGTGGACCGATGCCGGAAACGGGAAAAAGCCTGTGTTTATGCAGCTGGAAACCGGATATGAAGAGGCTGAATATATCGTAAACGATATACAGCATAAAAACAGGATGGGAGAATACGGATACGGAAGCTGTGCTGTTTTGTACCGTACCAATGCCCAGTCCAGAGTCATCGAGGAAAAACTCCTTCTTGCGGGTATTCCATACAACGTGGTCGGGGGAGTGAATTTCTATTCAAGAGCCGAGATCAAGGACATCATAGCCTATCTAAAAGTCATTGATTCGGGTGTTGACGATCTTGCGGTAAGAAGGATAGTAAATGTTCCCAAGCGTCAGATAGGAAATGCCACTCTTGATAAGCTTCAAAGTTACGCAGATGAAAATGACATCTCGCTTTTTTCCGCAATGGCAAGTTGTGAAGATGTTCCGGGGCTGGGAAAGGCGGCTGCAAGGATAGATGCTTTTACGGACCTTATAAGCGTACTCAGAGCTTATTCCGAAAGCGGTTCAATTGCAGAACTTATCTCACACATAGTCGAGATGACGGAGTATGACGAATACCTTACGGATCTTGATGAAGAAAAGGCTGAGGATAAGATAGGAAACGTAGATGAACTTATAAGTAAGGCTGCGGTTTTTTGTGAGAACAATCCTGATGCAACCCTGTCTGATTTCCTTGACGAAGTTGCACTTATAAGCGATCTGGATAATGCCGATATGTCTGAACAGAGAGTGCTTTTGATGACACTTCATGCCGCCAAGGGTCTTGAGTTTCCTGTTGTATATCTTGCGGGAATGGAGGACGGACTTTTCCCCGGTTATCTTTCCATTTCAAGCGGAGACCCTGAGGATATTGAAGAAGAAAGACGCCTTGCATATGTGGGTATGACAAGGGCTGAAAAGGAACTCATTATCACCATGGCCCGTGCAAGGGTATTAAGGGGCGAGACCCAGTTCAATCCTGTCAGCAGGTTTGTATCAGAGATACCTTCCGAACTTCTTGAAGGATATGTTCCGGGGAAAAAAGCAGGTAAAAACATTTCCGTTGTATCAAGAGAAGAAAGGCATCCTGAGAAAAAGACAGGGATAGGCAGCAGGGCCTTTTCACTTGGTTTTTCGGATCTTGGCATAAAGAAGGGTTCCGAAAAGGTCAGCTCTCCTGCCGAGATCGATTACGAGGTCGGCGACAGAGTAAGACATATGAAGTTCGGAGCAGGAACTGTCATTTCCATTACCAAAGAGCCCAGGGACCTTAAGGTAAGCGTGGATTTTGATGCTCACGGCACCAAGGTGATGTATGCTTCCTTTGCAAAACTTAAGAAGGAGTGATATACTTATTTAGTATTTTCACTTATTGAAAAGATCAATATCATTTATATCTGAAAGGTGGTAATTATGAGTTGTAAGGGATGTAAGAAGAATGATATTAAGAATAAGATAAATCTTGACCTTGACGGACTTAAGGAATTCGGAGGATCCCAGGCTGCAAGAGTTGCAGAGCTTGCTGCAGCTGCAGGCCTCGGCGGACTCATGGCTAAGCCTGCCCAGGAGGAAGAGGACGAAGAAAAGTCCAGAGTATGGCTCGTCGTCCTTGCCGTTATAGGCATCTTTGTCATCGGATGTATCATCGGATATATTGTTTACCGTCACTTCAGCCCCGATTATCTCGAGGATTTCGATGATGAATTTGAAGATGACGATTTCGATGATGATGACTTTTTTGCGGATGAAGCAGACAGCTGATCATGAAAAGAGGCCAGATCGTCACAGGCTTGGTTGAAAGCTGTGACTATCCCTGTAAGGGACGCGTAAGAACTGATCAAGGAACCGTTTCGGTAAAAAATGTCATTCCGGGACAGAAGGTATCCGTGCGTATCGGCAGAAGCAGGGAAGGCAGTGCAAACGGCACTCTTGTTGAAGTGCTTGAAAAAAGTGATATTGAAACAGGTAAGATATGCAAAGCTTTCGGTAATTGCGGGGGTTGCGCATATCTTTCTTTATGTCCCGAAAAAGAACTTGAGCTTAAGAAAGACCAGATAAAAAAGCTGCTTTCATCGCGGGTCGAAGAAAGCTCTAAGAGATTCGGAAAAGATCCTGTCTGGGACGGTATTAAGGAATCCCCCGTAAATTACGGGTACCGTAATAAGATGGAGTTTTCCTTCGGTAATGACTGCATTGACGGCCCCCTTAATGTCGGTCTTCACAAAAGAGGTGCGTTCCATGACGTCCTTGATGTGTCTGACTGTATGATCGTTGATGAAGATTACAGGAAGATAATATCCGCAACAAGAGATTTTTTCAGAAAAGAAAGCACTCCTTTTTACAGAAAAAAAGATCATACCGGGTATCTCAGAAATCTCATTGTAAGGAAAGCTGCACATACGGGAGAGATCCTTGTATGTCCCGTTACCGCATCCGGAAATGCCGCCGGATTTGATGATGCACCTCTTCTCAAAAAGTATTGTGATGAGATCACATCTCTTGAGTATAAGGGAAAAATAACCGGGATTGTTCATATCATATGTGACAGTCTTGCGGATGCTGTTGTTCCCGATTCTTCTGAAATCCTTTATGGAACGGATCATATAAACGAAACGCTTCTTGATCTTAAGTTCAGGATAGGTCCCTTTTCATTTTTCCAGACAAATACGTACAGCGCAGAGGTTCTGTATTTTCTTGTAAGGGATTATGTTAAGATGTGCGGCGGAACTGACGGAAAGACGGTTTTTGATCTTTACAGCGGTACGGGTACCATAGCTCAGATTGCGGCAGGAAGTGCATCTAAGGTAGTTGGCGTTGAGATCGTCCCTGAGGCTGTAAAAGCCGCTGAAAAGAATGCCTCGGAAAACGGCATTGAGAATTGCGAGTTCATCTGCGGAGATGTATTAAAGGTTCTTGATGATCTTACGGATAAGCCTGACATAATAATCCTTGATCCGCCCCGGGACGGGATACATCCCAAGGCACTTCCCAAGATCACTTCCTACGGTGTTGAAAATATCATTTATGTTTCATGTAAGCCCACATCGTTGGAAAGAGATTTAGGACACTTCTTCGATGCAGGTTATGCGATCGAAAGGTATGCCTGCGTGGATCAGTTCCCATGGACAAAGGAGATAGAGACAGTATGTTTGCTTGAAAAGCTGAGATCGGCGAAGGAGCATATCGAGATTACAATCGATGCAGAGGATTACTATAGGATAAAGGATTCTGAGAAGAAGATGGAGTAAACACATCGAATTCGAAACGTTTTGCTTATGGTGCTCAGAATAAAAGGAGAATGGATTTATGGATGATATCAAAAAGGATCCTTTTGAGGAATATATAAGACAGACAGAACCATCCAAGCGAGAACTTGGTTATGCCTGGTATACGGCCATGGGTTTACAGGCTGTCGATGGCTTGGAAACCTCCGATTATTTAAAGGAGACTGCCCGAAAGAATATTGAAGGTAAGATAACGCTTCCCGAAGCCGGTAAGCTGATAGAGAGCTATTATAAAGAATCATCCGAAAAAAGTGAAGACAGGACTAAAGAGGCGGATATCGTTTCGGCCAGAATTGCTGCGATTCTTTCTGAAAAGGCATTTACTTTTTCTGTTCCACAATACATCAGTATTCACAAGAGACTGTTTACCGGAATCTTTTCTCATGCAGGTAAAATCCGTGATTACAATATTTCCAAAAAAGAGTGGGTACTTGACGGAGAATCTGTTCATTATGGTAATGCTTTGGAACTTCGTGAGATGCTTGAGTACGATATAAGAACTGAGAAGGAGTATGAGTATCCTTTAAATAGCGTGGCAACCATAATTCCGCACCTCGCCAAGTTTGTTTCGAGGTTATGGCAGATACATGCATTTGGAGAAGGAAACACAAGAACTACGGCAGTATTCTTTATCCTGTATTTACGGACAATGGGTTTCGATGTTACCAATGACATTTTTGCCGAAAATGCATGGTATTTCAGAAACTCGCTTGTCAGGGCTAACTATAACAATTATACCAAAGGAATTCGTGAGACTTCAGAATTTCTTGAACTGTTCCTGAGAAATCTCCTGTTAGGTGAGAATAATGAATTAAAGAATCGATATATACACGTTCGTTGGCAAAAACAGGACATTGAGGAACAAAAACAGGACATTGAATCGCCGAAACAGGACATTGAGATTCCGGATGCATTCAGTAATAAGACAAAACAACACATTCATATACTATATGCTGAATTTGGAAATGACAAGTTTTTTGGTCGGACGGAAGTGATGAATATGCTTGAAATTACAGCCTCTCCGGCATCGGAATTGATAAAGAAAATGCTTGAATCAGAACTTATCTGTCATATAAAAGGAATGGGTAAAGGCAAATATCTATTCAAAAGGAAATAACGAGGTTAATAACATGGATGTTATATATGATATAGCGAACCTGAATGATATACCGGAACTTGTACGTCTTAGAATTCTGTATATGATCGATGATTTTGGCTCCATAACCGATGAAGAAAGAGCGGGAATGGAAAAGCAGCTTCCCGGATATTTCGAGAGAGAACTCGGAAAAAAACTGATCGCATTTGTTGCAAGAGCAGAAGGAAGACTTGTTGCAGCAGCGTATCTCCTTATTATCGAGAAACCTGCGAATCCTTTTTTCCTAAATGGACTTGATTCGGAGGTTTT
>ODAI010461698.1_pt1 | contig 21980 bp, 22 predicted proteins | sample 1539321 | NCBI WGS metagenome assembly ODAI01 (sample SAMN02144231, study PRJEB22623) | gut metagenome | biome: sheep rumen | host: Ovis aries | place: New Zealand | reverse complement strand
CTCTCCAGATCTCCATGACCTCGGCCCACATCTGCCGGATATACGCTCTGGACTCCTTCTCATTATCCAGAATGAAGACCTCAGCATCTTTCTCTGAACAGCTTATAGGCAGGAACCTACGGTTCCCGGTTCTGTCACTGGGCAGGAAGCTGACCTTGTTGGTCGTTCCGGCGAAGACGCATTGTCTCGGCCTGTCCTTCGGATAATGCTCATAAGGTGTGCGGTAGACTTCCTTCTGTCGGGAGAGGAAGCTCTTGATGGCCTCGTTGCTCTTGGCGTTGTTGGTGGCCAGCATCTCGGACAGCTCAATGATCCAGTGGCCCTGGAGCTTCTCATAGACCTTGCCGCTTTCCAGATCCTTCAGGTCATCCGTGAACCAGTCATCATCGACCGCAAGAAGTCTGAAAAAAGTCGATTTCCCGGCTCCCTGGTCGCCGACCACACAGATGATATAGTCGAACTTGATCCCCGGCTTAAACACCCTTGAGATAGCTCCAAGCATGAAAAACTTGAGAACCTCATAGGTGTAGTCGCTGTCATCGGCCCCGAGGAAGTGCCTGAGAGCATAGCGGACACGTGGCCGACCGTCCCACTCTAGGCTGTTCAGGAAGTCGCGGACCGGATGGAACCTGTTCCTGTTCGCAACGATGTGGACCGCTTCTTCGATCAGTTTCTGGGAAGTGATCCCATAGGTTCTTTCGCAGTACAGATGGATGTTGTTCACGTCGTTGTCGTCCAGTCCGGAGCTTCCCCGTTCCCACCCAAGGGGCTTCACCACATCGACCCTTTGTGTCAGTTCGTTGTAGCGGATCGCGCCCCGGAGAAGGGGATCATAGGACAGGATCGTTTCGGCGTTTGTGACAAGGTTCCTGACCTGGCCTTTCTCCGTCGTTTCCAGAAGATCCTTCACGTCTTCCGTCGTCATGTCCGGCTGTAGGGAAGCTGTCGCCGCGCGAAGCGCGTTCTCCGTCGCTGGACTTAATCTCTCTGATTCGTCTTTCAAGATCGTTTACCTCCTTTCCCTTGTCGATCAGGACGAATGCCTTGTCTTCCTTTGAACCGTAAAGCAGGAGGTCCAGAAGGTACTCCACATAGTCCCTCTTGTGCATCGCCTCGACGAACAGGGGATGGAAATCCTCTGTCGGGGAGCGCGGCGCGTGAACCTCGGCCCACTCGTTCAAAAGATGGTAATAGTCGCAGTAGACGGAGTAAGCGCGGTCCACTGCCTTGTCGAACTGCTTTTGTTCCAAACGCTGCCGCTTGGCTTCCCGGCGGGAGCCAGGCGGAGCTTTCGGAGCGTTTTCCGCAGTCACCGTCAGCCCCATGTCAGCCACAAGCTTCCCGGCGGCTTCATAGGGCGGCAGGTCAAACAGCTTCGCGGCGAAGTCAATCACGTCGCCTTTCTCCTGGCATCCGAAGCAGATGAAATTCTTATCGACCTTCATGCTCGGTGTCCGGTCATCATGAAACGGACAGCACATCATCCCGTTCCGGCTGACTTTGTACCCGTAATGCTCTGCCACGGCGCGGGTGCTGACTTGTTCTTTGACCTGGGAGTAAATTCCCAAACACATCACCTTCTTTATTATCGGAAATGAAAAAAGCGCCTGTCTTCATCGGTAGTCCTTGGTGAAAACAGACGCTTATCAAAGCTCCATATTCTGTTGTTTCTTCTTCGGCGGCTGGTCCTGTCCGGCGCGCCTCGCGGCATTCGCCTCGTCGGCCCTCCGCTGGTTCCTGGAAAGACGGTCACGGATGGATTCCCGGATCGGCTCCTGGAGTTTCTTCTTCTGAACCGGATCCCCGAAGATGGCGACCAGTCTCCCGGTGATGTGTTCCGTCAGTCCCCGGAACCTTTTCATCACGATATCCAGCGTCTGTCTGATCACGCTTTTCTGCTGTGGGGTGGTCTTGGCCTTTTCGGAAGTCAGGCTCTTTTTCACTTTCTCGATCTCATCGAAATCGGCGTTATGGGTTTCCTCGATCACCTTCTCCGTCACGACATCGACGGCGGTTTCATAAGCGATCTCGGAAACTTCGTCGATGAACTTCTCCGTGTCCTCAATGCGGATCGTCAAAGTATCAAGTCTTGACTCCTGTTCGGAAATCGCTTCGGCCTGCTCAGCCATCTTTTCTTTTTGCCTCATCAGGATATAATCCTGCTTTTCAAGATAGGCCCTTCCTCCATACTCCGGTTCGCGGTCAAGATGCAGGCCGTGCCTCTCGCAGATATCGAAAAGCATCACGCGGCAGGCGGCATCGAAAGTGATCTTTCTGCTGTTCAGCTTGCTCGGCTTCTTGTCCGGATTCGGGAGATCAAAGCCCAGGGCTTCCAGTGCTTTTTCCTGTTGCGGCGCGATCTCGCCGTACTGGTTTTCACAATCGAAGACGTGCCGCTCCTGGATGTGCGGCGTGGCCTCGTCCATGTGCAGTGCCCAGTCCAGGATGTGGATGTGCTTCCCGAAGCGGCGGTCAAATTCCTCGAAGAACTCCGTTGCGACTTTCACCAAAATCTCCGGTGGGGCATATTGCTCCATCGTCCCGATCTGGATAACCGTTTCTTCCGGGCAGGTCCTTTTGTCTGCCCACAAGTCGGAAGTCGTCCGGTCCCTGGCTGTGTGTCCGGTCTTCCTGTTCCGCTCATGCTGGCCTTCACAAAAATCATCGTAACGGTCAGCGTAGAAAGCTTTCTCGATCTGCTCAAAGGAATAAATGATCCGGTCCGCGTCTTCCTGATCCGTCGGAAAGCGCAATCCCTGATAGCAGTCCCAGTACACATTCTGCTTGGAACGCTCCTGGTCGATATGCTCACTGTTGGCGATATCGAAGCGGCGGTCATTGTGCTTCGGGTTGTAAGTGCCATGTTTGCCAGCGCGGCCATTGTGTCTTGTTAGTTTCATCGGTAACTGTCCTTTCTTCATTTTTGGAAATCATGCTTTACCCCTGCCTCATAAAACTTGAAAACCCGGGGTCTTTTTCGGCAGGTAATACCCAGTACTAAGTGTCGGTTCCCAACACTTAACTGGGCGGGGCCTTGCCCTCGACCCGCGCCGGACGTTTCACCCCGGCACCCAGATAAGGGACTGCCGCCCCTTAACTCCGCCAAAAGGAACTGCGTTCCCCTTGACCTCAGCTTCCGGCAGAACTGACACTCGCCGTTTGCCCGTCGGCTCGTTTCATTTCTTCCGGCTTTTGCGGAAGCGTTCACCGGACGCTCCCACAAAAATAGCCGCTGATCTTTTCGCTGCCATCCGCAAGAGAGCGGCGGAGCGAAACCATCAACGGCTTCCTCATCTGACTCAGCCAGGGCGGCGGCCTTGGCTTTCGTCATATTCGGTTTTCACAGGATCGCCGTGCGGGCGGTCCTGCTCAATGGGCAAAACAAAAGCCCTCAACTTTTTTACGGTTGAGGACCTTTGGTTTGCTCATATTACATTCTTACGATTTCTTCCGAAAGTCTTAGAATGGTATCTCGTGCCTCCACTCTGTTGCTTATGATTGAGTGCACTCTTTCTGAAATCGCTTTTTTCAATTCGACAGATTTGGGAATTGGTATAACCACTTCTTTGAAACGTTGTCCCAAAGTATCTATCACATCTCTGGTAAACTGCTTTGTTCGTATCTGCCTTTTGACGATATATGAGTTCAGCAATCCCAACAATAGAAACTCATCTATCTTTGTTTTATCGTTGATACGTATTTTTATCAAACCTCCGCAGTACAGCATCTTCTTGTCAGAATCAGTTATCATACAAGACGTTCCGACTAAATATGTCCCATCCCTAACCAGAAGAATATCTCCTGATTGCACATCTTCCTTATCTGCATACTGTTGATAGATCTCTTCAGAAACGCCTTGCTTCGCATCAGATTTTATTTCCCAATTAGAAAAATCTGAAGTTCGTACAAATGGGATGTCACCTGTTCCGTAAGCCATTTTCCCAATCTCGTCGCCAGTTGACAGGGAGATGGTTCCATTATCTATCAGGTCTTGAATTGAATTTAATTCACATCCGGCTTCAAGCTTCTTCCGTTGCTTTAATTCTTTTCTGGCGGCTTCCAGTGACTCAAGTTTCATGCAGGCAAAGCAGTTCACAGCCGGTTCATGCAGATATTCAAATACATCCTCTGCATCGGCTTCCGTGAAGAGCCTGAGGAGCAGCCGCTCTGTTTCAATCGTCATTTGAATCCATCTCCGCCTTCATGCCCATCTTTCGATCAGGTCATGGAGACTTTTATCGTGCTGGGCCTGCGATATTCTCTCAGTTCTTTTGCTTTTCTATCTCTTATATCTCTCCGGATCTTCTGCAAACTCCGCAATTGTTACTGCGAAGCTATCCAGCTCCCCATATCCTTCCGGAACGCTGTTTGTATGACCGCACGGGCATGCCCAGCCATAATAAAACATATCATTGAACAGACCTCTGTAACCATAAAAGATACTGCTCGCCGGTCTGCCGCAGTATGGGCAAAAGCTATAGTCCCTCATTGTTTCATCCTGCGCGAGGATCTCTGCTGCCTTAATTCGTATCTCATCCCCGCGCTGCAACATATCTAGTAAGAGATCTTTGTCTTCCGGCATTTTCAGGCAATCGATGAACACAATTGCAGCGCCATCCGGCCCTCTTCTCAAAACTTCCTTCACCAACTCCGGTTCCTCCGAAGCCGGAATCTTTTTTGCCGCCGTTTCATGGATTTTGGCAAGTAAGCTGAGGTTCATAATGCCACAAAGCAACTCTCTGTCTTTTGGGTATTCCAGGCGCTCCATCCACTCAATCGCCTTGTACGGATTAGGTGAAGTATTAAAATAAATCTCGATTTCTTCCAGCGTTGGTTCAGGCAATCTTTCAAATGCAGCGGAGATAATATCTATCATATAATAATCCATTTCATTCCATCTTTGCCCTTTTCCTTCTTGGACAATGTCCTTCAAAAGGGAAATGTCATCTATCCGCGCAAGGATTTTCAGACGATCTTCTCGTTTTCTCCACCTATAATTTTGCAAAAGGCCTCTCAATAACTCCTGGCTCTGAATCCGCTCAAGTGCTGCGGCGGCGACCTCATCCAAAGGCGCTTTTTTATAAATCCGCGCGAGATCCTTTTCTGACGGTACCTTGGAAAGGCTCGCGATCGCCTTGTCTTTTTTGTTTGGATTGTCTGTTTCATATGCAGGTTTGAACAGTGCCATGATTTCTTTCCTCCTTTTGTGGATACAAAGCATTAGAGCTTTGTAAATAGATTCTCTTCAAAAACTGATCCAACAGATTCTACTTCTTAAGGAACAGCTGATGATTCTTTTCCTGATATGTAAGCTCAGACCAGTTCTCTTCGTCCATTTTATTTTCCAACCTTCTCGCCGTTTACTACAATTTGACCACATTGCCACTGCTCTTTGGTCATATCTTGTCTATTATATCCTGCTGCCAATAGGCATTCTGGTTACAGAAAGCCCTCGGCACTGCAGCTTATTCCATCCATTCAAGTTCAATCATTGTAAGTCTGCCAGGCAATCTCTTTCCCGCACCGCCGACATGTCATCGTTACACTGAAGTGTGTTTCTACTTCTTCCCAGTCATGTGCTACTGCGCCGCATTTTGTACAAACGCAATGATCATCCAAGAAATGGCCGCCCAACGATCTGCATTCGTCTTCAGAAATCCATGGAATTTCTTTGAGATTAATGCTTACTCTTGATTGATCTACGGGATCTACAGATATCTGCATACGGGGCAGATACACACCGACAGTTCTTCCTCTGTAGAAAAAAGCATCATTAAGTGCCAAAATATCGTCCCGTAATTCCTCCCGCTCCTGATACAGTGTTGTCAGGATATATCTCAGATCACGCTCTGCTTCTTCTTTTAAGAAGCGATCTTCCCCTGCAAGATATTCTTTGCTGCTATTCTGCACGGCATCTGCAACAGCTCCGGCCGGAAAGTATCTGCTCCAGGCAAGATTGTTTAATCTGTGAGAAAGAAAATACAGCAGATCATTTTGCTCTTTTCCCAGCTGATCGGTAAACCATTTTTTCCATAAAGATGCTTCCTTCTTTTTACCAGCACATTCCGTAAGGTCTTTAAACGGATCTTTCAGAAACGCTTCTTCTTTCTCTCTCTTTATCTGAGCCTTCTCCCTTTGCAGCTGTTTTTTCTGGTTTTCCTGATTTTTCCTCTCTAATTCTTTTTCTTCTTCCATAGTTATTTTCTCAAGAAAACACCTGGCTTGTGCCCCATATTTTTCGGACGCCAACAACACGGAGAATTCTTTTTCCCATTTATCAGAAGTATAATCACGAACTGTAAATGCATAACGTGAGAGAATATCCGGATCCTGTGTGCGCTCACCGCAAACTTTCAGAATCAAAGTGTCGGCTTCATCAACTTCACTGCCAATCCTAAGAAGCAGGTTTCTTGAGCGGATACCCCGTACTGCATGATAACGGTATTGGCCTCCCTTTTCCTGTACAAAATCATAAAGCACATCCTCATCACGAATCCTGCGGAAAAGATGCCAGGCAACGTAATTCATCGTTCTTTCCGTTTTGCCGAGCGATGAAAAAGATTGCTGCAGATGATTGTTACGGTAAACTTCACGTTCGTGATCAACGGCCTTAACCAGACTGGCAAGCAGATGGTCATCCGTTATGTTTTCCGCCGCGGCACAAGCCAAGTCTGCATCTCCCTTGGTAACCGCATGGACTACAACATATGAGATCTGTTCCGGCTGGGAGAGACTTCGCGCCGCTTTCAGGCGAAGATCCGGAAAAAAGCACTTTAATGCTATTTCAGCCAACTGTTCTTCTTTTGGTTTTTTTTGAATATAACGCTCAATTTTGTTTTTATTACTGCTTTGCCATATTGGACCAAAAAGACTCATCTCACCATCTCCTCATCATCTACCGATTAACTGTGTTTTTGCTCCGAAAAGATGTATGCATATATACATTGTATGCCTCATACATCTGTTATAAAAGTTTCAGCAGCAACTGTCTGTTATTATACTGTTGGGTTTCAACTCTTCTTGCGTACGAGGGATTGTCCGAATACTCTTTCTGCAGTTTCATCCAAATCTGAAGCGCTTTATCGCAAAGCATGATGTCAAGTGTGGCGGCACCCAGGTTGGAATAGCTGGTGGCAAGGTTGTCATATGCGTCCGGTGTGCCTCCCTGCGCAACCAGTTTTTCATCTATTTCTACTGATTTCCTTGCCCATGTCACTGCTTCTTTTCGTTTCTTCTCATCCGTGACCGCCAGGCCCAGGACACTCAGCATACTATAGGTCTGTGAAAGTTTCCGCTGGAGTGTCCTTGCTTCATTCTGTTCTGCCAGAGGCTCAAAGATGGAAACACAGTTCATGAAGCACTTTTCTGCTTTGGCAAAATCATGTAGTTTTGTGTATGCTTCACCTTTTTTGAAGGAATCCTCCGCCTCCTTAAGTTTCTGTTCCGGGGAATTACTCTTTTTCTTAAAAAACATTGTACACTCCTTTCTCTGTATCCTGCTTTTTCATTATCCCTCATCCCTCCCGGAATTTTGCGATCAGGCAGCAATCGTACCACTTGTTATCGTCCGCATAACGCTGTGCTTCACCGCCCTTTTTCCCGATGAGGGTGATCATGAAGTCGTAAACCTGTCGGTTCACCGCTTCCGGTTCATTATAAAAACAATATTTCCTGCGATAGCCAAAAGCCCACGAACCGATACTCGTCACACTGTCCGGGATCCTCACTTCATCCAGATTCGGACAAGCCCCGAATGCCCACTTTTCAATCGTCGTGACACCCTCCGGGATTTCAATATGATCAAACGTGCACCCGTAAAATGCTTCCTCTCCAATCACTCTGACGCTGTCCGGGATCCTGACACTTTCGACCCACCACGCGTCATAGAAGGCATGCCGTCCGATGACTTTCACGCCGTCCGGAATGACCACTTCTTCCACAGGATCATCTTTTTCTGCCACATACTGCACAAGGGTGTCATCATCAATGATAAACAGGGGCTTTTCATTGCTGAGCCGGATTTTCTCCGATACCCGGTCAAGAGCGTTTTTGTATTTCTCTCCCTCTGTATATTCATGTATGGAACACAGACCGTCCCGCGCAGCAACTACAAGCGTGCTCCATGCATCCACGATCTTCTCTTCATGAACGACCGGCGCCCTGCCGGTACACACCCGTGTTGTCTTCCAGTTCGTCGGTTCTTTTAGAAACAGGGCCTCCGGGAGCGCATACAGGCTGCACTGCCAGCCCTGATACAGATCCGCAAAAGCGCCCGGCGTGCATTCCCACAGAACCAGACGGCCATCCTCTTCGTCTACGAGTACCCCGGGGTCATATGCCCTGTAAGCGGCAATGGAAATATAGGGATCGGTGTCCGCATAGATCATGTACAAACGTTCCATCCCCCCTGCACAGAACCATTGTTTCCCTTCCTCTTCCGACACAATGTACAGACATCTGCCATCTCTGGCAGCCTGATCCCGGATGGCTTCAAATGTTTCACTTTTCATTTCCTTATCATCTGCTGCTTTCACCCATTCCCAGCTCCTCATTAATCTGTATCTACTGTATTTTTACTTGTCAAAATGGTTATTGTCATTAATTACGCTGCTTTCTACCGAAAATCCTACCAAAGAAACCAGCATAAGGTGATTTCTCCGAGGCATTGACCGGTATTCTATATCTTTCGCAGTAGTCCCACGCATAGGAACCCCGCGAACACGTAAACCCGACCGGCGTATCTTCGTTATAAATACCGAATGGAAAAGCATATCCGTTACCGGTAATCGCAGTATAAGCCTCGATAATGCTGGTATCGTTGCATGCGACAAAGCCTTTCTGATCATCCGAAACTCTCAGTTTCAGGAGTTCCCATACATTTTTCCCGTTGACCTTTTCTAATCTGAGCATTCTCTTTTTCCTTTTGCTTTCCAGACATTCTTACTTATTTCATAGACCCCGCCGTGATAGGCACCCTCTCCGATAAAGAAAGTCTGAAATCCGCTTTTCTCCAAGACTCGTCCGGACGCAGCATTCTCCATGAGACGGATACCGTATACTTCAGTCACGTCGACCTGTTCCGTTATCGCTGGGAGAAAAGCTGTCACTGCTTCTGTCGCATAGCCCTTTCCTGTGAATATTTTGGCTACATGATATCCGATTTCCCATTTGCCGTCCTCTATAGGAACCAGCTGAACATAGCCAATATTCTTGTTCTCATCTTTCGTGATCAACGCATAGACCAGAGGGCCATCAGTCGAGCTATAAGCCGAATCATCTGAATGCTCTTTCCCTGTAAAGACCGCGATATCTACTGGATATTCTTTTTTTGTATCCGACGGCCTTACTTTCACCCTATACTGAGGCCTTGTATGAATGTGATCTTTTGGATAACCATAATCATCTACAAGGATCTTTGAAAAGGGTTGTACCGCTTCAACTTCCTCCGGCGTTTCTTTCACTTGTAACCCGGAAATGAAATCAATGAGGTAGCCTTCTTTCAACTCTTCCATGCCGATATCCCCCTATATTCCTATTGCTTTTCGGATTTGAGCTATTACTTTTGGGTTGCTGCTAACTGCCTTTGCTATATCTGCAGGAAAGTCACCTCGAGCTTTAGCCGCTAAATCAAAAAACTTCTTTTTTGTCCCCTCATTGGTTTTGAGGATTTCCATCGTTTTGAATTGTAATTCTGGTGGCGGAGGGTTAACACGGCCGCTCAGAATGTCATAAAAGTATGCTTTTTTAATTCCCAACTCGGAATAGAACTCATACTGAGTCATTCCTGCGTCTTTGATGAGAGTCTTTAAGAACTCACCAAATTCACATTCTTTTCGCATGTTCTCCCTCCTTTTAGTCTGTATGTTCACATACTAACATACTACTCTCTCTTTTTCAACTTTTTTCAGGCTGGAACCCATCTCTTTTTGCTCGATTTCTTGCCGCCTTGCGTCTTTCCTCGCTATATGGGGCAGTTAGCCTGATTGATAGCCTCGCCTTGTCTATTACATAGCTTTGACAACCGATCTTCTTATCCTCGCTCTCCAAGCGGCAGACCGCAGGATACTTCTTTGCGAAGTCGGCCAGTCGGCGCTTGAGTCCTGCATTGAAGGTATATACGTTGTAGGTGTCGTCGCCCTCGCTGGTCAGGATGATTGTCTCTTTCTCATACTTGCTAAGCCTCATGTTTTCGTTCTCCTTCTGTTTTTCAAAAAAGTATGCCGTCCCTGTGTTCAGAAGGACGGCATTGGAATAAAGTATCGGCGATACTTTTTCATATTCAGTTTTGCGGTTCAAGACCTGATAAAATCACGCATCCCCATATTCAGCGCGGTAACGGCAGTCACAACCGCGTCCCCGGCCACCGGGATCATAAAGATCACGAATCCGGCGATAATCATCTTCACTACCTCGGCCCCGGCGGACAGCCCCATCAGGTACGACAGGACCGCCACCAGCAGGAACAATCCGGCAAGAAGGTTAAAGACGACAGAAGAGAAGCCGACCAGGAACACCATGATCCACTGTACCAGCGTCACGGTCACGACCGCCGGAAGCATAACGATCTTTGCGATCAGTTTACCAATGTCATACAGTTTCATAGATTTCCTGCTCCCTTCCGGCAGATACCGCCTTTTTCTTCGCATTGTAGTTCCTCAGATAGCGGCGGTTGTATTCCCTGTGCGCTTCCCACTTCGCCGCAGCTTCGGGATCGGTCTTCGCTTGTTCCTGCATATTCGCATAGTAGCGCTGTGTGGCTTCCACATCACGCGCCCTTCTCTCAGCCAGTCTGGCGGCGGCTTTCGGATCGGTTTCAGCCTGCGCGATCAGCTCATCCCTTTTCTCTTTGGCATGGGCATTCCTGCGGCTTCGCTGGTCGGCCAGCTTAGCGGCGGCATCGGGATCCGTCCTGGCATCCTCGATCAGTTTGTTGCGGCTTTTAGTGGTCGCTTCCACCTGATAGGCACGGATGGCGGCAAGTTCCGCAGCCGCTTTCGGATCAGTCTCCGCTCTGGCCTTGAGGTCGTCCATCTTAGCTTTTTTCGCGTGATAGGCCCTCTTTGCCTTCTCGTTTTTCTTCGCCCTTTCAGCGGCGGCGTATTCGGGATCAGCTTCCATCCTGGCAAGCTTCTTCTGCCTGCTTCGCTCGGCGGCTTCACGGCCTTTTGCCCTGAGGGCTTCCAGCTCGGCGGCGGCCGCTGGGTCCGTCTTGGCCCTCTCGATCAGGGCTTTGCGGTCAGACATACGCTGTGCGGTTTTGGCCTTGTTCCGCTCGTCTTTCTTCCTGCGGATTTCCTCGGCGTATGCCGGGTCCTGGGCCATGCGTTCCTCACGGCGCTCCTTGTTCTTACGGTTCTTTTCCGCCTGCGTTTCCCTTCGGATCCTCAGTTCTTCAGCCGCCTGCGGGTCAGTTTCCGCGCGTTTTTCAAGCTCTTCAATGGGGACATGGTTGCGGTGATAACGCTCCATATTCTTCTTGTTCCTCTCGATACGTTTCGCTTCCTTTTTCGCCTGGGCCTGCGGGTCATTCCCGGCGGCCTGCCGCTTTGTCTGTTCCTTTTCCTTCTTTCTCTGCCGGATCTCCCGCTGGCGTTCCAGATATTCCGCGTATTCCTTTGCCGCTTCCGGATCTGTCTCCGCCCTGACTTTCAGGTCGGCCAGCTTTTGCTTCCTGTTTTCTTTCTTTCGTTCGTACCTTGCCTGCCTTTTGGCCTCGCTTGCCGCCTTGACCTCGGCCCTTCGTTCCTCTTCGGTGATCTCCGGCATGAGCGGGAGATAGTGGCCGATGAAATTGAAATAGATATCAAGCTTCTGCTGGCGGTAGATCGTCTTGCCGCCCGTCGGGGCATGGACCACGATCTTTTCAATGAACTCGTAAAGCATTTCGTCCGTCAGCTCGGTGATGTCCTGATATTTCTTAACAAGGGTGATAAAGCGGTTGATATCCGCTTTCTTCGGCGCGGCTACCTCATCCGGCGCTTCCAGTTCGGCAATACGGGTTTCAAGCCGGGCCTGTTCCTCGTCATACTGGACGATGAGCTTCTGGACCTGTCTCTCCGGGAGCTTGCCGCTGATCTGGCTTTCATACAGACCTTTAATCAGGGAGTCCAGTTCCGACATCCGGCGCTTCGCGGTGGCAAGCTCCTTCTTGTCATCGGAAGTAGTCTGCGTCTGCTTCAGCTCCCATTGTTCCATGAGCTGGCCAATGAAACGGTCCTCGTCTTCCAGTACGTAGCCGGACACGGCCTGGACCGCCTGCAGGATCGCCGCTTCCAGATTCTTGATGCTGATATAGTGGGAACTGCATGAATGATAGATATTGCAGTAGTTGCCGCACTGATACCCGCCCTTCAGGGGATCCAATTCCTTATCCTTCTCATGCGGCGGCGCGTTGTAACGAAGTCTTGAACCGCAGTCCGCGCAGAAAGCCATGCCGGACAGTCTGTGGTAAAACGGCCCGTTCTTAATGCGCTTCGGGGACCGCTTCCTCAGCCTGTTTGCCCTGTCCCACGTGTCCTGGTCCACGATCGGCTCATGGGTATCGGGGAAAAAGAGCATCTCGTCCTCGGTCGCTTTCCTGCGTTTCTTCGACTTGAAGTTGTCGCGGACAGTCTTCCCAAGGACCGTATGGCCCAAGTATTCCTTGCGGTCGAGGATATAGGCGATAGAAGCATTCGTCCAGATATACGGGTCATGGTACTTGTGGTTGCGGGACACCATCCCTTCTTTCTGCTCCCAATATGCGGACGGGATCAGCACCTTCTCGGCGGTCAGCGTGTCGGCAATGGTGCGGATCGGTTTGCCATCCGCAGCCATAGCGAAGATGCGCTTCACGACCTCGGCGGCCTCCGGGTCAACCACGAACGTCTTATCCTCGGCCATCTTGTAGCCATAGGGGACCGCGCCGCTGACTCGTTCGCCATGCTCCATGCGGTTGCGGAAGATGGCCTTGATCTTCTTGCTGGTATCCCTCGCGTACCATTCGTTCATGATATTGAGGATCGGCGTGAACTCGTTCTCCGTCGGGTTATCACTGTCGATATTGTTATTGACGGCAATGAAACGGACACCCTTCTCCGGGAAAAGGATCTCGGTATAGAATCCGACCTGGAGATAGTTCCTGCCAATCCTCGACATATCCTTGATGCAAATTACGGCCACGTTCCCGGCCTTGACTTCTTCCAACAGGGCATTGAACCCCGGACGGTTGAAATTCGTGCCGGAGTATCCATCATCGGTAAAGTGGCGGACATTCCTGAAACCCTTGGAACGGGCAAAGTCTTCCAGGTATTTCTTTTGGTTGGTAATGCTGTTCGACTCGCCCTGTTGCTCATCATCACGGGACAAACGCTCATAAAGGGCTGTGATTTTCTCTTTCATATCCGGCTCCGGCCTCCTTTCTTCCAGAATGTAAAAATGGCTGAGATTCCTTTGTTTTCAGGGATTTCTCAACCATCGTGATTGGTATGTATCGGCTGTAAATCCCTATCTCATAGGTTTTCACAGCTATTATCCTAAAATACAGTCATTTTCGGGTCTGTGACAACGAAGGATACAGGGTAAGTTTTCGAGGTACATTGAAGTAAATTTGGCTTCAAAACGAAGCGGGTCTTACCGGAGCCGCTGCCGCCAACGATCAGAACGTTCTTGTTCCGAGCGTTGGCCGGATTTTTTGGGCGGCTGCTCATCGTCAGACCCTCCGTTTTTGTCAGGATAATGTTGTTTTCCGGCTTCTCATCCATGAACGGTTCGATATCCTTATGCGTCCCCCATCTGGCGGATCCATACTCCGTATTATGCCGGTACTTCTTGGCGTTTTTTCCCTTCAGATACACAGCAAGCCGGAGAGCAGCCCCGCACAGAATGCCGATCAGCAGATCCAACGGATGGAAACTGGGAAGTGGAGTCTGGAATGCCGCCGGAAGTGTTGTCATGAAAGACAGCAGCTTTTCCGAGGAATTAGCTCCCTCAGCCAGCCTCCATCCCTCCCCGATATTGGTTGCGATCAGCCCGACAAAAATATAAGGGAAATTAAAGAGGAGCAGCCGTTTCAGTTTCTTTGTATCAATCCTCATAACGAATGCTCCTTGTCCTTGTTCCGTACTTTATCCGGGATGGAAGCCACCAACTCCTTCATCTTCTTCAGGGCTTTCAGGACACTCGGCCTGTCTTTCTTCTTCATGACAGAGGCTGAATATTCCCGGAATGCCGATGTCAGCGCATCCGCATCCCTTGCCTTGAAAAACACGATATAGCGGGGCGGCTGCTGGGAAGCATCCTTCCGGATTGCATAATCCACACCATATTTCTGGGCAACTTTTTCAAAACCGCGAAGGTCTGTTTTGGCGATATCCATGTTAGATACGCCCTGGTTCTGCCCGATCAGTTCCTTTACAGTCTGTTTGCCGTGCGGGATGGCATTCTCCTTGGCCTTCGCTGCTTTCTCCGCCGCTTTTTTCTCCTTCACCTGCCCCCGGTGCCGGAGATATTTCATGCAGGCGGCAAGCACATTCCGGGCGGTCAGCTTTGTTGTCGTGACCGCAAGATTTACTGTCCTGTTTTCCACTTCTTCCTGCAAAGCTCATCCCTCCCTTCACATTTCATGCCCGGCAGGAAAACGGATTACCTTCCCCGCATCCCTGCCATCTCCATCCTTTGGGTTTCTTCCGGGACTGTCCCGGCTAGCCTTCTTTGCCATGGTCCGTTTTACCTGGTCTTCCGGAATGGGAAGCGCCATGATGCTTCTGCCCATCCGGATAAACGTTTCCGGCTGATGGAATTTCTGCTCATAACGCTGCATCTGCTCCGGCGTCAGGGATCCAAAGTTATCCTCTGTAAGTCCGACCACCAGAAAATCCCCGGCGATTACATCAACCATTTTTCCATCTTCACTGTAAAGAGCACGGTTCAAAAGACTTCCGCCCAGCTTGCCTTCTTCATTCACAATCAGGCCGACCTGCTCATCAAAAGGATAAACACATTCGATCATGCCGCCGACCGCTTCCTGAAGATCTTCCAGTTCTGTACCAACCTGCACCTCCCTGGGATATTCCCCGGGAGAAACCAGAAGTACGTCCATTATTTCCGGAGGGCTAATGTCCCGTTCCTCACCGGCATGGAAAGACACATCGGCATAGTCCTCGGCAGAATCCATCTCATATAAGGAATTATTCCAGTTTTCGGAGGCAATGGCTTCCGCCTCCTCCCTGGAATCCGCTTGCACCTGCACGGTCTTTTCCAGCACCTCGGTTATCTTGATGTCATATTCTTTCATTGGCACCTCCGTCAGTTCAGGGAAAGCACCGGAATTTCATCCCCATCCTCTGTGACGAGCAGCGTCCTCCGTTCCAGCATTTCCTGAATTTCATAGATGTCCGCGACGCTCAGGGAGAGCACTTCCCCTTCTTCATCCACCGCATAAATCAGTGCAGGGCCATCCAGGTATTTCTGGTCACCGACCTTGAAAAGGAGCTGCCTGTCATAGCTAATGACAAAATCCGTATCCGGAGCCAGTTCAATCACATCGTCCTCACCGAAGCAGGGAAGATATTCCTCCGCTTTATCCTTCGGAATGACCTTCATCTGTTCACCGGGGGTAAAAGCAACCATGAACGGTTCCATACCATCTTTATCAAATTTCACGGCTCCGATCATGTCGTTCCATACCTTGATGAAACGCATGATTTCGTTCAGCACCGCCTCGTTCGAAGAAAGGTTCTTTTGCCGGAAATCTTCTCCGCAGCAATCACATCTATATCCATAACCGTTTCTGTAACACATATCGCATATCCTCCTTATCGTGCCTGTTCTCTGTTTCTCTTTTTCTGCCACTGGTCCAACAGCTTCACAATCACGTCCTGCATCTGCTGAGGGGTATAGGATTTCGGGAAATACTTCCGCAGCACATCATGAGAAATCGTGATGGTGGTCATGTCATCTTTCTTTTGCTCACTCATCACATCACACATGGCATCCAGCCCACACCCACCTTCCTGGCTCAGCTTTTTCAGCCTCTGCGCCTGGGACAGGGACGGGGCAGCCTGAGCATAGTCCATCGCCTCCAGAAATTCCCGCTGTTCCTCCGGTTTCAGGTAGGAAAGCTCTACCGCCGGATTGAAGGCGATTTTCTTTTCATCCACCATGTCCCGGATTTCGGGGATTAACTCAGTAAGACGGATATAACGGTGCACCTGATTTCTGCTGTCTCCGGCCTCTTTTCCGACAAGTTCAAGTGCCTGTGGTGACTTCATCCCAACTCGGGATGAAGTTCCTTCTTGCGACAAATCCGTTCTTGCACCCTGATGTTTGATTGCATCCAGCTTCATTTTGTAGGCGAACGCCCTCTCACTCGGCAGGATGTGTTCCCTCTGAAGATTGCTGTCCACCATAAAAATAATCGCGATATCATCATCCATTTCCCGGACAATGACCGGCAGGGTCTCCAGACCGGCAAGCTCTGATGCACGGAGCCTACGGTGACCGGAAATGATTTCATAGCCGCCGTCCGGATCCGGCCTTGCAATCGCCGGTGTCAGGACTCCGTACTGCTTTACGCTCTCTACGGTTTTCTGCATCTCCTCATCATCGACTACCCGGAAGGGATGTCCTTCAAAGGGATGCAGTTCTGACAGCGGTATCATCTGCACATGTTCCTGCTGGCTTTCCGTCCGGCTCTCTTCGGTGGTGAAAATCTCATCGTAACTGCTCAAGGTTACGTTTGCGCCTTTTCTCGGCATTCTTCACCACCTCCCTTGTCAGCTCCCGGTATGCCTCTGCGACCTTTCCTCCCGGATCGTGTTTGAAAATGCTTTTTCCTTCTTTACTGATCTCAGAAGCCCGGACAGAGCGGGGAATCTCTGTGTCATATACCTTGATCTTTCCGCCATAAGCATTCCGGATCAGTTTGCTGATTTCCCTGGCGTCATTTGTCCTCGTGTCCACCATCGTCAACAGGATTCCTTCAATCTTCAGTTTGGGATTGATCTGCCGCCTGACCTTATTCACTGTCTGTAACAACTGCTCCAAGCCCTTCGCCGGAAGGTAGGAAGCCTGCACGGGTATCAGCAGTGTATCCGCCGCTGCCATGGCATTGATTGTCAGCATCCCCAGACTCGGAGAACAATCCAAAAGTATAAAATCATAGTCTCGCTTAACGCTCTCCAGATATTCTTTCAGCACGGTTTCCCGGCTGATGGTATTTACCAGGGAGACCTCCATGCCGGACAATTCTATGCTGGACGGCATCAGATCCATGCCTTCCTCATGATGGAGAATGCCTTCCCCTGGCGGGATCCCTTCTTCCTCCACCACTCTTTTCATCATGTCCGTGATCGTCACCGGCAGTTCCTCCGGCTTGGGATAGCCAAGGCTGATGCTGAGCGAAGCCTGCGGATCGAAATCCACCAGCAGGACTTTTTTCCCTTCCATCACAAGTCCTGCACCCAGATTTTCACAGGTCGTGGTCTTGCCCGTCCCGCCTTTCTGGTTGACACAGGCAATCACGGTTGCTTTCGTATTCATCGTTCGATTCCACCTCCTTTCCCGGAGAACAACACGGATTTCACCAGCTCCTGCTTGTCCCGGCTCACAGCCTGCCTCCGGTCAGCCCCTCCGACATGGACAGGCGTACACATCTCCAGTACGCGGCTGTAAATACGGGCATCGGCCACGTTTTCCGGATTCCGGATCTCGTTGATGGTCAGATTCGTCGTAATGATCAGCGGAAGGTTGGCCTTGTAACGCTCGTCGATCACGGCATAAACCTGTTCCTTCGCGTATTCGGTGCTACGCTCAATCCCTAGGTCATCAATAATCAGCAGGGAATAATGGTTAAGGGAAGCAATGTACTGATACCTTTCTTCCGTGTACATGGCTCCCATCTGGTTCAGGATCTTGGAGAAGTTCGTCATCAGGACCGGAACCATCTGCTCCAGCAGGGCATTGGCAATGCAGGCTGCCACAAAGGACTTTCCTGTACCAACGTCGCCCCAAAGCAAAAGGCCAAGGTTTTCCTCCTTGACCTTTCTCCATTCCGCAACATATTTCTTTGCCCATCGGATCGTGTCTGTTTCCTGCGCTGTATCAAACCGCCAATCCAACAGGTGTCGTTCCTGGATTCCTGTAGATTTCATCCGCTGGATCTGAATCATCTGTTCCCTGGCTTCCGCCTCCTCTTTCTCCCGGCGCATTTCCTCCTGCTTACACTTGCATATACAGGGCAGCGTGCGCATCTTTCCGAGAAACATCTTCCTGTACTGGACCGGCATATGGCATTTTTCGCAGTAAAGCAGTCCGTCATCAGACAGATATTCGCCATCGTTCGGCTCTGCCTTTGTCTCAAGCCGGTCCAGGAACCCTTCCAGAAACTCTTTCATAAGCTTTCTCCGGCAGAAAACTGATAATTCCCGTGATCATAGGATTTGCTCTCCTGGCTTTTCCGGTTGTCGCGCTTCGCCCAGCTGCGCATGGTCGCCAGATGGTTCTTGTAAACCTTGCCTGTGGATGCCATATATTCCGACAGGCGCTCAATACGGTTCTGGTAATCATTCGGGAAATCGTTCATAAGCTTTTCCATCTCCTCATCCGAGAGAAGCACGTTCTGATACTGCCCATAACGATGGCGGACCGGACGCTTACTCTCTCTTTTTTTATTTATTTCAGTATTTGTTCTTTCTGTACTTGTTTTATCTTTATTTATTCCTCGCGGGTTTTCCGGATCCGACAAAACCGTATCCGAGTTTTCCGTATACGGTGAACCTGTACCCGGGAAATCTGCATCCGGATCAGCACCATCCGGCATCTCATAGATCACGTATTCGATCTCGCCCATGCGGCCATTCTCCAGCCTTTTCTGGCTGCGGATCAGATAACCGCACTCCTCCAGTTCCCGGAGCGTGGAATTCACACTGTCCACACCTTCCTTGCTGATGGCGACGATGCCGCGGATGCTGTAATGCCATGCATCCGGCAGGCTCAGGAACAGGGACAGCAGTCCTTTGGCCTTCAGGCTCAGGTTCTGGTCACGCAGGTGGTAATTGCACATGGTGGTATAGTTGGAATTCTTCTCAACGCGGAAAACAGCCATCGTGACCACCGCCTTTCTTCCTGCCGGATGACGCCGGTACCAGATATGGGCAGGTCCTGAATACACAGTCACCCCTATCGGAATAGGGCGTGTGGTACCGGCAGTTCCTGCATTCCGGGTATCTGCCTTCACAGCCGTCATCATAATGATTGCTGCCGGGAGCCTCCCGCATCAAAGCCTCTATTGCTCCCGACATTCCATCGGTAAAGCTCATCCTGATCCCCCCGTTCCTTCGGGAGGAACTGTATTTTCACTGCTTTTCATGTGATCCGTCCTCTCCGGTGCAATAGAAAAGGGAGCAATATCCGCTTTCTGTAATAAGCTTCAAACGCTCCCTTGTTCCTGTACGCCGCTTTTTGATTACAATGCTGCTTCCGAAGCCATCCTTCCTGGTGCTTTTGCTTTCGGTGCATGATCCATTGCCTCTTTCTTCTTTTCTCCGAGCTGCTCAAGGATAGAAGGTTTCTTCTCCGCCGCAGCCCTCATTTCTGCTTTCTTTTCCATCTGCGGTGCCAGCTTCCTTCCCGCTGTTTTCTCTGCCAGCTCGAAAACCTTATCCTCCTTGTCATAGTGATAGACGTTATCAGAAAGCCTTTCTGCTGGGGCTACCTGTGTCTCGTTGATGGTTTGTACCATGGCAGCCAGCTCATGATAATCCGCGCTGCCGTCATCGGGAATAAGCAGCACTTCATGGATGGAAGAGGGCAGAATAAAGAAATCGCCGCCGATCTTTTCCGCCGCCTGCTCCATAAATCCCGGATACTGAATCACCGAAGCGCCCATGAAGGCACCTTCTACGGTTGCTACCAGCATTGTGGGTTCTCCGGGCATTGGCTCTTCCGGTTCCATTCCCATCATGTCGGCCATCACTTCCCGCATGGAACGAAGGGAGGCAGGATGGGTAAGCGGTGCATTCTCCAGGGCGTCCTGATGGAGTTGATCCGCCGTTATACCGAATGCATTCAGCTGCTGGGTGGTTATGACAGAGGTCATTTTTCCACCATTACTGTCCCCCATGTCGATACGGTAAATCAGCGCCATGTCCTCCACCTTCTGATGAGGAATGTTTGCCAGCCTGACTTCGTTTCCCTTCTGCGGGATGACCTCCATCATCAACTTCGGCTTCATAGCCTCATAATCTGACAGTTCCCCGATATTGAACTGGGGAGTGCGATCCACGATCTTCATGAGCTGGTCTTCAACCTCCTGCAGGATATCCTGATAGGGGCGGCCTGCTTCGTAGGCCTGAAAGGCACCGGTCATATTGAGATTCGCCTCTACCGGGGAATCCCCGCTGCGGAAGGAAATGCCCCTGTAGGATTCTCCCTGGAGCTTCTCAACATCCCGGATCCCGATCCTCACATCAGAAAGCTCTGGCGGGAGATCGGCGGCAAATCGTGCCGTCAGATCTTCTTTCAACTGTTCCAGAAACTGCTCGTAATTCATCTGTCGTCCTCCTTTGTGTGAAATAAAATAAGGCCGGTCAGAATACCTCCGAGGAGGCGCTGACCGGCCTATGTAAGTGAGAACGAATGCCTTAAAAGCACGGGCTGTAACGGCATAGTATTCCTGCAATCAAACTTTTTTGTTAGCTGGGATTTTGGGGGGATTTTTGCTCTTGTTAGCAAAACGGCGATTTTTGTTAGCAGAAATGGTCGATTTTTGCTAACACGTTAGCTGGCTAACAAAGGCAGATGGTATCGAACGTAGAACCTGCTGTGTTAGCTGGCTAACAGAAATCGATGAGATTTTATGTAGAGATGAGAAAAGCGGAAAACCAAGAAACCTTGATTTTCCGCGGAATTTCTGGCGTCCCCGAGAGGATTTGAACCTCCGACCTCACGCTTAGGAGGCGCGCGCTCTATCCAGCTGAGCTACGAGGACTTGTATAAAATTGATGATTTCGGCTCTATTTACGAACTCACAGCCGATATGAGTTTTCCGCCAGGCGGATGGTCCGCAATCACCTTAGGAGGCGGTCGCTCTATCCAACTGAGCTACGCAGACATATAATGTTCTGAACTTATGAATTCAGAACATTAATATTATACACTTTTTTTCAAAGTATGGAAGACCCATTTATAAATCGTCAAACGCATTGTTCTCTTCAGGGAAATTGATGACTCCCTGCATCCATACCACGCCCTTGAATCTTCTTCCGGGAGCGGGCTCACCGAACAGATCTATAGCGTTGATGCAGACCTTGAAGAGCAGGTCTCCGCACATGATCGTCAGGATCCACACCTTTTCTTTAGTGACAGGATTCTCGGTGATAACGCATCGATGGATCTCGCCGAGCACTGAGTACAGATCGCACTCCACTCCGGTGGGCATGAATGTTGAATCCACAATAGTGTAGATATCGTCCTCCTGGAGCTTGTCCATGATCACAGCATACATGTCCATGTCCTGCATGGTGAGATCTTTCATGGCGTCCTCATCACCGCTGCGGGCCAGGTTGATCAGGTTGCGCCGGGCCATCTCCTTCTCTCTGCTGTCCTCGATCTCATCTTCTGTCTTGAGGATCGGAAGCATTACCGTTCCGCTCACACAAAGACCGGAAAGACAGACCGAAGTCCCCGGAATCTGCTTCATCTCAGGAGCGCCGTATTTGAGAAATTCAACGGAGTTGATCAGTCTGAAGATCAGGGTCGTACCGACGCTCAGATCGTCCACAACACCTGCATAGGTGTGTCCTTCGATCCTCTCTTCTACGCTCACCTGCTCAATGGAACTGACCGACTCGCTTATAAAATAGGGAAACAGGGATTCCCCACTGAAGTCATTGTCTTCATCAAAGACGCCGACAGCACAGATCCCATATCCGTTTCCGTAATCCATCCGAAGCTCCGTAAGCATGGAGTCCTCATCGGCCGGATCCGTGATATAAGCTCTG